>Ga0210399_10002856_pt1 | contig 13436 bp, 13 predicted proteins | sample IncBWC14MmetaG_FD_150865 | JGI IMG/M metagenome (GOLD analysis project Ga0210399, IMG submission 150865) | Forest soil microbial communities from Barre Woods Harvard Forest LTER site, Petersham, Massachusetts, United States - Inc-BW-C-14-M | ecosystem: Environmental > Terrestrial > Soil >... | reverse complement strand
CGGCAAGACCAACATGCACGAGCTCGGCTACGGCTGGACCAGTAACAATGCGGCGTTCGGTCCGGTCCGCAATCCGTACGACCCTACCCGCATCCCGGGCGGCAGCAGCGGCGGAACCGCGGCCGCTGTGGCGGCGCGCATGGCTCCGCTTGGCGTCGCAGAGGATACGAACGGCTCGATCCGCATTCCGGCGGCGTTGTGTGGCATCGTCGGACTTCGCCCAACCACCGGCCGCTATCCCACACACGGTTGCGTACCGCTGAGCCCGGTCTTCGACCAGGTGGGACCGCACGCGCGGACGGTCGCGGATCTGGCGTTGTTCGATTCGGTGATTGCCAACGACTGGCGGCCGGTGCAGCCGACACCACTCCGTGGCCTTCGCCTCGGCGTCGTGCGCGACTATTGGTACCGGGATCTCGACCCCGAGCTCGAACGCATCACCAGCGCCGCGCTCGTGCGGCTGCAAGAAGCCGGGGTAGAGCTGGTCGAGTCCGAGTTCCCGCAGCTGGCGAATGTGCACGAGTTGATCACGGCCCCAATCATCACCCATGACGTGGGACCTGCGATCGGGCGCTACCTGCACGAATACCGGGTCGGTCTCAACTTCGAGCAGCTCGTAAGCCAGGCGAGCCCCGGCGTCCGGGACGATCTTCGTCGGGTATTCCCGGGCGGGTCCGACTTCGTTCCCGATGGCGCGTACGACGTACTCGTCAGCAAGAATCTGCCGCAGCTCAGGCGCCTGTATCAGGACTATTTCTCGCACACGGGGGTTGCGGCGATCGTCTTCCCGGCGACCGCGGTGCCGGCACCGCCAGTTGGCGCAGAGGGCGATGTAACGATTCGCGACCGACGCATTTCGCTGTTCACCGCGCTTGCGCGCAACATCACGCCGACGGGGTCGGCCGCAATTCCGGGCCTGGTACTGCCCGCGGGGCTGACGTCATCGTGGTTGCCCGTCGCCATCGAGCTCGACGGGCCCGCGGGCACCGACCGGGCGTTGCTTGCGCTCGGCATGAGCGTCGCGGAGGTCCTCGGTCCGATCCCGCCGCCGCACATCTAGATTGCAGGGTACAACAATGAAGCGTCTCGTAGTCGCTGCTGCGTTTGCGTGTTTTGCGGCAGTTCTCCGGGCCGATCCGATCACGCTCACAGCGGAGGAGTCCGCAGCGACCCGTGCGCTCGAGTACGTGCAGACCTCCTCGATGAAAGATCTGCTGCAATGAGTGGGAGCGCCGCCGAGCGGTGCCTGCGCATGCTGCCGGCGCCCGTAACCATCATTTGTCTCTTGCTTCTCGCCGCAACCGGCGGCCCCGCGCTCGCCCGGCCATCACCTGATGAACGACTGCTGGAGGCCGTCATGCACGCGAGCACCGCCGTTCCAAGATACATGCGCGCCGTGCTGCTGAAAGGGCACGGCGACACCGATCAGCTCGAATATCGCACGGACGTGCCGGTTCCGTTGCCCGCCGCCGGTGAGGTCCTGATTCGCGTTCGCGCGGCGGCCGTCAACAACACCGACGTCAATACGCGCATCGGTTGGTACTCCAGGTCCATTACCGCAGCGACCGGCGATACCCCGACCGCAGGTTCGAAGATCTCAGACTCCGGATGGGCGGGTGAGGCGCTCAGCTTCCCGCGCATACAAGGCGCCGATGCGTGTGGTCACATCGCAGCGGTGGGGCCGGGCGTGGAGGAAAGCCGGATTGGCGAGCGGGTGCTCATCGACCCGGTGCTGCGGGGCGCATCCGCAACTCCGCTTTACTTCGGCTCGGACACGCAGGGGTCCTTCGCGGAATTCACCGTCGTTCCGGCAAGCAACGCCCGCGCGGTGCGCAGCGCGCTCTCGGACGCAGAGCTCGCCTCTTTCCCGTGCGCGTACACGGCCGCCGAGAACATGCTGACGCGAGCTGGAGTCATGGCGGGAGAGAGAGTGCTCGTGACCGGCGCATCGGGCGGCGTAGGGTCGGCTGCTGTGCAGCTCGCGAGCAGGCGCGGCGCCGTCGTGATCGCGATCGCGGGGCGGTCGAAGGCAGCCGCAATTCACGCACTCGGTGCGTCGCAGGTGCTGCCGCGGGAGGCTGACCTGCCGGCCGCGCTCGGGCGCGAGTCCATCGAGGTCGTGGTCGATACCGTGGGCGGGGACGGATTCGGGCAGCTGCTGGATGTGCTGGTGCGTACCGGTCGCTGTGCCGTCGCCGGCGCCATCGCCGGTCCGGTCGTTGCGCTCGACTTGCGCACGCTTTACCTGAAGGACCTGCGTCTACTCGGGTGCACCATCCCCGAGCCGGAAGTCTTCGCGAATCTGATCGGCTACATCGAGCGCGGCGAGATCCGGCCACTGATCAGCGCGAGCTATCCTTTGACGGAGATCGTCGCGGCTCAGAACGAGTTCATGAGGAAGTCCCACATCGGGAAAATCGTCCTGACGCTCTGACCACGGCCCTGACATCGAGTCGAATCACCCGAGACGAGACGAATCTCGATCAATAGCGGTGTCATGGGGGACACACTGAGCGCGGACCGGCAACAGTCGGCGGAGGGCGCGGCAGATGAAAACAGGGTCCCTGGCGTGCGTGCTGCTGGTTCTCCTCACGGGATCAGGTGTACCGGTCTGCGCCGATGAGGCCGCGATCGCCATTCGCGCCGGACATCTCATCGACACCGTCGCAGGGCGAATGGCAGGCGCACAGGTGATTGTCGTTCGCGACGGCCTCATCGCCGACGTCGGCCCCGAGGTACTGGTACCGGCCGGCGCGCGCGTGATCGATCTCACCGCCTATACCGTGTTGCCGGGCCTCATGGATGCCCACACCCATCTCACCATCGACCAGCGCAACCAGGACCCGCTCGCCGAGCTCGAGCACACCGCGGCAGAGCGTGCCTTCGGCTCCATTCCCAATGCGCGTGCGGTGCTGCTCGCCGGGTTTACCACCGTGCGCGATGTCGGCTCCTACCGTGCGCTGGTCGATGTCGCCCTGCGCGATGCCATCAATCGCGGGGATGTGATCGGCCCGCGCATGTACGTGGCCGGTGCCTACATCACCATCTCCGGTGGAGCGGGTGCGGTCACCGGCTTTGCGCCCGATGTCACGCTACCCTGGGATCTGCGCTACGGAGAGGCGAACTCACCGAGCGAGGTGCGCGGGCGCGTCCGCTCGCTCGCCGGGCAGCGTGTCGATGTGATCAAGATGTTCGCGACCGGCGCGGTGCTGACGCACAACAGTAACCCTGCTGGCCGCGAGGCAACGCCCGAGGAGCTCGCGGCAGGGGTGGACGAGGCACGCAACTTCGGGCTCAAGCTCGCGGTGCATGCGCACGGTACCGAAGGCATCAAGGCCGCCATTCGCGCCGGGGCAGCCTCGATCGAGCACGGTACTCTCATGGATGACGAGGGGCGTGCACTCATGAAACAGCACGGTACCTATCTCGTGCCGACGCTCGAGATTCGCGAGTGCGTCGGCAAGAACTACCCGCCGGAGTTCGTCAGCAAGGCGCAGCAGCTCATGACGGCGCAGCTCGCCAATTTTCGCAAGGCGGTCAACGCCGGCGTCAAGATCGGTTTCGGCACGGACATCGGCGTCTGCCGCTTCGGCACCAATGCGCGCGAGTTCGGCCTCATGGTCGAGAACGGCATGACTGCCATGCAGGCGATCCAGGCAGCGACCACGGCGGACGCGGATCTGCTCGGGGTGTCGGGAAAGTTGGGCTCCATCACCAAGGGCAAACTTGCCGATATCATCGCCGTTCGCGGCGACCCGCTGCAAAACGTGCGGCTGCTGGAAGATGTGCGCTTCGTGATGAAAGAGGGGCGCATCTACAAGGAGGACTGAGGAAGCGCACGGTCGCCGCATGAAACTTCCGTAGACAGCTCGGTCTATTACGACACAAACCATGCAGGAGAAGGCCATGGCGATGCGTCCACCTGTCCCTCCCTTTACCGTTGAAACCGCCACGCAGAAGGTTCGCATGGCCGAAGATGCCTGGAACACTCGCGATCCGGACCGCGTGGTGCAGGTCTATACGGAGGACACCCGCTGGCGCAATCGCGCCGAATTCCCGGTGGGGCGTGAGCAGGTGCGTGCCTTCCTGCAGCGCAAATGGGCGCGGGAGCTCGAGTACCGGCTCATCAAGGAACTCTGGGCCTGTGCCGGTCATCGCATCGCCGTGCGATTCGCCTACGAGTGGCGTGACGACTCAGGCCACTGGTTCCGCAGCTACGGCAACGAGAACTGGGAGTTCAACGAGGAGGGCCTGATGCAGCGTCGCTTCGCGAGCATCAACGATCTGCCGATCGCGGAGACGGAGCGGAAATTCCGCTGGCCGCTCGGCCGCCGGCCCGATGATCATCCGGGACTCAGCGATCTGGGGCTTTGACGAGGGGTGCCTCGACTCCGGCGCCGGAAACCTACGAGAGTCTGCAAGCCTTTGAAGGACGGAACAATTTGTATTCGCGGTGGCGCAACAACCGAGGTCTCCGAGAGGCAGAAGCCGCAACATTGCAATGGCCCCAAGGTCGCATTGCCGTGATGCGCGAAGCCATGTGAAGGTGAACGGGGAGAGAGTGGTGAATTGGTTGCGGAAGCTGCCATCGGTCGCAGTTGCTCGATGACAGGGACGGGGCGTGGCCGATCGGCCGATCCACAGACAATGCGATGGGAGTGCATATGAAGCATTACCTGCTGATATTGGCTTCATCCGCTGCGCTGGCGGCATCGCAGGGCGCCGGTGCCCAGGCGATGGGCAGCGGCGGCGGCGCCATGGGCGACTGGGAATTTCGCATCGGCCCGGTGTTCCAACAGTCGAAGAACGTCAGCTTCAACGGCGGCAGCAAGGCAGACATCGACAGCACCACCGGCGTCAAGATCGGCGCTGGCTTCTACGTGACTGACCAACTGATCATCGGCGGGAACTTCGGTTACGGCCAGTCGTCCTTCAACGGCACGGTGCAAGGCAATAGCTCGAGCACGCCTGGCCTCCCGCCCAGCACGGCGCAAATAGAGGGTGGCCACGTCGACTTCAGTACGCTGATGTTCGACGCCACCTACACGCTCCTGCAGGGTCCGATCAAGCCCTTTGGCAAAGTCGGCCTGGGATGGAACTGGATCAACACGAACATTGCCTCCGGACCGCCGCAGACGGGTTGCTGGTGGGATCCGTGGTGGGGCTATGTCTGCAGCGGCTATCAGCCGACCCATGGCGCCAGCAGCTTCGCGTACCAGGTCGGTGCCGGTGTGCAATTCAACTTCAATCCCAGTTTCGCGATCGACGCGGACTACCAGTACACCTGGATCGACCTGAAGAACACCAGCAGTACGCCCGGCTTCGGCGCCTTCGAGCTGCTGTTCGTGTGGAGGTTCCCCGCCTACCACTAGTCCGCCACGGCTTGGCATCGGGGCGTTCCCTTTTTGGCGCGGCGCTCAGGCCGCGACCCGCAGCTCCGCCGAGCGTCTTTCGGGTCCGAGCAGCGTCACGACGATGAGCGCTGCTGCGGCCACTGCCATGGTCCACGAGAGGATGTACCCATAATTCCCGCCGTGCGACTCCGCGAGGCCGGACTGTATCGGTGCCATTTTGGCCATGGCCAGATTGCCGAGCTGGTAGGCGAAGCCCGGCAGTACGGCACGGACCGAGGCGGGTGAGAGCTCGTTGAGATGAGCGGGAACGATTCCCCAGGCGCCCTGCACCATGAACTGCATAAGGAACCCACCGATCGCGAGCATGACGGCGGTGTGGGAGTAGGCCCACAGCGGAATCATCGGCAGTGACAGCAGCGTCGCGAGCGCAATCGCCCGCCTGCGGCCGAGCCGCTCGGAGAGCGCACCGAAGCAGATCCCGCCGGCGAGCGCACCAAGGTTCATGACGATCGCGATCCTGCCTGTCGTCGCAGCGGAGAATCCGTGTTGCACCTGCAGGAAGGTCGGGTACAGGTCTTGCGAACCGTGCGAGAAGGCGTTGAAACAGGCCATCAGCAGCACCAGGTACGCGAGTATCGGGAAGTAGTCGCGCACCGCGCCCCAGAGGAACTGAGCCGAAGCTCGCTGCGAGGCATCGCCTGCCGCCCACGCGGGCGATTCCTGTACTCCGAAGCGGATGTACAGCACGAGCAGCGCAGACGCCGAGCTGACGATGAACATGCCGCGCCAGCCGAGGGAATCGAACAGCGTCGCAAACAGCACGGAGGCAAGCAGGTAACCGAGGACGTAGCCCTCCTGCAGCAGCCCGGAGAAAAATCCGCGTCCCTTTGCCGGTAGCGTCTCGAGCGCCAGCGCCGCGCCCACGCCCCACTCACCACCCATCGCAAAGCCGAAGAGTGCCCGCAGCGCCAGTAGCGTTGCGAGGTTCGGAGCGAAGGCCGTGGCGAGCTGTACTGCCGAGTAGCTCACGACATTCAGCATGAGGATCGGCCGGCGGCCGTACTTCTCCGCCAGCCAGCCGAAGGCGAGTGCTCCGAGCGGCCGGCAGGCGAGGGTGAGAAAGATGCCCTCGCTCACGGCTTTCACATCGGTGTGGAACTCGCCGCTGATCGACTTGAGGGAGAAGACGAATATGAAGAAGTCCAGCGCATCGAGCGCCCAGCCGCCGAGGGCAGCGAGATAGGCGTGCAGCTGAGGACGGGTGAGCAGCCGAAAGTAACCGAGCACGGGCGGCCTCTCTATGAAGGGTGTGAGGGTAGCACTGTAGATCGAGCGGCGCAGCGACTGTTGGTTTGCGTCAGAATGCGCACATGAATGAAACCCGCACGACCTTTGAGGACATCATCGAACGCGAGCGCGGCTTGCGCCGGACCTTGAGCGCCCGGCGCATGACCATGATCGCCATCGGTGGCGCGATCGGCACGGGACTCTTTCTCGGCAGCGGCTTCGCGATCAGCCTGGCGGGACCGGCGGTGCTGCTGAGTTACCTGATCGGCGCGCTGATTGCGCTGCTGCTCATGGGGTGCCTTGCCGAGATGACCGTCGCGCATCCGACCTCGGGCTCCTTCGGCGCGTACGCCGAGTACTACCTCGGACCGCTCGCCGGTTTTCTGGTGCGCTACGCCTACTGGACCTGCATCGTGCTCGCGGTGGGCACCGAGGTCACCGCCATCGCGCTCTACGTGCACTTCTGGTTTCCGGCGACGCCCGGCTGGCCCTGGATCGTGGGCTTCTCGGCAATGCTGATACTGGTGAACGCGCGCAGCGTCAACATCTTCGGTGCCATCGAGTACTGGTTCTCGGCCATCAAGCTCACCGCCATCGTGCTTTTCATCCTGCTCGCGACCTACATCGTGTTGCGCGCACCGGGCGCCGTGGCCGGGGCAACCGGCACAGGTGGCACAAGCGGCGGGCCGGTGGCCGGTTTCCACAACTACACCGTGCACGGCGGCTTCTTTCCCCACGGCCTGTGGGGTATGTGGGTGGCGGTGATCGTCGCGATCTTCAGCTATCTCAGCATCGAGATGATCGCCGTCGCGGCGGGCGAGGCGGCGCAGCCGCAGATCGCAGTGACGCGTGCGTTTCGCTCGACGGTGCTGCGGCTCATCCTCTTTTATCTGCTGACGCTCGCGCTGGTGCTCGCGATCGTGCCCTGGACGTCCGCCGGCGTGGACGAGAGCCCCTTCGTCAAGGTGATGCGCGCGCTGCAGGTGCCGGCGGCCGCCGGGATGTTCAACTTCGTGATTCTGATCGCGGCGTTGTCCGCCATGAACAGTCAGCTGTACATCACTACGCGCATGATGTTCAGCCTGTCGCGGGCAGGGTATGCGCCGCGCCGCTTCGGTCTTGTCAACCATCGTGGCGTACCGGTGCAGGCACTACTGCTGTCGAGCCTCGGGATCGCGCTCGCAACGGCGCTGAGTGTGATCGCACCGAAGTCCGCCTTCATCCTGATGATCTCGATCTCCTCCTTCGGCGCGATGTTCACGTGGATGATGATCTTCGTGACTCACTATGCGTTTCGCCGCGCACGCGTCCGCAGCGGCGCACGCCTGCGGTTCCGCATGCCGGGTTATCCCGCGACGACGCTCCTTGGCGCCGCGCTCATGGCCGCGGTGCTGCTCACCACGGCGTTCACGCAAGCCTTTCGCCTCACGCTCGTCCTCGGCCTGCCCTTTCTCGCTGCGTTGGTGCTCCTCTATTGGCTCCGGTATCGCCCCGGCTTGACGCGCATCGCATCCAGTAGCGAGCGCGCATGATCACTGGACGCGCCGCAGGAAGTGCGGCACGCACATGTGCCGCATTAACTTGACCCGGTAGCGGGAGTAAGCTTGTGCGCCCGCAAGGAAGGAGTCACACCATGGCGACGAAACCGATCCCGGAAGGGTACCGCACCGCGACACCGTACCTCATCGTCAAAGGCGCGGCGGATGCGATCGAGTTCTACAAGCGCGCCTTCGGCGCGACCGAGATGCTGCGCATGGCCGATCCGCAAGGCAGGGTGGGGCATGCCGAAATCAAAATCGGCGACTCGGTGATCATGCTCGCCGATGAGCACCCGGCGATGGGCTATCGTGGCCCGCGCGCGCTCGGAGGCTCGAGTGTCAGCATTCTGCTTTATCTCGAGGATGTCGACTCGGTCTTCGAGCGGGCAGTGAAGGCGGGTGCCAAGGCGTTGCGTCCGGTGGCGAATCAGTTCTATGGCGATCGCTCCGGGACGCTCGAGGATCCATTCGGCCACGTCTGGACGATCGCGACGCACGTGGAAGATGTCCCTCCGGCGGAGTTGCAGCGCCGCGCGGAGGCGGCGATGAAGTCGGCGCCGCCGGCGAGCGCTTAAGCCCCCGTCTCGATCGGCAGAGGCGGTGCGCGGGCAGCGAGATCGCTTGCGCGCCGCCTCACCGCCATTCATGATGGCGCAAACAGCGCGGCGCTGCGCCGGGGAGCGCGTCAGCCGGCGCCGCCGGGCCTGACGCCACAACAATGGTCTTCAACTCACTCACCTTCGTGGTGTTCTTCGCGTGCGTCCTTGCGCTGCACTCGCTGCCGCTGCCCTGGACCACGAAGAAGCTCAACTTGGCTGTCGCGAGCTACCTGTTCTACGCGGCGTGGAACCCACCGTTCGTGATCCTGCTGTGGATCTCCACCGTGGTCGACTGGTATGCCGCGCAGGGCCTCGTCAACGCACGCCGCCAGGCGGCGCGACATGCCTGGATGCTGCTGTCGGTGATCGCCAATCTCGGGATGCTCGGGTACTTCAAGTACGGTCAGTTCATGCTCGATAACTTCACGGCACTGATGGGGGCGCTCGGAATCTCTTACCACCCCGCCCATTACGACATCGTCCTGCCGGTAGGCATCTCCTTCTATACCTTCGCCACCATGTCGTACACGCTCGACGTCTACCTGCGCCGCGCCGCGCCTGCGCAGAACCTGCTCGACTATGCGCTGTTCGTCACCTTCTTCCCGCACCTGGTAGCAGGCCCGATCATGCGACCCACGGAGCTCGTGCCGCAGTTCGCGCAGCCGCGCCGCGCCAGTGCGGAGCAGCTGCGCTTCGGGCTCGCGCTCATGACACTCGGGCTGTTCAACAAGATAGTGCTCGCTGACAGTTTCCTCTCGCGGGTGGCCGAGCGCGTCTACGACAGCGACAAGATTCCCGGCACGCTGGATGCGTGGGCGGGGACGCTGGCGTTCAGTGGGCAGATTTTCTGCGACTTTGCTGGCTATTCGACTACGGCCATCGGCGCGGCGCTGTGTCTCGGATTTGCGATGCCGGATAACTTCCGCTTTCCCTATGCCGCCGTCGGTTTCTCGGACTTCTGGCGCCGCTGGCACATCACACTTTCCTCGTGGCTGCGCGACTATCTCTACATACCGCTCGGCGGCAACCGGCACGGTGCGCGCCGCACTTACCTCGCGCTCATGGGCACAATGCTGCTCGGCGGACTGTGGCACGGTGCGAACTGGACGTTCGTGGCCTGGGGCGGACTGCACGGCATCTATCTTTCGGTCGAGCGAATGCTGCGCGCGCGCTTTGCCAACTACCGGCCGGGACCGGTGGTGTTCGTGCTGCTCGGGCTCCTCACCTATACACTCGTGAACCTCACCTGGGTGTTCTTCCGTGCCAAGACCTTCGGCCGGGCATGGCTCGTCCTGCGCGGCATGCTCGGACAGAACGCTGCCACGCGGCCAATCCTGCCGACTTTCAGTCTCATCTCGGTGGCCGCCATCATCGGCGCGCTCGTGCTCACGCACTGGCTGATGCGTGCGCGCACGCTCGAGTCGATCGCGGCGCGCGCGCCCGCCATCGCGGTGTGCGCGGTGTGGGCCTTGATGGCGTTCGCAATCATCATCGCTCAGGGGGCGGGCAGTGCCTTCATCTACTTCCAGTTCTGAGGCGCTCGACGCGGGCAGCGTCGGCCTTGTCCGCAAGGCCGCGGGCGAGCAGCCTGGAGCGCCGGGCCGCACCGACCGCTACGCGCGTCAGACCGCCGCCGACCGTCCCGGCGTCGCCCAGCCGGTGCCGGTGCGGCCGGTTCCCGAGCAGCCGTGGGGGAAGATTCTGCTCGGCGTGCTCGCGCTCCTCGCGCTGCTCGTCGGCGTGTGGGAGTGGCACTGGCGTGATTTCGGCGTGAAGCCGAGCATCAGCAACACTTTCGGGCTCTGGGCCATCCAGCGCCGGCGAATCGACGCGGGTGAGGGAGATGCAACGGTGCTGCTCGGCGCCTCACGCATGTATTTCGATGTCCAGCTGCCCGTGTGGGAGCGACTCGACGGGCGCCGCCCGATCCAACTCTCCTTCGAGGGCACTTCCCCGCTCGCCGCGGTGGAGGATCTGGCGGCCGATCCTGAGTTCACTGGCCGGATCCTCATTGCGGTGGAGCCGGATCTGTTCTTTTCCGGCTTTGAGTATCGCTCCGGAGTAATAAGCTACGCGCGCAAGGAATCACCCTCACAGCGCATCGGTCAGTGGCTGTCGATGCGTTTCATCGAGCCGTACTTCGCGTTCGACGACCCCGACTATGCGCTGCAGACCGTACTCGCACGGCAACCGTGGCCGGCGCGCCCGGGCAGGCAGTGGCACACCAACGTGCGCAAGCTCGCCGAGACCGCAGCCGACCGTAATACGCACTTGTGGAGCAAGGTGGGAGAGGATCTGCAGTACCGGGAGCTGGCGCGCAGCATCTGGCGGGAGGATTTCCAGCCCTCGGATGAAGATCCGTCCCCGGAGGAAGCCCGCAAGCTGGAGAAGGAGCAGATCGACCGCATGGCGAAAGCGGTGGCGAAGCTGCGCGCACGCGGCGTGAAGGTGCTGTTCGTACGCATGCCGAGCAACGGCGAATTCCTCGCCTATGAAAATCGTCTGTACCCGCGTGCGCGCACCTGGGAGGCACTGCTCGCCGCCACCGGTGCGCCGGGGATTCATTTCGAGGATTACCCGCAGTTGCGGGGATATTACCTGCCGGAGTGGTCGCATATGACCCTCGCCGAGGGCGAGCGGTTCACCGCTGCACTCTACGGGATCGTCATGCGTGAGTTCTGGGGATCGGGCGAACCAGCAGGCACGGCGCGGACCACCAGCGCCGCACGCTGACGTGCCGTGCATCCGGGCACGCGTGCGCGCATCCGCGCGGGTGTCTCAGGAGGGATTCTTCACCCAGCCGCGCGGCTTGCGATTGAAGCCGATCTGCACATCCACGAGCTTCTTGCCACAGCGGCAGCGGAATCTCGCGACGAGGTTGGCGACCGGCTCGTCCCAGCCGCGCCGGCTATGCCGCGCGAGGAATGCCGGTGTGAGCTCGCGCGAGTGCCGGCAGGTGCGGCAGGTCACGACGACCACGTAGTCGCCAAAATGATCGCGCAGCCTTTCCACGGAATTCCATGGCAGCATCTGGCGAGTGTGAGCAGCAGCGCCAGCACCCGTCCAGACAGTGCCGGATCGTGCGGAACACTGTGTATGGGCTAACTCCATGTGCGGCAAGTACATCCTGGCACAGGCCGCGAGCGCCGAGCGGGCCATGGGCATCCGCCGCGGACACTGGGACTATCCGCGCAGCTTCCGCGTGCTGCCGACCGAGCAGGTTCCGGTCGTCGTGCAGACCGGCGGCGAGCGCGAGGCGACGCAGATGCGCTGGGGTCTCGTACCCTGGTGGACGCACGGCATACCGCTGAAGGCCTCCACCATCAACGCCACGGTCGAGCGGGTCGATAGCGCGCCGAGCTACCGCGAGCCCTGGCGCCGCGGACAGCGCTGCATCTTCGTGATGGGTGGATTCTACGAGCCGCACGTTAACGAGGACGGCTCGCGCGATCAGTTCTTCGTGCGCCTGACCGACCGTGAGGTGTTCGGTGTTGCGGGATTGTGGGAGCGCTCGCGACGCGCGGATGGCTCGTACCTCACCTCGTGCACACTCATCACCGTCCCGGCGAATCAACTGCTGACCGCCGTTCATAACCAGAAGCCGCGCATGCCCGCCATCCTCGGCGAATCCGCCTACGACAGCTGGTTGAGTGGTCCGCCGCAGCGCGCACGCGAACTGCTGCGGCCCTATCCCGACGAGTCGATGCGCGCCTGGAAAGTCAGCCGCCGCGTCAACAACCCGCAACTGCCGAATGACGAGCGCCTGATCGAGCCGCTGTAAGCCACCACGCTCAACTGGAGAGTGCGACCTACGTCACATTCACGGTGTGTTCAGGCGCACCCGTGTGTCATTGCAGCGTGCCGCTTGGCATATTGCAGCCCCGTGTGTGGCGCAACCTAATTCAGAGGGAGTGTGTATGAGCGTGTTACGTTTCTTCATCCTGCCGGCACTCATCGCGGCGGCCGCGCCGCTGGCGCAGGCGCAGAATGTCAGCTTCAACGCCACGATCACCGGCCAGGTGGTACCGGGAGTGTATGGCCAGGTGAATTTCGGCAACGCGCCGCCGCCGCCGGTGGTCTATGCGCAGCCCATGATCGTGCAGCCCTTGCCGGTAGTGGTCGGCGCAGCGCCGGTCGAGCCGATCTACCTGCACGTGCCCCCGGGGCATGCCAAGAACTGGCGAAAGCACTGCCACGAATACGACGCCTGCGGGCGGCCGGTGTATTTCGTGAAGTCCGCGGAATACGAGCCGGGCTACCATGGCGAGCACCACGAGCACGGGCATCATGATGACGACGACCGCAACGACCACGATCACGGTCACGGTCATCATCACGACGATTAGCTTGTTGCCGGCGCGCGCTCGCGCGCCCTGAGAACCTGCGCGGCGCTCGTACGAGCGCCGCGCGTTTTTCCCCGGGGTCCCCTCGTGGTCGCGTGGTGGCCTCCGCGCCGATGCTCTAGGATACCCGCAGAACAACAATTGGAGCGGGATGCATGGGCCGGTATCGACGCTACCTCATCGGGAGCGCCATCGTCCTGGTGCTGGTCGGCGCCTACGCGGCCGCCGGATTTCTCGCCGTGCCGTACTTCGCCCGCAAGGGCGCCGTCGACTTCGTGCGCACGCACTACCATCGCACGCTCTCCATCGGTGACA
>Ga0210399_10002854_pt1 | contig 13438 bp, 14 predicted proteins | sample IncBWC14MmetaG_FD_150865 | JGI IMG/M metagenome (GOLD analysis project Ga0210399, IMG submission 150865) | Forest soil microbial communities from Barre Woods Harvard Forest LTER site, Petersham, Massachusetts, United States - Inc-BW-C-14-M | ecosystem: Environmental > Terrestrial > Soil >... | reverse complement strand
TGGCTTGATCGCAACACCGAGAATCAGGCCGGTCACCTCGGTTTTAGTTCCGAGTGACCAGCTAGCGCGCTTTCGTTGGCATGCCTGGTAATGCTGCGGTTTTTGTTGCACTTGGCGCTGTCTTCGATCTGAAAGGAAGGGCAAGAGGTGCCTAGCAAAGGTGCAATTGAGGCTCCAGAAACAACGCGGGAAACTGCCTACGACTTCAGCCAAACAGACCAACTGATCGCTGCCATTTTTGATACGCAAATACTAGGGATTGCCATCTTCGATAACCAGCATCGTTTTATCGCCATCAACGAGACTCTAGCTTCACTCCACAGCCTACCAGCCAAGGATCACGTAGGAAAGACACTGCGCGAAGTCGTGCCACAAGCATCCCCAAAGGCCGAATCTCTAATAAATCATGTTTTTCACACTGGTGAACGAGTCCTAAATGAAATCACCATACAGTCGCCAACTAGAAATAGACCCGGGCATTGGATTGTGAACTTTGTTCCGATATTGGATGCAAAAAAAAGGGTTTCGCACGTCGGCTCGATTGCCTTTGAAGCCACCCAGCAGGTCGTGCTCGCGGAATGTTTGCGGAGTCTTTTGAAAAGTTTGCCTCAGGTTCGGGACCTCATAAGCTGGGCCTATGCATCGAGCCACCAAGAAGCTCTCCTTCCTTTGCTGCTGGTCCAATCTGCCGAGATGTTAGAACAGTGTGTTTGGACTCTTCAGAAGGTCTCCGGTCTAATCCAGGCCCTGGCACCAGCTTTAGACTCGGAGGGCGTGGGAAACCACGGGCCGTCTTCCTTGCCCTATGCCGAATCAATCGCACGCTCTGGAAATGGACATTCAGGATTTGTTGAAGCACCCGGAATCATCTCGGTGCTAACACCGAGAGAAGTTGAAGTTGCCACTTTATTGGCCAGGAGCAAGGGCAACAAGGAAATCTCTGCCCTATTGAAACTTTCTGTGAAGACGGTGGAAACTTACAGAACTAGAATTTTAGCTAAACTTCAACTCCACTCCGTCGGTGAATTGGTCCTATACGCCGTTCGCAACAAGCTGATTCCGCTCTATTGAGACTGCTTGTCAGTTAAACCCTTACATAATCAACTGACTTGCTATGTGCACCAATGTGGTACATGAATGGGGAGCAACGCTGTACCAATCTGAATCACCGAAGTCTTGTCAGGGGGACCTATTCCAGCCACTTTTCAAGATGTCAGGAGTTTTTTTGTCCGGCCCCCTCCCGAGCCTGGGGTTTCCCCGAAAGGGAGCACTACCGGATCATCTCGTAATGCTTTCATTCGAACACTGCGCGCGGTCGAGCACATTCGGCGGATGAGAGGCGGCTCCCAGTCACACTTCATGCGGTGCTCCGACGAGAACTACTACGTAGTGAAATTTCAAAATAATCCCCAGCACAGCCGTATCTTGGTCAACGACCTCCTTGGGACCCAGTTGGCAGCGCTGATGGGGCTTCCCACGACAGCGGTCGCGATCATCGAAGTTAGTGAGGATTTGATTCGGCTCACGCCAGACCTGCGCGTGGAGACTTCTTGGACTGGATATTGGACGGTAACCCCTTGCCAGTCGGGGCTTCAATTCGGATCGCGCTATCCTGGAGACCCGCAGCAGCTAACCGTTTTCGATTTTTTGCCTGGCAAGCAAGCATCGAGTATGCGCAACGTATGTGATTTTGCTGGAATGCTCGTCTTCGACCTGTGGACCTGCAACACCGACCCTAGGCAAGTGATCTTTGGCCGCCAAGAAGTCGGCACACCTTTTCAAGGGTGGATGATCGATCAGGGATTTTGTTTCAATGGCCGAGAATGGAATTTCCCCGATAAGCCGCGACGAAATTTGTATGATCGCAAGAACGTATACGAGCAAGTTCAAGGAATTGAATCCTTCGAACCCTGGTTAGCCAGACTTGAGTCCGAAAGAGTAAGACGAGCACTCTGGGCTATCGCTGAGACGATCCCCCCCGAGTGGTACGAATTCGATTTCGAATCTCTTCAAGCTCTATTGCTTCAGCTTGATTCTCGGAGGTGCAGAGTCCGAGAACTACTTCGGTCCGCAAGAGACTCCAACCGCTCGGTTTTCCCGAACTGGGTTGATGGCCTCAATCCAGTGAGCAACCCGCTAGCTGCCTCAGACCTACGTCACGTGCATAAGGTTCTTCTCCCGATGCCACCACCGGAGGTTGTTTCCAAAATAAAGGTGGATCCAGTGATCTCGAATAAGCGAAACAGGAAGAAGTATATCCTCAGAGCTTCAACTAAGCTTGGCTCCCTCCCCGCTTTGTCGAGGACGGCACGAAACTGACTTACTCTGATGCTGGTGGTCCCGTTTTGGAACCGACGCACGAACGAAGAAACCAGTTTGGGAATGGCCGGACCTAACGCTGTAGACATGCAATTCAATACATTAAAGAATTTAGAAGTTTTCGGAATGCGTGCCTGGCTACGCCTTCGACTTGGCGGTGGAATTGCAGTCGAGGGACGTTTCCAAGCTGCAGTAGCCCGACAGGCCCTTACGGATTTAGGCGGCTGCGGGCTTTATCAAATTGGGGAAGGCTATGAATATGAATCACCGGCGAACAGTTCGATTCTTAATCCCAGCTTTGCTATCGGCGTTTTCACTTCCGGTTGGAAGAACTAGCGCTACGCAACTGGTTGTAGGAAATGCCCATCAGGATTGCGGGGGGGCGGCCTACCAGAGTATCCAAAGTGCAGTGGATGCTGCTTCAGACGGCGATTCAATCCGCGTTTGCCAGGGCGTTTATTTTGAGCAGCTTTCCATCACTAAGTCAGTTGACATCGACGCAGACGAGGGCGTTGTTCTCGCTCCATCAGCCCTAAGACAAAATGCGACGGGATTGGCGACCGCCGTGCCAATTGCTGCGGCAATCTTTGTCTCAGGCGCGGCTCAAGTGTCGATCTCCGGCCTAATCGTGGACGGCATCAACAACGCTGTCACTGGTTGCTCGCCCAGAGTAGCAGGAATCTATTATCAAAATGCTTCGGGCCAGATCAGCAGCGTGCTGATCCAGAACTTCAGACTTGGTCAGGGCCTCGACGGCTGTCAGAGCGGAACGGGAATCTTCATTGAAAGCGGCAATGGCGGTTCGTCGGAGGTAAAAATCGAGAACTGCGTGATTCATGATTTTCAGAAAAATGGAATCACCGCCAACGAATCTGGCACGCACGTGAGTGTTCGTGGAAGTGTCATAACTGGCCTTGGACCGACAAACGGTGCCGCACAGAATGGAATTCAAATCGGATTCGGAGCAACGGGCGAGATCAGCCAAAATAGGGTAACCAACACAGTGTGGTCTGGATGCACAGAAGTCATGACCTGCCCGGCAGTGGCAACCAGTATCTTGGTGGCGCAAAGTGACGGAGTCAATGTCAGTGAAAATATTTTATTTAACTCGCAGGTTAACATATTTATTGAAGGAAATCGTGCCGCCATTCAAAAAAATCAGGTGTTCGATTCGAGCGTTTTTGACGGAATCAGAGTCCAAGGAAACGAGTGCCTGGTCAGTCGCAATAGAATCCAGAACGCAGGTGAGGCACTTATCTTTATCTTGGGAGATGACAACCAGGTCGAGCATAACGTGCTCGCGGATGCGGTGATCGGCATCCTCAAATCAACCGGATCGTTGGACAACAAATTTTTGCACAATGATTTTGACAACGTGGTAATGAAGGTTCAGGACCCCCCAACGGTCAGTCTCGCGGGCCTCATTGTGCCCGAACGATAAACCGCCGAATCGGTTCAAGGCACCGCAACGACCGCAGAGCGTCAGCAAGCTTCTCGGCTATTGGCGCTTTTTCTATTCACGAGAAGTCAACGAATGGCCATCTTCTGCGCCATTTGCAGAATCAGCTTGCGATCTTGTTCGTTGGCCTTCCCCAACAGGCGGCGAAGCTGGCTCAGATACCGCGCATCTTTTCCCGAACTGCCCCAAGCGCTTTCCTCGGAAAACTTCTGCCTCAGCATGCTTGGCAATACGCGTGGTTCTTTACCGTCGTAAAAGAGTTGATAGAGCGGGACCTCAAAGGCGCGTGCCATTTTCTCCAGCGTTTCAATCGCGGGAACGGTGTGGCCATTTTCCACGCGAGAGATGTAGCACCGCAGCAAGCCCGTGCGCTTTTCCATGTCCCCCTGGGAGAGTTTCTTGGCCTCGCGCAGTTGGCGGAGCCGGTCACTGATAATCATAGCGGGATTATTTCATTGAGAACAACGGAAAGCAAGGAGTCCTGAAGCAGTCGCACTTGACCACTTCATCGTTTATTGGAGAGCCCCGACTCACGGTTGAGCCCCTGCTCCAAAAAAACCAATCCGATCAGATGTTAGAACTCTCTCATTTCCCCGCAGACTAAAACTTCGGACTGCTCCTGTGCTGCTCATGAGGTCGTATCGGCACCATGTTCCCGCAATGGGTTCTCAATCTGTTTGGTTTTGATTGGACCGCTGTTTCAACGTCACTAAATCCTTTGTGTTCAGCGTTTACTGGTGGGCAAGCGCATGCAAGACATTAGAACCGACTCTCTCCCCAGGGTCCTCGTGATGCCTAATGATTTTACACCAAGTCATTCCGATCTTGATGGCGTGTTCGTGTGTGTTGCCGGTCGCGGTGTCCCAAGAAGTTTTCGTGAGGACCACCCCGCCTTCTTCCACGGTGGAACACACTCAGGATTTTGTCGAGAGCGTCGTTCCAATTACTTCGGTGAGGATCATTCCCACGGCAAAGCTTGGTATAACTGGGAGGCTGGGCCCCAAACTCGACTTAGAAGCTGGTTTCGGGACGGGCTTTTGTCTGGACGCAGCTTGTCGCTTCATCGTAACCAATTATCATGTAGCTATAACCACGCGGCCTAGCAAGATCAAACACGAAAAGATTATCCAACAGTATCTCGCCACGGGTCCCGCCGACAATGGCGCTACCGCGAACGACTTTCCGAGCGGGGAAGTGTTTCCGTATGTTAAGAAACGGGACCTCGCCATCTTCGAGTTAAGGAGCCCGCTGCCCCATCATCATGGTCTTAGTTTCAGTCTCGATGAACTGGAAGTTGGCCAGGAGGTAGACATCTATGGCTACCCCAAGGGAATTGTCAATCCTACTCGCAGACTGACCCGCTTCCCCGCCACATTCAAAGCACCGACGACATCGGGCCTCCTCGCTTTTGACTACCAGTTGTCCTCCGATAAACCAATTCGTATCGCAGGGGCAAGCGGCGGCATCGTCGTTGACAGGAAAACCGAAAAGATTGTTGGCATTATGAGCGAGACCAATGAAACGACTGCGCTGGCAGTGCCGGTTCAAAGCCTTGCCGACTTCGTGAGCAAAGTACAGCCGTTCCTAGCGCAGAGAATATTCCCTGCCACCAGGAATGTCTCGCCACTCTCGGCAGACCTCTATCCGAAATTCATGCCCGCCCTTGACCACTATCCACAATTCGTACCGCGCGGTGGTGATGGGCTACAGCACCGCCCCGAAGAACCCCATGAAGTCAGTGTGCTGCGAGAAAAAGCTCAACTTCTGGCCGATAGCATGCGCAATTTTATCGCCGTGCAGAGTTTTGCCTGGGGCTCGGGAGAAAGGGAGCCTGCTGCTCAGGCAGAGTATGAAATCCGAGTCATCGACGGCGTTCAACGATTTCGCAAGTATCCTGACGGCAAGACAGCGCTAGCGGAGGCATCTTACCCTCGTCAGAATGGTTGGGTGCTCCCACCAGCTGACGAATGGGCGACGCTGCCAAAGATGGTGGGAATGGAATTCCGATTAAAAGTTCATCAAGCCGCCGACGTAGTTGTGAACGAACAGCGGATGAAAGTCTTTCAGTATTACGCCAACGTTGAAGATAACTTGTGTCCCTTTGAACCCGTCGAAGATTTTTTCTTCTTCATCATCGGCAAGCCTGTCGCTGTCGCGTGTTACGGGGAAGTTTGGACGGACGAGGACACCAACATAATCCGAATATCAGAGCATTTCGACCTTTCTGACAAATTGAAGGCTTATCGAGGATGGGAGGAATGTCAGGTTGTCCTTACCTACGGATGGGCCAAGATAGCGGATGAGCCGAGGAGTCTCGTTCCGCTGACCATTTTTACAGAAGCTCGCCACAAGAAGCACATCTACTGGTGTCGGGGCGCGTTTATGAACTACCAGGTGTTCAACAGTAGAGTAAGAATCGTGTCCTGGAGTCTGACTCCATAGAGTGTTCGACGAAACAGATGACTCTCATCGGCCAAGAATGCTTGGACTCTCGGATGGGACGTTGGTTTCCGGTTTTCAGATCAATTCCTAGGGCTGAGGCGCAAACAGAGCGGCGAGCCCGGCTCCGATTCCAACGCCCGTAAGAAAGACAAGGGTCGTGCGTCCGGTATCGTTCCTGAAATCCGCCTTCTGCGGATAACTATCTCCATGGATATTCTGGGTCCTGCCAACCGGCCGCAATGTTGGCCCTCACGAAAAGGGCACCGCTCAACTGCACATTTCGTTGCCGGAGAGGGTGTCCGAACTGTTTCGAGAATCACGTCCTTCTATTCTTGCCGCCCGTTGACAGAGCGAGCAGTTGCGTTCGTGGTTGTGCAACACTGTGTAAGCTCGCGCATACTGCGCCTGCAATCGCAGGAGTTCATCGCCTGCCTCTCTGCTGATAAAACGAAACTGACAAAACTCGGTGCGGTGCTCGTTCCAGATTTCCAAAGCGTTCTCAGATTCTTCGAGCAATCTTTGATGCTCGCTACAGACCGGTGTATTGACGGAGAGTTGCTTGCTCATGCGCTTCTCCCTTCATTGAGACTCGTGCATTTTGTTCGCCAACAAACCTAAGTCGCGAGTTTTGGGAACTTTGAAACAGGAAACTGGCTTTCTGAGTGTGGGTTCCAGTACGCAGAAAGGGACTATTTCCCCTTCTCGCCTGTACTTTCTACACACTTCGTAACTCCAATCTCACCGCCTGCGGCCTCACGTAATTGTTCTATGCGATTGAATCTTCAGCCCGTTAACAAATCCAAGGCGAGTTTGGAGCGGAAGTTGCCTCATCAACAGTGGGATCAAGAACTCCAACGGGATCAGCGAGCGAGAAAACAGTAGTGTCCACGGGGAAAGTGCCGGCGCTCAAGGAGGCGCTTCGCATGAACTACACAAAGTGCTACATCGTCTTGGTGGCGGGCCTGCTGACTTTGGGACTATCGTCGTCCGCCAAGAATCCCAGCGAAGGGAAAACCGAGCAGGATCGTCTTCAAAACGCCGGAACCGTCATGCAGGAGATCTTCAAAGTTCCTGACGACATTCCGCAAGACCTTATCGACAAGGCCCGTTGTGTGGTCGTGATGCCGTCGGTGTTGAAAGCCGCCTTTGTTGTTGGGGGCAGTTACGGCCGCGGCACCATGGTGTGCCGCACCGGCAAGGACTTCGCCGGTCCTTGGGGCGCACCGGCCATGTATGCGCTTGAAGGTGGAAGCATTGGGTTGCAGATTGGTGGAGAAGCTACTGACTTCGTCTTTCTCGTCATGAACGACCGCGGAGCAAGCAGTCTGCTGCACACCAAGGTGAAGCTGGGAGCGGATGCATCGATCGCCGCTGGACCGAAGGGACGTTCTGCTGCAGCCGATACAGACGCTTATATGCGTGCGGAGATTTTGAGCTACTCCCGCGCGCGAGGTGTGTTTGCCGGCGTATCTCTCGATGGCTCGACGCTTAGGCCCGACGAAGATGCCAATCGCAAGCTCTACGGCAAATCCACGAGCGCCGCAAAAATCATTCTGGAATCGGATGTTACTGCTCCAGACGCGGCGCACGACCTGATCGCAGCTCTGCAAAACTCCTCTCCTCAGCTCAAGCGTTAGTCAGTCACATTGCAACCAACTCAGGTCATTGCCAGCAAGAGAGTCACGACCCAGCCGGGAGGAAACCTTGTTTTCGGACCACTTGATTACCATCGCAGGCAGAAGCATCACTATCACGAGTCACGACATGCTGATGATGTTCGTGTCCGTGGTTACCGGACTGGCGTTCTGGACGGCCCTCTACTTCAGCCGAAAACGGGTGGTCGTGCTAAGAAGGTCGAGCGCAACTGATCAGCTGACCTTCGAGTTGTCTCGCATCGCCAACGCCCTCGAGCGCATCGCCAATCGTCCGGCCGATGAGGCCATCGCAGCGGCATCGCAGCGTCCACCACAGATACAACGGCCACTGCAGCGAGAACCCAGAGGTATAGCGTATTCCATATTGGAGCGCTAGAGGGACGATACCGCCTCATTCTGAATCGGACGGTGATGATGAGGCACTGGTGAATGTTAGGTGCGGAACTGTCGCAGCGAACGATCATGGCAGATTTGACCAGCAAGATCGCTCACTCGCCTGCAGACGCTTGCGCAGCTGTTAAGCAAAAACCAGTTTTGGGTTGAAGGATTAATATTCCTAAGGAGAAAATATGAGGTTCCTTGCATATCTGCCTTTGTTGGTCGTAGGTATCGCCGTGGCAGCCTTCCTCGTCAAGCTGTTTGTCAGCCTCAGGGTGGTCAGCAGGCCGGTCTGGCAGGAGCCTGGCGACGAGGAGCCGGAGGCCACCAACATGGATTCGGCTGCTGCGGGCATTCGCGCCGAGCAAATCTCGCTGGACGCTGACGCCCTTCCGGATCAGAGACCCTTGGAACAGCAATGTCCGGCGTTCCCGGGCGAACAAGCGCACATCGCCAGCAGAGCGGTGCGGCAATTCTCCCCGGAACCTTTTTGACGACTGAGATCTCCTCGATTTGTACGGGACTGTGCAGTCGACGGATTCATCTTAGCTGGAATTGAGGGAAGGGGCGGCGCGGCAGCCAGTTTATGAATGATGGGATTCTGCTTCAAGAGTTACGATCAAGGCGACAACCATCAAGCGGAGGCAGCCCTACTTTTGCAGCGCGCGTCCGACCCATCTCTGAAATTCCAACTCTTGTGATTGACGCTTACCGCGGCCACGTCATTGGGCGCAAAAGGAATCTCCCGATGTCCGCGGACCTCTATAATGAAGCCCTCGCTCACAACGACCTGTTCGAAGAATCTACCGTCGTTAAGTTCCACTGAGACAACGTGGTAACCGATACCTGTCTCTTTAGTTCGCTTCAGGTGATCGACACATCCACTCGGAATCGGAACTAAGCATTTCATTGCACACCTCTGAAGTGGAAGCACAGCGGAAGCTCACATGGTATGCCAAAGCGGGCGTGCTGTCCAGGTCGCAGGGGCCGAAGAGCGAACTCTGTGGAAGGTAGCGCGTTTCGGTGACGATTCATATCGGTCATCGTACAGTTCGTGCCGTTAGGGTGGAAAGAGGCCATGAGATCAGCGATTCTCCCTTGAAGTCATGAGAGACAGTTTCGCCCATCCGAGAGTGCGGAGTTGGCGCTGGGGTCATCCTCGGCGGAAATTACTTGTCGTCACGGTTTTCATCACCATCCGGCGCAACGAACAGCAATCCTCGAGCGCTGCCGAACCCGGTGACAATGGGAGTGACAAATCCGTTATCGAGGTTGAGTGTTCCAACCAGGCCCAAGGTATCAGAAGCCGAATAGGCGGTACCTGGCTCGAACCCGAAAATACCGCTGTCAATCCGATAAATGACACCGGCATTGACATCCGTGACCAGCAGGTACGCATTCGGATGCGGCGCAAATGCCGTGTCGTCCAAGGTGATCGTTGCGCCACCGGGTCCCGTTGCGGACGAGGTGATGCTGAGCCGGCCCAGCTTCTGCTCATCCGTAAACGGATGCCGTATGAACACCAGTTCAGAATCCGCTTGGCTATCCAGAACGATGTTCCCGCGAGGATCAATGGTCATCGAATCGGGGTCCGTCAGATTCAACTGGACGGTGTTGCCGGTAGGAATGTCGGTAGCGCTGGCATTGCCATTGAACACAGGCTCAAGGAGAACATTATTCCCCGAAAGGGAGGCTCGAACGAGCGCGGGGAAAACGTTGTTGCCCATCGTATCCAGGTTTGGGTTCGAGGCGGTAATGTATACTTTGCCGTTTTTGACGACCATATCGTCATAACCGCCGCCGTGTGGAGTCGGCGCAAATTGGTAGTTCTTCGCTTTACCCGTTCTTAGTTCAATGACCACCAGATTGGGATTGGCATCTTCGTTCTGCAACGCCCAAAGGTCATCATCACCAATCACCCGCAAACCATCGTTATGGCCCGGTACTTGAAACATACGCTTCACCTTCCCCGAAATGGAAAATTCCACGATGGTGCTGGATTTGCCGTCCGTTCCGTCTTTAGCCACGTGATTTTGGAATCCGACAATCACACTGTCATGCCACTGCACGATCGAGTCGGGCTGTGAGATACCGTTTGGGCTGTTCGCAAAAACGCTGATTTTATAGGGCAGCGTCGCCACCGGCAGAGTCTGCGCCGTGGCAGGAAGCGACGCCATCAACCAACCCATCAGTAGAGCACCGGCGGCCGCCGAGCCTGTGAGCCTATTTTTCCTAGTCTGGATTTTCATTACAGCTCCTCCTGAACAATACGCGGGGGAAGGGAGAGTAATCCGAGGCGTGTTACATTCCGATGAACATGGCGTTACGATTCACCCGCAAACACAAACGAATTCGCACCTTTGCGCGGTCGACTTGCGGCTGTCCTACTGCGGGGCCAAGGACGAGATGCTCTATGTTAGGAGCGCGGAGTCAAACCGCGGGGAGGCTCACTCGCACATGCGTTCAAGCAGTGTTCACCGATCTTTAACCACGGTGTAAGCGAACGGCTCGCCGGGCGTGGGATCATTCTGGCCGCTTAGGAGGGCTTCATACGTGAGGAAAATTCTGATTTCAGGCGGGCTGGCAATGGCAGTAGCTTCGATGTTGGCGATGGGAACATCCGTGACCAGAATAGCTGCTGACGATCATAATTCCGGCCACTTCGAATTCCGACCCGCTAGTTTGGTCGTGAGCCGCAGCGTTTATGTGGGTACGGCCTCAACCATCACGATTGGCGAGACCTTACCGCGGGGATGCGCCGGGGGCGCAAACGGCAGCACGGTTGTAGCCGTGCCACTCACCGCGGGTGGCACCACGAACGTGACGGTCACCTGTGGGGTCGCTACAGACAATGGGGAAGCTCCAAACCTTTCCGACTCGCATAACGTTTGGAACAACTCCGGTTCCGACGGCAGTTTTGGCGTCAGCTCGCCGATTTTTCTCGACAACCTGACGACGGATGGCTGGCTTTTGAGTTCTCTCCCGATCCCGAGCGATCAGATGGTGACCAGCTTCAGCTCGAAATCAGAGCTGGCCCTGAACCGCTCGATTGACGGAAAGTCCATCACCTTCATGGGCTACCAAGGTGGCCCCGGTTGTGGAGGCTTTCCGGTTTCTCCAACGGCGCCAAACCTGGTGGATGTATCGGCTTCTAATACACCGGGCATATGCGATCCGACGAATTCTGTTGTCTCCAGTTATGTGAGCACTCCCATTGTTCCCACGGCGTACTACCGGGCAGTTGCGGAAGTGGACGTGCGTGGCCGCCTAAGCATCACGGATGGGAACGCCTACAGCGGCGATAACGGCCGCGCAGCCATAAAGGGCGGAAATGGCTTGTACTACATGGTGGGAAACGACAACAGCGGCAACCTGTCCAAGAAGCAACTCCCGATTACCCCGATTGGCATCGACCTTATTAATGCGACGGGATCTGAACTGCTCGAGCCTGGCGTGATGCCACCAGTGCCGCCGAACATCGGCATGATGGGGCGCTTGCTGTTCGGCTCAGACAAACCAGGTAAAGACACCAACTTCCGCGGTTTGACTATCTTCAACAACACCCTGTACATCACCAAGGGCAGCGGCGGCAATGGCATCAATACCGTGTATCAAGTGGGCAGCATGGGTGTATTGCCGACGGGTAACGCGGCGGAGCTCGCAGCCGTACCGATTACGATTTTGCCGGGATTCCCCAACACGGCCGCGAGCACTTCCGTGTCGTTTCCTTTCGGAATATGGTTCGCCGACGCAAATACGCTGTATGTTTGCGACGAAGGCGACGGAACGCTGGTAACGCCGGCCGTGAATGGGAACGTGGCGGATGCGCAAACGCTGGCCACTGCCGGCGTACAGAAATGGCGTTTGATAAACAGCACGTGGACTTTGCAGTACGTTCTGCAAGACGGGTTGAATATTGGCGTGCCGTACAGTGTTGCGAATTATCCGACCGCGCTGAACCCCGCAACGGGGGGGTGCCGGAACATGACGGGCCGGCACAACCATGACGGCACTGTGACCCTCTTTGCGATTACTTCAACTGTCAGCACCAATGGCGATCAAGGTGCCGATCCCAACAAATTGGTGAAGGTGACCGACCTGTTGAACGCTACCACTCTGGCGCAAGGTGCTGGAGACAACCGCGGCGATGATCGGCTGGGCCATTTCGTGACGATTCGCTCGGCACGGGCCGGGGAAGTCTTTCGCGGAGTGGCTTTGGCGCCCCGCGATGGCGGCGGCGACGAACAGGATTAGTGTAGAACGTCGAAGGTGGGAAAGCAGGAATGGCGGGACACCGCGGTCATTACCAGCTACTAGGCCAGCTGACGGAAAAACTCCGAGAAACGGAGATCATCATTGACGTTCAAAAAAAAGTGGCGGCACTGCTGGGCCGTGCGATCCCGGATCCGCAGGAGAAACTGTGATGGCCGCGGCCACCGAGTTGGCCACGATCGCGGGCATCCGCGCAGCCTGCCAGGCGCTGGCTCTACCGCTGGCCTAGGGAATCGCACGACCTAGCGAATAAGTGAAGACCCTCGTTGCCTCGTCGAAATCGCGCATCACCGGCAGCACAGCCTCGCGGCAGTTACGGCAGCCCTGACCACAGTGCCCGATGAACTCCTGCGAAAAGTTCCGGATAATGCTGGGGGTAAGAAGCGAATGCTGCACCGGCAGGTAGCAGCGGTTGGCTTGGGGTGCCATCATCGCGCCACTAATAACAAGGTCCGCGTCCATCTCGCCGCCCGATCCTTCGATGAGTTTGCTCAGACCCCCTGTGGACTGAGCCGTCCCTTGCTTGCACGAAGTACACTGGTTGCACGATTCCAACCACAGGAACCGGGAAAAGAGGTGTGCTACTTGGACCATGCAAGCTGTGTCGTCATAGACGATGAAACCGCCCGAGCCCAGGCCCGATCCGATTCGGCTCATGGAGCCGAAATCCATCGGCGAGTCGAGGTGAGAAGGCAGGGCTATCCGGTTGGCAACCCCCGAAAGAATCGCTTTCAACTTTCTTCCCGGTAGGACCCCGCCGCCGCAGTCGTTCAGGAGCTCGCGCAAAGAGGTCCCCATCGGCAGCTCGTAGATTCCTGGCTTCTGAACGTCTCCGGACAGAGTAAAAACCATTGTTCCCGGTGAATCCGAAGTCCCGATGGAACGGAACCAGGAAGCCCCCCGCCGCACGATG
>Ga0210399_10002852_pt1 | contig 13445 bp, 11 predicted proteins | sample IncBWC14MmetaG_FD_150865 | JGI IMG/M metagenome (GOLD analysis project Ga0210399, IMG submission 150865) | Forest soil microbial communities from Barre Woods Harvard Forest LTER site, Petersham, Massachusetts, United States - Inc-BW-C-14-M | ecosystem: Environmental > Terrestrial > Soil >... | reverse complement strand
GGACGACGCATTAACAATGATCGGCATTACGTTGGCGTTTCTCTTACTGGCCGTGTTCTTCTTTTTCGTCTATGGCCGTCTGAAAACGCGCGCGACCGTTGCTCTGGGGCCGGGAGGCGTGCCCGCGCCAGCCGAGCGCAGCTCGGCTCCGTAATATCTGCAGGAGGTCTTATGCCTGGTGGAGTCAAAACCGACGTCCGCACGTACCAGATGTACATCAACGGGGAATGGGTCGACAGCAAGTCGGCTAAAACATTCCCGGTCTACGATCCGGCTTCGGAAGAAATCATCGCTCAGGTTCCCGACGCCAACGCTGACGATGTGAATCTTGCTGTTGCCGCGGCCAAGGCGGCGTTTGAAGAGGGACCGTGGGCGAGTACGACGGCGCAGGAACGCGGTCGCGTCCTCTTCCGCTTATCCGAAAAGATTCGCCAGAACCTGCCCCTCCTGGCGGAACTCGAATGCCGCAACACCGGCAAGCCGATCGTCGAGGCTGAGTACGATATCAACGACACGGCGACCTGTTTCGAGTACTACGGAGGACTGGCTACAAAAATCCTGGGCTTCGTAAACCCGGTTCCCGACAACGCCGTTAGCCTAACGCTGAAAGAGCCGATCGGCGTAACGGGGCAGATCATTCCCTGGAACTATCCACTGCTCATGGCCGCGTGGAAACTGGCGCCGGCGCTGGCCGCGGGCTGCACCTGCGTGCTGAAGCCGGCGGAGCAAACGCCGCTGACGGCGCTTGAGTTTGCCAAGTGGTTTGCTGAAGTTGGTCTTCCGCCCGGTGTGGTCAACATCATCACTGGATTTGGCGAGAGCGCTGGGGCGCCGCTGGTGCAGCATGCGGACGTGAATAAGATCGCATTCACCGGAAGTGCGGCCGTGGGCAAGATCATCGTGAAGCAGGCAGCCGATACGGTGAAGCGAGTGACTCTCGAACTGGGTGGCAAGTCTCCCAACATCTTTTTTGCGGACGCAGATTTCGAAGCGGCCATTGATGGGGCTCTGTTCGGCGTCTTTATCAATCAGGGAGAGGTTTGCTCTGCCGGAAGCCGCATCCTGGTGCAGAAGCCGATCTACAAGAAGTTTGTCGATGCGATGGCTGAGAAAGCCAAGAAGGTCAAGCTCGGTGCCCCGCTGGACCGCGATACGAAGATGGGGCCACTGGTGAGCAAGGACCAGTACGATCGTGTTCGCTCCTACCAGGAAATCGGCAAGAAAGAAGCCAAGCTAGCGTTTGGCGGTGGGCGCTCCGAGCAATTTGCCAAGGGTTACTACGTGCAGCCGACGATTTTCTACGACGTCGACAACAGCGCGCGAATTGCGCGCGAAGAAATCTTTGGTCCGGTAGCGGCGGTCATCCCCTTTGAAGACGAGAAAGATGCGGTCACAATCGCGAACGATTCTCCTTATGGGCTTGCGGCAGCGGTCTGGACGCGTGACATCTTTAAGGCCTTTCGTGCGGTGAAATCACTGCGTGCCGGCATCGTTTGGGTCAATCACATGCAGCCGACGTATGTAGAAGCACCATGGGGCGGCTACAAACAATCGGGTTTTGGCCGCGAACTCGGGCCTTGGGGTATCGAGGAGTACCTCGAAACCAAGCAGGTGCACATCAATCTCAACGAAGCTCCAATCGGGTGGTACTGAGATGGCGACGATTCAACTGAAGACTCAGATTCCGGGACCGAAGTCGCGGGCTCTCGCAGAGCGCCGTTCTGCGGCAGTGCCGCGCGGGCTTTCCCAGGCGACGCCGCTTTACGTCGCGCGGGCAGAGGGAGCCGTTCTCGAAGACGTCGATGGCAATCACTTCGTCGATTTTGCGGGAGGAATCGGCTGTCAGAACACCGGGCATCGTTCCCCTGGGGTGGTCAGCGCGATCCAGCGGCAGCTCGACAAGTTCCTGCACGTGTGTGTGCAGGTCACCGGGTACGAGAGCTACGTGCGTCTCGCCGAGCGTTTGAATCAGGCGACGCCGGGCAACTTCCCGAAGAAGACGCTTTTCGTAAACACCGGCGCCGAAGCCGTGGAGAATGCCGTCAAGATCGCGCGTGCGGCCACAGGTCGTCCGGGCCTCATCGCGTTTGAAGACGCCTTCCACGGCCGCACCATGATGGCCTTGTCCCTCACCAGCAAGACGCATCCTTACAAGGCCGGATTTCAGCCTTTTCCGGGCGAGGTCTACCGGATTCCGTACGCCTACTGCTACCGCTGTTCGTACTCGTTGCAGTACCCGTCGTGCGATCTGTTCTGCGCGCGCCATTTGCAAGATACATTCAAGCGGGTGGTGGCGCACGAGGGTGTCGCGGCCGTGATTGCCGAGCCGGTGTTGGGGGAAGGTGGATTCGTCGCGCCTCCGCAGGACTTTTTCCGCATCTTGATCGAGATCTGCCGCAAGCACGGTGTGCTGTTCATCGCAGACGAAGTGCAGAGCGGGTTCGGCCGCACGGGGGCGCTTTTTGCCAGCGAGCGCTACGGAATCGAGCCGGACATTGTGGTTACGGCTAAGTCGCTGGGGGGCGGCCTGCCGCTCGGGGCGGTCACAGGACGCGCCGAGATCATGGATGCTCCCGGCCCGGGTGGACTGGGCGGAACCTTTGCGGGCAATCCGGCCGCGTGCGAAGCGGCGTTGGCGGTGCTTGACCTTTTCGAGCAGCAGGACTTGAATTCGCGCGCCAACGAACTTGGCGATCACTTCCAGAAGCGGGCACGCGAGTGGCAAAAGCGCTGGCCGATGATTGGCGACGTGCGCGGGCTCGGCGCGATGCAGGCGATCGAACTGGTGCAGTCGCAGGACAGGCGCGAGCCCGCGGCGGAAGAAACCAAGCAGGTCACGCAATACTGCTACGAGCACGGCTTGATCACGATCTCGGCCGGCTCTTACGGCAATGTCATCCGGCTGCTCATGCCGCTGGTCATTACGGACGCTCAGTTGGACGAAGGGCTGGATGTTTTGGAGGGTGGGTTGAAGGCGGTTTACGAAAGAAAGCACGAAGCGGCCGCGCAGCCGGTGTAAGCTAAAGGACAACCGAATGGAGTGACAAACTTCGTTCTGCCCGTCCCGATTTACATTCTTTATGATTGGTGAGGCAGGTTTGCCATGAGTACCGCTGTCATTACTGAGACGAAAATCCCCAATTACATCAACGGCGAGTGGGTGGAATCGAGCGCTCGTGAGTGGGTGGACGTCGTCAATCCGGCGACCGCTGAGACGCTGGGGAAGGTTCCAATCTCCGACGCTGCTGAAGTCACGAAGGCGATTGATGCCGCAGCTGCGGCTTATCCCGCGTGGCGTCGCACGCCCCCGGAAGACCGCATCCAGCCGCTCTTCAAGCTGAAGATGTTGCTCGAAGAGCACGTCGACGACATCAGCCGCATCATCACCCAGGAGAACGGCAAGACTTTTGCCGAGGCCAAGGCAGAGATGCGCCGGGCGATCGAAAACGTCGAAGTGGCCTGCGGTATTCCGATGATGATGCAGGGCTACAATCTGGAGGACGTGGCACGCGGCATCGATGAAATGATGATCCGCCAGCCGCTGGGAGTAGTCGCCGCCATCGTGCCGTTCAACTTTCCCGGCATGATCGCGTTTTGGTTTCTGCCCTACGCGATCGCAACCGGAAACACCTTCATCATCAAGCCGTCGGAGCGTGTGCCGCTCACGTTGCGCTACATCTTCGAATTGCTCGAGAAGACGGGGCTGCCGAAGGGCGTCGTAAACCTGGTCAACGGCGGGAAGGTTGCCGTCGATACGCTGCTCGACGATCCTCGGGTGCGGGCGATCAGCTTTGTCGGATCGACTCCGGTCGCGCGCTACATTTACGCACGGGCTGGGGCGAACGGGAAGCGAGCGCAGTGCCAGGGTGGAGCGAAGAATCACGTTGTCGTGCTGCCGGACGCCGACATGCAAATGGCAACGCAGATCATCTCCGACAGTGCATTTGGTTGTGCAGGACAACGCTGCCTCGCGGTTTCGGTTGCAGTGACGATCGGCGAGGCACAGAAGATATTCCGCGATGCCATCGCCGATTCGGCATCGAAGTTGCGCGTTGGAAACGGCCTTGAAGACGGCGTGCAGATGGGGCCGGTGATTACAAAACAGAGCAAAGAGCGGATCGAATCGCTCATCGGCGCCGGCGAGAAGCAAGGGGCGAAAGTCCTGATCGACGGGCGCCATTCGAAGGTTCCGAAGTATGAAGCCGGGAATTTCGTGAAGCCAACCATTCTCGACGGTCTGCCCGCCACCAGTGAACTCGCACACACGGAAATCTTTGGTCCAGTGCTGAGCCTGATTCACGCTAACGACATGGACGAAGCCATTGCATTCCTGGAGCGGAATCCCTACGGCAACCAGGCTTCGCTGTTTACTTCCAGTGGATCGGCGGCGCGGCGATTTCGGTACGAGGCTCCGGCAGGGAATATCGGCATCAACATCGGCGTTGCCGCGCCGATGGCATATTTTCCGTTCAGCGGATGGAAAGACAGTTTCTTCGGCATCCTGCACGGCCAGGGCCGCGACTCGGTGGAGTTTTATACCGAGCAGAAAGTGGTCGTCGAACGCTGGGCGAAAGAGCACTCGCGCAAGTTCTAGCCAAAATCTGACGGGGCAATCTGATTGTTGGCGACAAAGCCCCCGAACTGTTCATTGAGCACCAAGGAATCCTATGACTACAGCTCCTGCCATTCCCACGATGACCGGTCAGGAAATCGTCGATCTCACCAAGAAGCACACTCTCTATGAGTGGTCTGCCCAATCGAAGGTGGATCCGATTCCGGTGGCGCGCGCCAAGGGAATCTATTTCTGGACGCCGGAAGGGAAGCGCTTCATCGACTTCAACAGCCAGTTGATGAGCGTCAACATCGGCCACGGAGACGAACGAGTTGTGCAGGCGATTGCCGAGCAGGCCGCGACGCTGGCGTACGCGAATCCGTTCATGGCAACTGAGCCGCGTGCTCGGCTGGGCGCGAAGCTCGCGGAGATCACGCCGGGCGACATCGATACCTTCTTCTTCACGAACGGCGGCGCCGAGGCCAACGAGAACGCCATCAAGATCGCTCGCTTCTTCACGGGGCGGCATAAGATCATGGCGCGCTATCGTTCGTATCACGGCGCAACCGCAGGCAGCATCACCCTGACCGGTGATCCGCGGCGCTGGCCGGCGGAGCCCGGCATTCCGGGCGTGGTGCGCGTGCTCGATCCTTACCACGGCATCGAGCGTGGCTGGGAGTCGGCGGAAACCTCGCTCGCCCTGATTGAGGAAGTCATTCAACTCGAAGGCCCGCACACGATCGCGGCGTTCATTCTCGAAACCGTGGTCGGAACGAACGGAATTCTTGTGCCCCCGGACGGCTACCTGCAAGGCGTGCGCAAGCTCTGTGACAAGTACGGCATCCTGATGATTGCCGACGAAGTCATGGCTGGCTTTGGCCGTACCGGAGAGTGGTTTGCCGTTGATCATTGGAAGGTCGTGCCCGACCTGATCTCGATGGCCAAGGGGCTGACGTCGAGCTATCTGCCGCTCGGGGCGCTGGGCATGCGCCATCACATCGCGCAACATTTTCAGGACAAGGTCTTTTACGGCGGCCTCACCTATAACAGCCATCCCATGGGCTGCGCCGCCGCGCTCGCGACCATCCGTGTGTACGAAGAAGACCGGTTGATCGAAAATGCCCGCAAGATGGGCACGATCCAGAAAGAACTGGGAGTGGAGATGCAGGCCAAGCATCGGTCGGTGGGAGCGGTGCGGTCGATCGGCCTGTTCGGGATTTTCGAGTTGATTCGCAGCCGCAAGACGAACCAGCCCATGGCGCCTTTCAACGGAACTTCGGAAGAGATGGCGGCGCTGGGCAAGTTCTTCCGCGAGAATGGGCTCTACACGTTGGTGCGTTGGAACACCTTCTACACGAACCCTCCGCTATGCATCAATGAACCGCAACTGCGCGAAGCCTTCGCGATCATCGACAAAGGACTCGACATTACCGACAGGGCAGTGATCGACTAGGGTCGCGGGCAGGCACATTCGATGTTTGGGCAGGTCGCGGTTCTCCCGACTTGCCCGCTTCTTTTTGAGGCAGCCCGGCTCCGGATCGATTGTGATGCAGATCACGCAAAGATGTGACCATGGCGACTGACCCCACGACGATCAGCGCAATACTCCACGCATACAGACAGGGACGTCCATTTTGATGATGAGGACAATAGTCTGGTGGAGTACTTGTATCTCTCGCCCGGAAATCGTGTGGCGGAATCCAAAAGCCTCGCGTCGAGAGCGGCTCTGCATGAACTGGCCGGTGACGTGGGCCGTCGTCTTTACCTGGTCGAAGAGTGGGTCACTCGCGGTGACCAAAATTGCTGGGCGCAGGCCGTCGCGCTGGAACTGGTGAGCGGCGGCCGCGCCGCGCGTAGAGCACGGTCGCCCGTCGCACCCGTTTTGTGGGCGCTTCCACTTCAAGATCCTGGCTCCGGCGGTTGGTAGAGTTCGGGCACTCCCGCTACGAGGTTCGCGTCCGGCGGCTTCAGCTTGAGCTGTGCGCAGAGGAACGACACCCGGTCCCGCCGAGCCTCCGCGTTCAGGGCGTGCGGCGCATCGTAGATCTTCAACCGTTTCGGTTCGCTGACGATGGCTGCGTACTGCCGTGCCCGATCAGGGGTCAAGAACTTCTCCTGGGCGGCATCCTGCAAGAACACCTCTGCGGGCGCCGCGTGGGAAACGAATTTGCCGGGATCGAGCCAAGAATATTTGGCCGTGAAAGCGTCGAATTTCTCTGGCCCGACTTTCAACCGGTACTGCTTGATTTCTTCGGTCTGCAAATCGGAAGCATCCGATAGTCCGCCCGCCATCAGCACGAACGCCTTGAACCGCTTGTCAATCCCGCTGAGGAAACCGCCCACAGACGCGTTGTAACTATGCCCGACGTAGGCGAGACGGGCTGGATCAACATCACGCCGTGCCAGCAACAAGTCGGCGCCGCGCCGCATGTCGATGATGGACTGGATCAAATCGGCGATCTGATCTTCGTTAAGGGGCGCATCGTTCTCAACGTGTCCGGGGCGGGCGATCGGGCCGTCTGGTAACAGCGAGACGACACCCGATTGAGCCAGCAGAACCGCTTCATCGAGAAACTCCTTCCGGTTTCGCATGGGGGAATTGGACCAGTACCAGTGGCCCCAGAGGATGGCGGCGAACGGTCCCTTGCCGCCAGGAACGACCAGGTAGGCCGGGACGAGTCCGCCTTTCGGACTGGCATAGGAAAGGTCGTGGACCGATACGTTGCCGCGCTTCTCGACTGAAGCTTCTTTGATGTCGAGCGGGGCGCGGTGATCGTATTCCAGGCGACCGAAGACGTCGGGGGTTTGCGCCGGCAGAACGGTCTTCAGGAACAAAATGGCCAGTAGGATTTTCATCGCAAAGACCCTTTCCAAGCAGACGTCGGTCGCAGGATCTTTCCTGGTGCACTTTATCTTGTCAACCGATTGTACTTGTTCAGCACCTCGCGCAGGCAGCCGTGGGGCAGGGCGATCACTTCGAGAATCGTGGATTCAGCTCGCGCTGTATACAGCAGCCAGGCAACCTGTGGGTTAGAATCGATTGCAGGGAGGAACCATGGAAGCATGGAAGAAAGCGGTGGTGGCGGGATCGCTGGGGACCTCGGCAATTCTTTTCCTGAAGAAGAAATGGCCCGCGGGCGTGCTTACCGCCGGGGTCGGATTAGCCGTGCTTGCGTCGGAGTATCCGGAGAAATTCGAGAACGTAAAGAGCGCTCTGCCGGACTATTTCCAGAGCGGGATGCGCCTCATGGAGATGGTTTCGCGCGCGGGGCAGAAAATTGCCCAGTTGGCGGATCGGAACGGCCGGGAAATCTGGGATCAGATTGAAGGCTAGGCAACAGTCGATGACTGTCCTGCTCTGGGTCGAACGTCGGTCCTACTCGATGCCGAGTTGTTTTCTGGCGTCGGGGCTGAGGCGTTCCGGGGTCCAGGCGGGGGTCCAGACGATGTTCACATGAGCGGTCCGGACGCCGGGGAGTTGTTCCAGCCGGGAGCGGACCTGGTCGCTGATCTGGACGTGCGCGGGGCAGCCCTGTGCGGTAAGGGTCATCTCGATGGTGACGTCCTGCTTCTCGTCCGGCACAGGTTCAAACCGCACCTCGTAGATCAGCCCCAAATCCACGATATTTACTGGGATCTCGGGGTCGTAACACTGTTTTAGAGCGCTGAGAACTTCGTCTTGCGTAACCGGCATTGCCTCTCCTGGTGGGTTATGATTCTGGGTACTTGAACTCCCCAATCTAGTTTACCTCATGCAATTCGGGAACAGAGGGCTCGGGGGCGCGCTGCGAACGCGACGTCCTGGCGGATTCCCGGCCGAGTAGGAAGACCGAGATGGAAGCAGACGTAAAGCAGAAGATTCAACTCGCGCTCGCATTGGCGATCGCGATCGCGGCACTGCGCACCGGCTATGTTCTTTACGAGCGTTATGAAGAAAACGCGCCGAAGGAGCAGCCGAAAGCAGCCGCGCCGCTACTGAATCCGGACTACTACGTTAGCCCAAAGAAGTTGTATCCGTACGATCTAAAGTCCGCCCGCGAAGTGACCAAGCAGCCCGTGTGGGTCAAGGAAGGCTACCGCTACTTCTACTATCCGTATAACCCCGCCAGCCATCACACTGCGTTTGCCCACGAAGCCGGTTTGTTGCTGCCCATCCAGCGACTCGAGATCAAGGACGTTATCGTCGATGCGGCCCCCGGCTCCGGAGCTCAAAAACAAGTCATGGCCATTTTTGAAGACCAGGGGAAGAGCTACGCCTTCCAAATCGGAACCCTCAAAGACGGCGAATACAAAATCTACTCCGATGCGATCCTGTTCGTGCAAGACCCGCGCGAGCTATATAAACACTGGCCGGCAGATATCTGGGAGTCAGTCGAGAAGCACGAAGTCAAGCTGGGCATGAACGAATTCCAGGCAGATTTTGCCATCGGAATGGGACGTCCGGATTCTCAACAGGACCCGTCGTGGAAGACGGTGCACTACCCCAACGGCGGCAAACCACTCACGATTACATACCACGATGGCAAGGCGGTGGAGATCAAAGCAGACCAGTCTTCCTAAGAGTCACTTCACCTTCGGAGAACTTGCTTCCGCGGGTTTCGTCTCATCGGCGTGGATCACGCCATCCTCTTCCGCATAGAACGAACGGTGTTCGGCGTCGAGGTTCTTGGGTGTCATGGTCAGGACGTAGCTGTCTTTTTTCCCTTTGAAGCCGACGGTGTAGTCGCCGCGCTCAGTGGTCTTGGCCATGCGGCGGGTGAAGGAGCCGTGGTTTACCAGGTCGGCGAACGACGTGGCGTATTGGTTGTGTTTCTTGTTGTATTCGTTCTGCGCGCGGATCACGACTCGCATGAAGCCGAGGGCGCCAGCCTCAGAATCGGAGCGGGCGGGGTCGCCCTTAAATTTCGGCTGATATGGGGTTGTCCCGGCTGTCGGTGTCTGGGATGGGACCTCCGTCCGGGGAGTGGTCTGGCCCGCAGCTGCCGCGAGTGAGCTTGCCACCAGAAGTGTCAAGAGAAACTGGGCCAAATTCCGAATTCTCATGCTCTCCTACCGCCTTTTTGGGCTTGTACCAATGTTACTCCGGTAATTTCCCTTTTGTTACTCGCCCTTTGCAGGGTGCTCGGTTGGGGCTATGCTGAGTTCAGTTCCATCCTAACAAGGACTGCTATGAAAGCTGCAATGGCGAAAAAGCCTCTCATCCGTATTGCCGTAGTCGAGAGCGACCCGCTGCGGTTCGTGGGCTTCCGGGCCCTGTTTGATTCCGAGTCGGACTTTGAACTCGTTTCGGCCACGCTGCCCGACATCAGCGTGCTCCAGGGCATCGACCTGGTGCTGTTGGGGAACCGGGCCGGCCAAAACCTGTTCGATGTGATGGCCAGCCTGAAAGCCACCCGGCCCGACCTGCGCATTATCGTGACTGGTTCGGGCATGGACGAGGAGACCATCCTCAAGGCCATCGCATCAGGTGCCAAGGGCTACGTGGACGAAGCAGCCACACCCACCGAATTCGTGCAGGCCATCCGCATCGTGAACCAGGGATCGGTGTGGGCGCCCCGGCGCGTACTATCCATGTTCATCGAGCGAGTCAGCTCCTCACCGGGAAGAATCTTCCCCGCTGGGCGCGTCACCTTCACCGACCGCGAAAAAGAAGTATTGGAGATGCTGGTGGCAGGCCGTTCCAACAAGGAAATCGGCTCTGCGCTGGGCATCGAAGAGCGCACCGTGAAAGCGCACGTAGCCAAACTCATGCGCAAAGTGGGTGTGCAAAATCGTATCGCGCTGTCGGTCCACGCGATTACCCATTCGCTGGTGACGGCGAAATAGGCCGTAGACGTTACTTGTGGTCAGTGCCCGCGGTAATCTTGTGGCTGGCCTGGACGTGCCGCATACTCCATCCACCTACCACAGAACCTGGGAGACGGGGTTGGGGGTGGAGATTAGGGTCGCCACTTTCAGCCCCGATTTTTTTGTCCCGCAAACGCCCATTCTGATGTTAAGTCTTTCTGTGTGAGCGACTTCCACTGGCCCGGCCAACCTGGGTCGGTGAGCCCGCCCCTAACCAAGCACAATATCCTTTAAAATCAGTCTGTTAAACTCCCAATTACATCACCCATTTTCCAGGAAGGCTGAGAAGCAATGAAAAAGACCCTGATTGTGCTGCTCGTCGTGGCGTTGTCGGCATTAGCATTTGGCGACGACGAAAAAAAGGCGCCCAAAGACACGAACAAAGCCGAGGACCGCATCCAGGCAGCGGCCACCGTTCTGGATGAAATCGAATCCGCTCCGGACCAGGGCATACCGGAAGAGGTGCTGGGGTCGGCGGAGTGCGTTGCGGTCGTGCCCTCTCTGCTGAAGGGTGGATTCATCGTAGCCGCAAAGTATGGCCGCGGTGTGGCCAGTTGCCGCACTCCGAAGGGGTGGAGTGCGCCGGCGTTCTTTATGGTCAGTGGCGGCAGTGTTGGGTTTCAGATCGGCGGGCAGGCGGTCGACTTGGTGATGCTGATCATGAATCAGGACGGCATGAAGAATCTGCTCTCGAGCCAGTTCAAGTTGGGAGCGGATGCGTCGGTGGCCGCCGGCCCAGTAGGGCGGCATGCCTCGGCCGACACCGACTGGAAACTGCGGGCTCAGGTGCTCACCTATTCGCGCGCGCGCGGCGCTTTTGCTGGGATTAGTCTGGCCGGGGACGTCATCAAGCAGGACAAGGACGCCACCCGCGAGTTCTACGGTCGCATGGTGCCGTTCAAGACGTCGTTGACCGGGACGATCGATGCTCCGCAAGGAGCCTATCCTTTCCTTAACACTGTGGCAAAGTGGGCGCAGAAGGCATCCGGCAAGGAGCAGTCTGCGGAAAAGGCGGCAGAAAAGCCGGCGCAGAAGCCAGCCGACAACAAATAGCCCACAACGGGGCGTTACGCTCCTGAGACGTAGCGCTGTGGGTCTTTCCTTCACCGCATTGACAGAAAAAAAAGCGGGTGATACGGTCACCCGCTTCCTCCGATGCGTTTTCGACTCGAATACGCGCTGGCTTGGTGTGTCGTAAACGGGATCGGCGTGCTCCCGCGTCCTTTGGCGCGAGCTGTGGGCATCGGACTGGGACAACTCATCTACCTGCTGCACGGGAAGCTGCGCCGCGTGGGGATGCGCAATCTCGAAATGGTGTTTCCGGAGAAGAGTCTCCGCGAGCGGCGCAGGATTGTCCGCGGAGTCTTCACCTCGCTGGGCCGGCAGATGGCCGAAGTCTGCCTCTTCCCGCGTTACACCGCCGAAAACGTCAACCAGGTCGTTATTTACGATGGTTTTGAAAACTTCGACCGTGCCTCACAGTTGGGCAAGGGGGTCTTGTTTCTCACCGGGCACTTGGGCGGCTGGGAACTTTCCGCCTTTGCTCACTCGCTCTACGGCCACCCCCTGCGTTTTGTGATGCGTCCTCTGGACAATCCCTACCTCGATCGATTGATCCGGACCTACCGCACCCTGCACGGCAATATCCCAATCCTCAAGGACGACCCCGTCCGCGAACTGCTGCGAGCGATGAAAGAGGGCGCCACCGTGGGCATTCTGATGGACACGAACATGATGCCTCCGCAGGGGATCTTCGTGGATTTCTTCGGGATTCCGGCGGGCACGCCCAGTGGCCTGGCGCGCATTGCTCTGCGGACGGATGCGGCCGTGGTGCCCGGATTCACGCTGTGGGACCCGGCACTGCGCAAATACCGGCTGCGATTCGATCCAGCACTGAAACTAATTCGCAGCGGGAACAACGAGGCAGACATCGTGGCCAACACTCAACTGTTCACCAAAGTCATTGAAGATTTCGTCAGGCGATATCCGGACCAGTGGCTGTGGGTGCACCGGCGGTGGAAGGCGCGGCCGGTGGGCGAACCTCCCTTGTACTAGAACCAGTCGCTACGATACGCGACCCACCAGGCGATGAACATTATCGGAATGATAGAAAAGACTTCCAGCCAGAATGGCAGCCAGTACGCGGCGATATCCAGCGCGATGACCACGAGCCAAAAAACCTTGCGTTGCATACCGCGATTGTATCTGTGAACGAGAGGACGATGGAGGAACTTTCCTTCCTCGCCATGGACTGCTATACCAGAGCCATGAAGCGCGCACTCAGAGAAGTCGCGGAGTTTCTCAAGGCTCACTTGGTCGGTGACGGCCAAGCCGAGGTCACGGGCGTCGCCAGCCTGGAGTCGGCGAAAGCCGGGGACCTGGTGTTCGTGGAAGATGCAAGGCATCTGGCCCGAGCTCTCGATTCCGGGGCCAGCGCGGTGATCGCAGGAGAGTTCGCTGGCCGGAGCGCGCAAAAGAAACCCATCCTGATCGCGGCTGAGCCGCGCCTGGCCTTTGCCCGGGCGGCAGTATGGCTGCGCGGCGATGTTGCGGATTCGTGTGGTGTGCATCCTAGCGCGCTGGTGCATCTTTCCGCGAAACTGGCCGCGCAAGTCACTATCGAAGAACGAGTCGTGATTCGTGAAAACGTCGTCATAGGAGAGGGGGCCAGCATCGGAGCAGGTTCTGTCATCGGACCGGATGTGAAGGTCGGACGCGATTGCCGAATTTATCCTAACGTGACCATTTATCCGAAGGCGACGCTGGGCGATCGGGTCGTGATCCACGCTGGAGCCGTGCTGGGAAGCGACGGTTTTGGCTACGTGCGCGATCGGACGACTGGCCGGTACGAGAAGTTTCCTCAAGTTGGGCAGCTCGTAATTGAAGACGACGTCGAAGTTGGCGCGAACAGCACCGTCGATCGCGGCGCCCTGGACGTCACACGCATTCGCCGGGGCACGAAAATTGATAACCTCGTGCACGTCGGGCATAACGTCGACGTCGGCGAAGACGTGGTGATCGCAGCCCAAACCGGTCTTTCGGGCAG
>Ga0210399_10002851_pt1 | contig 13448 bp, 9 predicted proteins | sample IncBWC14MmetaG_FD_150865 | JGI IMG/M metagenome (GOLD analysis project Ga0210399, IMG submission 150865) | Forest soil microbial communities from Barre Woods Harvard Forest LTER site, Petersham, Massachusetts, United States - Inc-BW-C-14-M | ecosystem: Environmental > Terrestrial > Soil >... | reverse complement strand
ACGAGGCGCAGGCCTTATCTTCAAATACGTTGGACGAACTTCGGCTGCTGCTGAATCTGGAGACAAGCGGCGGAAAGCTGATTCACATCGTGCTGGCCGGTCAGCCGGAGCTGGATCACAAGCTGCAACGCCACCAGTTGCGGCAATTGCGCCAGCGCATCATGTTTCGCTGCCGCCTGCCGCTGCTTAGCGTTGCGCAAACGTCCAGCTATATCGCCAAACGCCTGTCCGCGGCCGGCCTTACCGAAGGCACTCTTTTTCCTGAGGAAACCGTGCGCGCGCTCTATGGCTACGCTCGCGGAATTCCGCGCGTCATCAATCTTCTGTGCGAACATGCCTTGCTGAACGCCTATTCGGATCAGCATCGCCGCGTCTCTCCTTCGGACATTCATTGCGTTGCGGCGAAATTCGATCTTCAGCACGATCCCATTCCCGCGGAAGATGCGTTTCCGATGACCACCAGGATGGCGCTATTCCTTTCGCCTGATCCGGCGCCTGCTGCTGACGCTGCTTCCGCATCCTTGAATTCACTCCAGATGGAAACGCCGCAGACAGGCACTCCGCAGCTCGATGCGCAACATATGAATGTGAATGCGCAGCAAATGGACGCGGAACAAACCACCGAAATACTACCAATCTTCCCCGTGTCGGCCCCAGTCCCCCAAATTACGGAAACGATTCTGTCGCTTAACCCGCAACTGGCCGACGCTCCGCATCCTGGTCCTCCACCGGTTGGCGATCCGGAACCTGAGTCTGCGCCGGTGAGCGATCCTCCGCCAACGGAGGATCCGCAACCTGCTCCGGTAGAAGAACCCGATACGGCGGTAGAAAATGCGATGGCGATGGCAGCATCGGCGGCGGCAGAACCCAACTTGGATGCGGAGTCCGATTCGCTCTCCGCAGCAATACCAGTTGAGCCACTTGAGGATGTGGCACCCGAACCCGCGAGCGTAAACGATCTTCCGCTTATCGTGGCCTTGCAACCTTCGGTGCAGGAACTCAATGTTCCGGTGGAAACTGCTGTCGTGATGGAGGCATCAGCACCGGTAGAACTTGGCGTGGTCACGCAGTCCGATGCGTGTTCCACGGAGACACCGGTTGCGGATGCGGCGCTTGCTCCTGCGCCCGCGCCGGTGAACGAATTCCGCTTCACTGAGGATGCCCAGCCCGCTGTGATACAGGAACCGGTGGAAAATGCTGTGGCAATGGCAGCGCCCGTGGATCCAGTTGTGGCCATGGAATCCGATTCGCACCCCGCAGAGACGCCGAAACGATTGGCGTTCGCACCGAAGCGCTTGGCGACACCGACGGAGATCTTGTCCGCAACTCCGAGTCACGTCGCCGCGGCACGGCGTCACACCGTCTTTGGACCAACGCGAGCAGCGTTCCGGTCGAAGCAAGCGCCTTTCGCTGCGCACCAGGCGGCTATTCCCCCGAGGTCCGTCGCGACACCGGCAGTCACGATAACGCCAGTCCCGCGGACGCGCGCCGACGGAGTTTCGCCATCGCCGCGCAAAACACGGGTTTCAGAGAAATTGGCTCCAGTAGTGATATCTCTGAGCGCTGTATCGAGCCAACTCGCCACCGCCGGGAAACAAATGGCTTCGGCATCGAAGCGCGTGGTTCCGAAGCAATTCGTGAGCTCCGTTTCGCGCTATTGCCGCGGAGTGGTCGATTCCTTCCTGCGCGACCTGCGCCAGTGGGTCAGACCATCGCGGTCCAACCAGCGCGGCAATCCACAGCACGTTGCGCCGGCTTCATCGATTCCCTCGCCGGCATCAAAGAGCGTTGCGATGGTTGATGACTCGTCTCCAGCTAACACGCCACAAGCTTCCGCCAGTCCGCGGAAGGTCGTGGTGTCCATCTCCAAGTGGCTGAACGAACCAATGGCTCCTTCTCTGCAACAGAACGCTAAACCGTCTTCGTCGAACAAATCACGGCAGGGCCGGCCCGCCAACCGATCCGTGCGTCGTTCGTCGCGAAAATCCTCCTAGTGCCAGCGCCTGAAGCTCAAAGTTGCGTCACAGTTTAATGAAGATTTCCACGGCGATGTTCCTTGCGCTTTTCCTTTGGCAATCCGCCTGCGGCAACAAGCCGGAATAGGGCTGCGAGAAACGCATAAGAAATGAAATCCAGCCAGGACTTCCGCTCGAAATTGCGGAAGCCAATCTCAAACAGTGTGGTTTCAAGACAACTCTCGATCCAAACAAGAAGACCCTGTACGGAGATAGGCTCGTTGAAGGCGTCCCGATTTCAGAGCGAACGCAACTACTAATAAACCTCGATTCCGATAACAAAGTAGCTAGCGTATCGGTTTCGACCGGACTTATCGGACCGTGAGGGCGAAAAGCGAGACGATCTTCGCGATATTCTACCGGGAATAGTTTTTTAGGTATTGCGGTACTGGTTGGTCTTTTTGGCGTTTTTCGTCGGGGATTGGGGCTTTTACGCTTACTTCCAGTGGGAGCACGCCCGCCCACACTGGCAAGGCGTAATCGGCTTCGTCGTCGATTGGCCCGCCGGTGCGGACTTTTGCGCTGACTTCTTCGAGCGGCAGGGCAAGGACCGTGGTTGCTTTCAATTCTTGCTCCGTCGGTTGGCGCACGTCGTCCCAACGGCCTTTCATCACGTGCTCCGTAAAGATGCGCAGCGCTTCCATTTTTTCCGCTGGATCTTCCACCAGCCGCGCGGTTCCCAGGATTACCACCGATCTGTAATTCACCGAATGGTGAAACGCAGAGCGCGCCAGCACCAGGCCATCCACATGCGTCACGGTGACGCACACGGGCACCCCGCCGCTCAACGTGCGCAGCATACGGCTGGCGGCCGACCCATGCAGATACAGTACGTCACTGGTACGACCGTAGTTGGTGGGGATCACGAACGGCTGGCCATCGACGCTGAAGCCAACGTGGCACACAAAACCATCATCCAGAATTTTGTGCACAGTTTCGCGATCGTATTTTCCGCGCTTGGGCAGCCGCTTGACCTGTGTTCGTTCCGTAGGAGTAAATTCGTTCATGCGAAGAGTTTACTTTGCTGGGGCTATGGCGCTAGTGCCAACTTGGCTTGTGCCGGAAGCGCCACGTTTCTGTGACGCGAGCCAAGGGATCAGTTCGGGTTCCGCGAAGGCGCGATCCCAGATTTTGTGTTGCGCCTTGCGGTATTCGGTATATCTGACGTTGGCTTCGGCTTTTTTCAGCTGCTTCATCATGTCGCGCACTGTAGTTACGGGCACGGTCTGGTCTTCGTCCCCCTGAAACACCCAAAGCGGCACGCGCGAAATTGCCATCGTGTTCGTGAAGTTGTCGTACGCGGCCACGATTACGGCGCCAGCCCATTTTTCCGGATAGTTTTGCAGCAGCGACCAAACGCCAAGTCCGCCCATGGCCTGCCCGACCAGATACACGCGATCCGGATCGATCGAGAATTCCTTTTGCACGCCGGTCAATATTTCGATCGCAAGCAGCAGCGCCTTCGAGGGTTGATTGAATTCGGGCTCCGCCCAGTCTTCGGGCATCGGACATTGCGGCGCCAGCACAAACGCGGGGAAGTTTGCCTGGACTTCCGGCGCGATCCAGACGTGCGCACCTTGTTGATTTTCGCGCACAATTTGCTGGACGTTATCGGTGCCGCGGGCCTCTCCACCGTGCAGCCACAATATCAACGGATATTTCTGGTCAGGGCTGTAACCGGTGGGCACGAAGAGCCGGTAGGGAAGCCGCTGGCCCTTCTTGCTTACGTAGACTCTCTTGCGGAAATCCACTTCGTCCTTGGTCATTTCGACCGCGGACAAGACCTGCGCGCAAACGGAAAGCACAAGGAATGCGCCTACCGCACGCGCCATCGAAAACCGAAATCGCATGAAACTCCCTCGGAAGCGGATTATTTTGCCGAAGCAGCGGCCGGTGCCGCTGTCGCCGGCGAATCCCGCACCACACGAAACCCAATATACTCCGGTGCGGGGGTGCAACTCGAACGCGTATCGGCGGGGCAATCCGCGCTCCCGCCCGCTCCTTTGCCTTTTCCGTCGTTGGTTTCCACCCATTCGCCGACATTGCCTCCGAAATCGAAAACGGGTTCGTCCGTTTCCGCGCCTTCCGCAGTGAAATCACCCACAGGCTTCAGTAATGGCGCGGTTCCGGGAAGCTCTTTCGCTTTTTCGCGTAGACGGATGGTGTCATCCGGATTCAGCGCATATCCGGCCCAATAGTCGAGGGTGTTTTCTCTTTCTCTTTTTTCATAGAGCGCCGAGAATTCTGTTTCGGTTGGCAGACGCCAGGACTGGCCGGTTATTTTGGAGAGCCATTCGATGTAGGCCTTGGCTTTTTCAAGAGCGATTCCGTTTGCGGGATAGTCTTCCGTCCCGGGCGGCATTTTGTAATTCTTGTCGAACGTAGCGTATTGCGCGCGCGTCACTTCAAAGCGGCCAACCTCGGTTCCGTTGCGCTTCACGACTTCCGGGATCAGCACCGCTTTTCCCTTGCTCTGCACTGAAGCGCCATAGACTCCGCTCACGCGCGCGATTCCCCTCGCTCGCAGTGCCACCTCCAGCGGCGAGCCGGACTTTAACGCTTCGTTGCCTGCCGGTGTGCTCTTGAAGAAATATTTATCGAACCACGCCAGCTCTTCATCTACCTTGCGCATCTGGTGCGTGAGCTTTCGCGGGCCATGCGGCTCAGCGGGGAAGAGAACGAACTTCACCGGCACCTTATCGTAGTACTGCAACACCCGGAAAAACGACCAGCTCTGCGCGGTCGGAACGTTATTGTCCGCGGTGCCGTGAAAAATCAGCACCGGCGCTTGGACCTTATCCATCTTGAAGAATGGCGATTTGCGTATGTAAAGTTCGGGATCCTCCATCGGAGATTTGCCGAAATAATAAGAGTCGAAGGAATCGCCGAATTCCACATTGCCCCAATCGCTGATCCACTCGACATCGCCGGCGCCCACACTGGCGACTTTGTAACGCGACGGATAGGTGGTAATCAGGCTAATGGAGAGAATGGAGCCGTTAGACCATCCCATGGTCGCGATTTTGTCTGGATCGACTAGGCCCTTGCCAACGAGATAGTCGACACCCGCATTGATGTCCGGCGTTTCCAGGTCGTAATATTTGCCGCAACAAATCGATTCCACCCACTTTAGTCCGTAGTTGTTGCTGCCATGATAGTTCGGCTTGAGCAAAAATGCGCCGCGCTGCGTCAGCAGATTGTTGGGATAAGCCCAACTGTCCGCCCAAGTGTCCGCGTCGTGACCAGCTGGGCCGCCGTGAATCGCGGTAATGAGCGGATACTTTTTCCCGGGTTCGTAGTTTGCGGGATAGTAGAGGATGCCTTCCACTTCTCCGTCGTTGGAGCCTTTCCATCGAATGACTTCGGTTTTCGCGAAAACGCGGTTCTTGATCAGGGTTTCGTTCAATTTGGTCAGTTGTACGGGGGCAACGAGTTTCGTTCCGTCGAGTTGCGCGCGAAAAATCTGCGGAAAGCTGCTGGCCGTGGAGTACACGTAAACGATGGTCTTGCCGTCCTCGCTTACCTCGAAGAATTGAATATTCTTTGCGTGTTCGCCTTCCAAGGATGCGCGCTTCCATGTCCACTGGTCACCCGATTTCGTTCGCGTGTAGCGCGCAGTTTCAAAGCGGTGGCCTGCAGCTAACCCGGTCACGAATCCATCCGGGGTCGCAGCCAGGTCCGAGCCGATTCCGTTTTCCCAGTCGAGCGGCACTTGCACGCTGCTCCCAGCAGCGAGGTCGTAGAAATAGAGCTGAATGATCGAGGCGGTCAGAAACTTCGGGTGATTCGAGAATGGGGCCCAGGCATAAAATCCCGAATTGTCGGGCGCCCACTCAAAACCGTAGGGGCGCACGCGCCCACTGGTGAAAATCTGCTTTTCGGTTCCGTCGGCAAGTTTGTGGAGGATGGTCACTGGAGGAACCTTCTGGTCGAACATGTAGTGCAGGCTCTTCTTGTGAACTGCGGCGACGTATTTCCCGTCCTTGGAGACGGACCAGTTGCCAATCCAATCCGTGTTGTTGGTGAGGCGCGTGATTTTCTTGTCTTTCACCGTGATTTTGTAGAGGCGCACCGGCGGGCTGTGATCGGCGTCGTCGACAATTTCGGAATCGTCCTTTTTGTGCTTAGCCTCCAGTTCGAAGAGCGCCGGATCCTCTTCCGCACTGAAAATGACGGTGTCTTTGTCGAGCCATTCGAGATGCTGCGGGGCGTGAGCCAGTTCCGTCAGGGGCCAAGGCTCGCCTCCGCGCGCATCGATTACCCAGATTTGTGTGGGATCGGTGTCCGGCTTTGCGCCACGCCGCGCGCGATTGCTGGTGAAGGCGATGAGTTGTCCATCGGAGGACCATTGCGGCTGCATGTTGGTATCGGTGCCGCGCGTGAGCTGAATTTCCTTGCTATCCGTGAGGCTGGACAAAATCAGATTCGAGACTCGCGTGTCTTTTTCTTTGTCACCGGAGGTCTTCACCCACACCAGCCATTTTGCGTCCGGCGAGATGCGGGTTTGTGGCTGGGCGTATTCGGCGTAGATGACGTCTTCGGACTTCCACGGCTCGATTTTTTGCGGCGGCTGTTGGCCCAGAAGAACGATGGGTGCGGCGAGGACCGAAAAGCCTGCGGCGATAAAGCGCGCAATGGTAGCGTTACGCATGATTCCCTCAGTGTTTCGAGATGATAGCGCCGGGTGTATTTGAAGAAGTCCCGGATGTGAGCAAGAGAATAGTGCAATTGACCAAGATTGGGAATGGTGTAGTCTGAACGTCGCCTGATAGAACCACGGAGTCCGCATGGCTGCCGCAAAGCCGATTTTCACCTGTGAGACGTTTCGTTTTTTTCGCGATCTCGGCAGAAATAATCGATTGACGTGGATGGACAAGAATCGCGAACGCTATCAGCAAGCGCTAGTGCAGCCGATGCGCAGATTTCTGGAGGAACTGACTCCCGCCGTTGTGGATCTGGATGAGCGCTTCGACACTTCAGGGCGGACGGGCACCAATTTTTCACGGATCAACCGGGACATTCGATTTGCGAAGGACAAGACGCTATACAAAACACAGATGTATCTGAAATTCCAGCAGCCGCTGCCGGGAGATCGCGAGAGCGGACAACTCTACGTTGGGTTGGCCAGGGATGCGGTTACGGCAGGATTTCGTCTTTATGGAGGACCGACGCGGAGAGATTCGCTGTTTACCACTATTGCGGCGGCGCGTGTTCTTGCCAATCCGCGGTGGGTCGCGCAACAGAAGAAACGCCTGGGCAGAAAATATGAAAGCTATTGGTACACGACGACAAAAGGAGAGTGGACAAAAAACGAGGGCTGGCCTGTGGACCCGGAGAACTGGAAAAAGATTCAGGCATGGATCGTTCGCAAGCGGATGAAACCCGCTGCGGCCCTGCGAGCGGCATTTTCCCGTGACGTGACCGCGATTTTTCGGGATGTTTATCCGATTTTGAGTTTTACTTCACTACCGGACTGATCGTTGTTGGGCTGGTCGCTGCTGGGTTGAAAAAGAGGAATACGAAGATGGACAAACTTGGCCATATCAAAATCGGCCACATGGAAACGCGCAGAAATTTCCTGCGGATGCTATCGGCGAGTCCGTTCATCGCCAATTCTCATGCGCTTGCGGGAGCGCTGGGCGGACTTCTGGCTGCGGGGGATTTTTCCACGAAGAGTTTTGTTAGCTGGCTCGATGAGCTGAAACAGAGCAGCGACGCGATCACTTCGCCGGATCAGGCGCTCGATGTCATGGACTTCGAGACTGTGGCGCGCAAGGTATTGCCGCCCGCGCACTTCGGCTACCTGGCCACGGGAGTGGACGATGACCTCACGCTGAAAGCCAATCACGAAGGCTATTTGCGAATCCAGATTCGGGCGCGGCGCATGGTGGACGTCGAGAACGTCGAAATGTCGCGAACTATTTTCGGAACGAAATGGAGTTCGCCGATTGTTCTGTCTCCGGTAAGCGCGCAGAAGGCGTTTCATCCGGAGGGCGAGGTCGCCGTAGCCAGAGCCGCAGGGACCAAGAAGCATTTGATGATTTTGTCAACCGTCGCCACCGCGTCCATCGAAGAAGTCACCGCGGCGAGCGGAACGCCCGTGTGGCAACAACTCTATGCGACGAACGTTTGGGAAGTGGGCCGCGATATCGTCAAACGCGCCGAGAAGGCAGGAAGTCCGGCGATTGTGCTGACGGTGGATATTCAGGAGGGCAGCAACCGCGAAACGCTGTTCCGGCTGCAGCGCGTGGATACGAGGCAATGCTCGCTTTGCCACCAGAGCGCCTATAGCGGATATGCGCGGGGAAAACCGGGCGCAGGCACCGGAGGATTCGCGCAATTCGTGGCACGCAAACCGATGTTCGATGGCCTGGATGTATCGAAGGTTACTGCACTGCATCCGGTGAATATGGACTGGGACTTTGTGAAAAGGATGCGCGACACCGTGACGGTGAAGCTGCTGATTAAGGGAATCGTGACGCGAGAGGACGCGCAGATGGCGGTGGAGCACGGCGTGGACGGCCTGATGGTCTCCAATCACGGAGGACGTTCCGAGGAAACTTTACGCCCGACGATCGAAAGTTTGCCGGAAGTGCTGGAGGGCGTTGGCGGAAAAGTTCCGGTTATTGTGGATGGCGGAGTTCGCCGCGGGACGGACATTTTCAAGGCGCTGGCGCTGGGAGCGACCGCGGTCGGCATCGGGCGGCCGCATTCGTGGGGGCTTGCGGCGTTTGGGCAGGCCGGCGTGGAGGCGGTGCTGGAAATGCTCCGGCGCGAATTGAAGACCATCATGCGGCAGGCAGGTGCTACGTCGGTTGAAAAGATCACGAAGGCGTATGTTGTGGGGTCTTCGCGGTGAGCAGCGGAGGGCATGGCTAAAGCCATGCGCTACATTCGGCGCCTACATTATCGCGGCGAGTTGACGGGAGTGTGCGTGTTACATAGGATTTGCGCTGGCTGCTTTGTGGTTGTTACTTTTTTCGTGGTTGCGGATCGGGTGTGCATTGAGCCGAATCGTTAAGGTCGCGGTCTGGATCGTGGTGGCTGTGACGGGCGGGGTCGCGCTGGCCACGATTGCGCTGCATCGCGGCGAGCCGATTAGCGCTACGTGGTTCGTTGTGGCCGCGGCTTGTTTTTATGCTGTGGCGTACCGGTTTTACTCCGCATTTATCGCTGCGAAACTTCTTGCGCTGGACAATACGCGCGCCACTCCTGCGGAACGTCACGATGACGGGCGCGATTTTGTGCCCACCAATAAATGGGTCCTTTTTGGCCACCACTTTGCCGCCATTGCAGGTCCCGGTCCGCTCGTTGGTCCCACACTGGCTGCGCAGTTCGGGTATTTGCCGGGAACGTTGTGGTTGATCGCGGGCGCCGCGTTTGCGGGGTGTGTTCAGGATTTCGTGATTTTGTTGTGTTCCATTCGCCGCGATGGAAAGACGCTGGGCGAAATGGCAAGAGAAGAAGTGAGTAAGCGCGGTGGATTCATCGCGCAGCTTGCAGTACTGGCCATCATGGTGATTTTGCTGGGCGTGGTTGCGCTGGTGATTGTGAACGCGCTGAAGAGTTCGCCGTGGGCGACGTTTACCCTGGCGATGACGATTCCGATCGCGCTTTTGTTGGGCGTGTACCTTCGCTTCGTGCGGCCGGGACGAGTGCTGGAAGCATCAGTAATCGGCGTGTCGCTGGTGTTGTTCGTGGTGGTGGCTGGACAGTGGGTGGCGGATTCCGCTTCGTGGGCGCATATTTTCACGTTCTCCGGAGTGCCGCTGGCGTGCGCGTTGATCGCTTATGGATTTGCGGCATCCGCGCTGCCCGTGTGGTTACTGCTCGCGCCTCGCGATTATCTGAGCGCTTTCATCAAGGCAGGAGCGATCTTTTCGCTTGCGGCAGGGATTTTGCTGGTGCGGCCGCTAGTGTTGATGCCGCCGTTGACACGATTTGTGGACGGCACCGGGCCCGTGTTTGCCGGAAAGATTTTTCCATTCTGCTTTATCACCATTGCGTGCGGAGCGATCAGCGGATTTCACTCGCTAATTTCCAGTGGAACCACCCCCAGGATGATTCAGCGGGAAGGGCACGCCCGCTTCATCGGCTACGGCGCGATGTTGCTGGAATCGTTTGTCGGCGTCATGGCTATGGTCGCGGCTTGCGCGATGCATCCGGGCGTGTATTTTGCGATCAACAGTCCACCGTCGATTGTTGGCCCAAGCCCGGAAATTGCGGCGCAGACCATTTCCGCGTGGGGATTTCCGCTCACGGCGGACACCATGGCGAATCTTGCGCGTGCGGTCGGCGAGCAAACGCTGTGGAACCGCGCGGGCGGAGCGCCGTCGCTGGCGGTGGGCATGGCGCAGATTTTCTCGAATACCATCGGCGGTCCCAGGCTGCTGAGCATCTGGTATCACTTCGCGATTATGTTCGAAGCGCTGTTTATTCTGACGGTTCTGGATGCAGGAACACGCGTGGGCAGATTCATGATTCAGGAACTGGGTAGCCGGGCGTGGAAGCCTTTGGGGCGAAAGAACTGGATGCCGGCGACTTTGATTTCTAGCGCGTTGATTGTCGCGGCTTGGGGATACTTTTTGTATCAAGGCGTAATCGATCCCCTGGGCGGCATCAATTCATTGTGGCCGCTGTTTGGAATTTCCAATCAATTGCTGGCCGCGGTTGCGCTGGTGGTGGCGACGACGATTTTGCTGAAGATGGGGCGATTGAAATGGATCTGGGTGACGCTGGCGCCGATGACCTGGCTGGTGATCATTACGATGACCGCGAGTTATCAGAAAATTTTCAGTGCCAACCCGCGCATTGGGTTTCTGTCCTATGCGAATGCCCTTGTCGCGCAGATTGCCGCGGGGAAAATTCCGGCGGCGAAAATTGTCGAAACGCAGCGGGTGATTTTTAATCAGCGGCTGGATGCGGGAGTGACGGCGGTTCTGGCGGTGATGATTCTGGTGCTGCTTGCCGAAGCGGTTCCGAGGTGGTGGGCGATTCTTCGCGAAGACAAAGAGGCGATTTTGCATGAGTCGCCGTATGTGGCCACGAAGTGGGTGGAGGGGGATTGATGCGGGTCATGATGAACTGGGCGCGAGTGTTGTGGAAGGGCGTGCGCGATTGGTGCGGAGATTCCGCGTATGAAACTTATTCGGCGTGCGCGGCGAGAAAGAGTTGCCGGCCGGAATTGTCGCGAGAGGAGTTTTATGTTGCGCAGATGGAGCGAAAATATTCGCGGCCGAATCGGTGTTGCTGAAGTGTTGGGGAAGGCTTTCTTCAAGGGCTAAAGCCCATTGGAAGCCAAGTATCTAATGTCGGAGCTAAAGCTCCGACCCCCTAAGAAAAAGTCAAAACCGGCACCCTGAAAATCGCAGGGTGCGGCACCCGGTCCAGTCGTTGCAAGCGTTGTTTGCAGGGGTGAAGCCCCCTGCCTCCTAAAGAGAAAGCAAGAAAAGGCGCCCGCCTCGGAAGGCGGCCGCTACACAAGCGATTCCCTGTAGGGGCGGGGCTTGCCCCGCCCTCTTGGGGTAACGAGGCGCTAGATGTCTTCGTCTTCGGCGGCGTTTTTCAGGGGTTTGATTTTGTGGGTTAGTTTTACGCTGTGTTTGCGGATGTCGGAAAGGATGTGGCGGCGGATTTCGGCGGGGAGGTTTTCCGGAGCAAAAACGCCCGGCAAACCTTGCGGGAAATATTTTATGAAGGAGGCGGCCACGTGAGCCGTTGCGTAGGCCACCGGCGTAGTGAATCGCCCCTGCCGGCGAATCTGGTAGAGCGTGGGGAAATAGGCATCGCTGCGGATCAATAGCGTTTCGTCTTCTTTTGGGCCGTGGTTTACACCCTTTACGATGACGGCTGCGGCGAAACGCGCGTTCTGCAAAATGCCGCGGCGGATCAACGCAGCAATTTTCCGCGGTGACGAGGTGTCCGGAAATCTCTGTTTGGTCATGCCTCGGGATTTGGAGAGCTTTCCCTGTTTGTGCCAGCGGCGCAGGCGGTCGAATTCATTGCCGCCGATCTTCACATCCAGTTCTTGCATGGGGATGAAATAAGGGAGGGTGGCGACTTCGTCTTGCGCGGCGAGGACGACGTTGGCGTTGCCGATGGGCTCGGCGAAGTGAAATTTCTCCAGCTCGGAGAAGCGCTTCGCGAGCTTGAATTTTTTTCCGCGGTAAATTCTGGGGCTGGAGATGGCTTCATCGAAGGAAACTTCGGGCGACCACTGCGAAATGGGATCTTCGCTTTCGCTGCTTTCGTAGATGCGGATGTGCACGGATTGCACTTCATCGAGCATGTCCGCGGTGCGTTTTACCAGCAGGTTGGTCAGGCCGGGGGCGGCGCCGGTGTTGATCAAGGCGGTGCGGCGTTTTTCCTCGAATTTCTTGGCATAGGCGAATTGCTCGGCTTTGAATGGGTTTTTGGTGAGGTGGGAACTGAGGTCGAGATAGTTGGCGCGCAATCGCAGGGCGGCGCGGAGCACGATCTGGTTGAAGACCGACGCGCTGGCGTTGACGATCAGTTGGCAGCCCTTGGCGGCACGCAAAATTGCGCGGAGATTTCGCGCGTTGACCGGCGCTATCGGGATGGCAGAACGTTCACCCAGGAAGCGGCGGGCGCGCTCCGGGTCGCGGTCGCCGCACCAGACGATATGACCTTGTCGTTCGAGGAGCTGTGCGAGCAGTGAACCTGTTGCACCCGCACCCAAGATGAAGATTCGCATAGATTTAGCAGACTGTATCACAGTCGCGGACGGGTGTTCCGGTCTGGCGTGAGCCATGGCGCGGACATGTAAAGCAAAAGCGTCCGCCTCCCTTCCTCCGCCAGGGTAGGCAGAAAGCGTTAGATACTCCGTCTGTCGTCTTGCGAACCCCAATAAGGCAGCCTTAAGCCGCCGCTACAAAGCGAGGAAAACAAAAGAGGGCAGGGCAAGCCCTTCTCTTACAAGAGGGCGGGCCTGGATGCAGATGGATCGGATGATCGCTGAATTGCGTGGCCGGGATGACGGGCGTACACTTTATGCGTTGACTCCGATCCCGTCGGCCTGCAGGGAGAGACAGCCTTGGCGGCGGGACGAGACGATCCGAGGGAGTGGATCGTCGAGGGTGCGGGTGGAAACGCCTGCGCCTCCCGTGAGTGGCTGCTTGGCAGCTGCGCATTTGGAAAGGAGCTTGTTCAACGGAAATATGCGTATTTCCGGTGATGAGCCCGATTCCTTATGCGAATCGGGATTTTTGTTTTTTGGGGAAGCTTTCCTCCGGGGCTAAAGCCCAGTTTAGCCAGGCGCTTAATGTCGGAGCTAAAGCTCCGACCCCCGGTGCCAAGCACTTTTCGCAGTGTTGAAGGATCGGTCTTAGAGATTTGAGAACTATGAGCCTGGTTGACAAGTTCGGGCGGCAGATCACCGATTTGCGGATTTCCGTTACGGATCGCTGCAATTTT
>Ga0210399_10002850_pt1 | contig 13451 bp, 6 predicted proteins | sample IncBWC14MmetaG_FD_150865 | JGI IMG/M metagenome (GOLD analysis project Ga0210399, IMG submission 150865) | Forest soil microbial communities from Barre Woods Harvard Forest LTER site, Petersham, Massachusetts, United States - Inc-BW-C-14-M | ecosystem: Environmental > Terrestrial > Soil >... | reverse complement strand
ATCGGTACGATCCATCGAATATCGACTTGGATCTCCGCGCCCTCGCGCGGCTGGGATGGTTCGGCTCGATTCGCGTGGAGGCAATCTCTTCCACTGCGCCAATTCCCCAAGCGCTTGATAACTCCAGTCACGTGGATTTGGTTTTTCACTTACAGGAACTGCCCTATCTTTCCAAAGTGGAGTACGTCGGCTCCCGGCTGCTCTCGCCGAAACAGATCGAGAAAATGTTGGAAGAAAAAAAACTCCCGCTCAAGCTCGGAGCACCAGCAACTCCGGTAGCCCTTCAGCGGGTCGCCTTCGCGATTCGCTCCGGACTGAATGAGCTAGGTCACCCGGATGCGATCGTTCGAATTGCGCGTTCAGAAGCAAGCAATGCAACAGTAAGCGTTCGCTTCGAAATCAATGATGGCCCTCTGCTACGGGTGCGGCAGGTGAACTTCGACGGCCATCCTCAACTCCCACCCAAGCGCTTGCGCGCGCAAATGCACAACATCGCGCCGTGGAAGCCGCTCGCATCTTGGCGCGGCAAAAATGCCTACACGTATGAAGCGTTTGAAGAAGACCGCCAACGCATCCTCATCTACTACCAGGATCACGGCTTTCCCGACGCTCGAATTGGCAACGCCCAAGTCGCCCATTCCGCCGAGCTCGTGCGCCGGTGGCTCCCTTGGCCGCATGAATCGATAGAGGCTGGACTCCGTGTCTCCATCCCAATCGAAGCCGGCCCCTTCTACCATTTCAAATCCATCAACGCGACCGCCGCTCTTCAGCAAGCCGCGAAAAGTGGCGGCCGGTCACGCGACAATCTTCCTGAACGAGACGAAGGCCGCGCCTTTTCCCAGCAAGAGATCGACAAGTGGCGTCGATTGTGGATGGCAAAAATCCAGACTCCAAACGATGGGCCCGATTTCCTCCCAGCCCATTCCGTGACTGCAACACAAATCTTCAATCCCGAAGATCACACCGCTCGCATTACTTTCGATCTGAGCGATTCCCCCCCATACCTCGTGCAACACATCGAATTTCTTGGTCTGCACAAATTCAGCGATCGCTACGTGCGCCGCAGAATTCTTTTGCGCGAAGGCCGTCCCGTCGATGAGCGCGCGCTCGAGGCCGGTCTGCTACGCCTTGCCAGGACCGGTTACTTCAAGCCGATTCACAAAGAAGATATTCATGTTCAATTCGATGAGGGCACCCACACCGCCAACGTTGCGATCTGCCTCAAGGAGATTGGCCAGCAGCGCGCCACTCTGTCGGGCGGCACCGGTCAGTTTGGCAGCACCTTGGGCATCGCCTACATCGTCTTCGACCTGTTGAATCGCGAAGAACTCCTCTCCGCGCAACTCGACGGCGGCCCGGAGAGTCTGCAAATCGTGCTCGGCCTGGCCAAGGAAGGAATCTTCGGCACGCGCGCGTCGCTGGCTTTATCTGTATTCAATAATGTGGTTCGCCCGCGGTTCGCGACCAGCGCTAAAGGCCCGTTTTTCACCTCTCACACGGAAGGGATCAGCGTCCCTTGGACTTACCCTTTGACCGACTCGGATATCTTGGGCGTCAACTTTGTCTTGTCGCGCTCAACCACCGAGTATCCTCTCGGCTCTCCGCCTGGACTCACGGGCTTGCCACCACTCGATGTTCGATCGCAGGTATCCGCCCGCTCGCTTGGAGTCGGTTGGGCCCATGACACGGGAAGCCAGCGGGTTTCGTTTTCGAATTCCGCCTCCGGCGGTTGGCTCGGCGGCGGCGAAAACATGATTCGCTCCTCGGCCGAATACAGCCGAATCCTCCGCGATCCCTTTTTTGCACCAACCAACGCCTGGGCTTTTCGGACTACATTCAGTGGCGCCGGCAGCTATCGAGGTGATATGCCCTACTACGCCCGCTTCTTCTCCGGCGACGAGTTGGTGCGCGGCTTTCGCCCAGGCGAACTCGGCCCTTACACACGAACAACCACAACCGCAGCAAGCGGCGCGATGGTCTCGTCCGCCGCGCCGGCCGGTGCGAATCTTGTCGGAGCAGCAAGCGTCGAATACCGCATCCCGCTCGGAGGCGGAGCGCAGGCCGCGAGTTTCTTCGACCTCGGCTCCGGCTTGCTGCTCCCCAACTGGCTAGGCCCCACCAAGCCGCTGCTCCTCGGCGCAACAAATGGCATCTTGCATGGTTCTGCCGGAATCGAGCTGCGCTGGACCGTGCCCGGCGTCCAGGTGCCCGTTCGCGCCTACTACGCCGTAAATATTCTGCGCCTGGACCGCTTCATCTCCCTCTCCGACAAATCCCGCTTTCTCGCCCATGACCGCTTTTGCGCGTTCGGATGGGGTCTCGGCTCTCTGTTCTGATCCGCATGTCTGTACTACACTTTCGCCATCATGAAATCCGGCAAACTCCGCAAAGAAGCTGCTTGCATCGTCGAGCCCTATCGCATCACTAAGGGCGACAAGTTCCGGTTGAGGGACTTCGACCCCGCTGAAACCAACGGCGTCAAGAGCAAGGAACACGCTGAGAAAATCCTTGCGAGACGCGTAGGCCTGCTCAGCGATATGCAGGAAAAGCTCTACGCCCAGGACCGCTGGGCGCTTCTGCTCATTTTCCAGGCCATGGACGCTGCCGGAAAAGATGGCGCCATCAAGCACGTCATGTCGGGAGTAAACCCGCAGGGCTGCGATGTCCACTCCTTCAAATCGCCCAGCAGCGAGGAATTGGACCACGACTATCTTTGGCGCGTTCACAAATGCATCCCGTCACGGGGCAAGATCGGCATCTTCAATCGCTCCTATTATGAGGAGGTTCTCGTGGTGCGGGTTCACCCGCCTTTCCTGAGAGCCCAGAAGCTGCCCGACCGGCTGATCACCAAGCACATTTGGGACGAGCGTTACGAGGACATTAACGCGTTCGAGCGCTACTTGACGCACAACGGAGTCATAGTCCGAAAATTTTTTCTGAATGTCTCAAAGAAAGAGCAGAAGAAAAGATTCCTCGAGCGCCTTGAAGACTCTCAAAAAAACTGGAAGTTTTCCATGGCCGACGTCCAGGAGCGCGGCTTCTGGAAGGACTATCAGGAAGCCTACGAGGAAATGATTCAACGCACCGCGACGAAGCACTCGCCCTGGTACGTCATCCCTGCCGACAACAAATGGTTTACGCGCCTAGCTGTCGCCTCCGCCATCATCGAAACCCTTGGCGAACTCGATCTCGCCTTCCCCGACGTCGATGAAGCCAAAAAGAAGGAATTGGACGCCGTCCGCACCTCGCTTCTCGCCCAGAAAGACTAGCCCGCCGCCACATATCGGGCCCGTCTTCGTAGCGGCCGCCTTCCGTCTTCCGTCGGCATTCGCCGGAATTCTTCGATCCGGCCCCCGGAAGTGCCGCCCCGCTTGACCCTCAATCCGCCGGGGTTGCATCAGGCTTCAAAATCAACCTCGACCGGATCGATGAGCGGCACCAGCCATTGCAGCAGCTCCTGATGAACATGGTGTCCCCCGTAAGCCTCGAGCGCTGCCCGGTCGGCGAATTTCATCGCCCCGCCCAGCTCATATCCTTGCGAGCGCGGCGAAAAGTTGGCGCCCACCCACGTCTCCAGCAACCCCGGAATCTTCCCCTGCAGTGCCCGTATGGCCGCAACCGCGCGAAGCTTCTCTTCTTCGCGCACCCCCGCCTTCCACCGAAACGCAAATGTATGGATGATCATGCCGGTATTATATCCATTTGCGCCGGTTTGCCCGCGCGGCTCTTGACCCTCCGTACTGCATGTGCTACTGTACTTCCCAGGTAAGACTGCGGAATTTCTTGGAGAGCGGCGGCTTGCCGCTGCTTTTCCAGCCCCCGCCGTCTCAACCAAGCCGCAATTTTCGCAACAAAGATCCTCGGCACCTTCCGCCAGGGAGCACAAATCCTTTCCCCGTGGGTCATTAATTCTGAGCAGCGCCCCCCACCGTGGAGGGAGTCCCGCCAAGTCGGCTTAAGTCCTTTAGCTGCAACACTTATGGGACCCCTGGTAAGTGTTGCAAACAAAAGACTTACGTACTCGACTAAATCCTTTAGATGCAACACTTACAAAAAACACGGGGAGGGTGCAGTCGTTGTGAACCAGAAATCCGCTGAGAATTCCCCTCCTGCTTACCCTGAAGTACGAAGGGAGGAGCATCGCGGCGATGGAAGATTCCGACCGGGTCGGTCGGGAAGGATTCTCCAGAGAGCGCCACGCCAAGAGGGCGTCGGCGGCTCAGCGCGGCGTACTGTACTGATAGCGCAAACTCGCTGGCAAGCGCTCCGAACGCGCCCGCGTGTTGTACTCCAGCTGGTAGCCCAGATGTTCCGCGTCCGCGGGATAGTCTTTTCCCTCGGGATACGGGTACGGCAGCAGCGAATGCCGCGGCAGCGGCTCAACCGTAAACGCGTCCGCGGCGTAGAAATCCATATCCTTCTCGAAGCCATCGGCGTAGAAGAAATAGTCGCGCACCCATCCCCCCGGAAGGGCGGGAAGCTCCTTGGGATCAAAATCAAGCTTCAACCCTTCGCCCGAGCCAAAAACAACGAAGCGATCATCAGAAGCACGCAGCAAATCGAACACATCGCCGTAGCGCGTGTAATTTCCCGCTGCATGCGCATATGGACCGGTCATGCTCCGGTGCGAATACGAATAGACGGTATCGCTCGCCGGCGTCAGCCGCGTCTCGCGCGGATAGCCGACAAAATCGAGCGCTGCCTTCGCCAGCGGTACTTGCGCCACGCGCACTTCCCGTATGTCAGGCGTTTGATCGATCCGGATCGCGTCCCAGTAAATCTTCAAGTTGTTGACGATGCGAATTCGCCGCGTTTCTGCGGGAAGCTTTCCGCTCAAATCTGCAACCATGGTCCGCTCAAGTCCCGCCGGAAACCCCATGTCCTCCACGACGCGAACCCACTTACCTTGCGCATTGAGCGCTTCCACATACGGCGGAATCACTTTGATCCCCGCCTGATCCGCTGCGTACATCGAAGTCGCCGTGAAGTAATCCGTGTAGCCGTCGATGATCAATCGCAATGGCCTCTGCGGGTCCCACGCACCCAGGTCGAGTTCGATCCAGTGCAGTTTGGCGAATCCCGCAAACGGCAACTCTTCAAAGCTAGACACGTACTTGCGATCTCGCTGGGAGAGCAGTGGCAGCACATCATTTCCTCGGTCGTCCCACGCACCAATTGGCGGATGCGCATCGTGGCTCGCGATCACGCGAAACTCCGGAAAGGGTGGCGCGCTTACAAATCGCTCATTCGGAAAGACTTCGTAGGCCGCGGGATGATCAATCGCCAACAGCCGCACTTGATCCAGATACACTGTTTCTTCCATCGGCTCCATGAAACGGAAACTGAGCAGCCCGTTGCGAGCCTTCACGCTACGCGCTGGCACTTTCAAATACTCATCCGGATCGGGTACATCCCTCTCTCCCGGCGCGACCCAATGGCCCACCACGCCGGGCCCAATCATGTCCGCAATAAATTCATATCCGCGGCCATTCCACGAAAACAAAACCGGGCACGAACTCCCCCGCCGATCGAGTTCGAGAATGCTGTGTACTTTCTTCGCGGCCAGATTGATTTCATCCTGCGGTACACCCATCGGCCAGAGCAGCCGCACGACTTCAGCGCCGTGCTCCAAACCGAGCCCGGCAAGAATCGGTGCGGCGTTCTGCCCCAGGTAGCCCGACTCACCAGCTACTTCCCATTTTTGATACAGCGTGCCCGCGTAGAGTTCGACCTTCGTCCCGATGGCGCTCTTGTTGTCATTGAGCCCCTTGAGGTCGATGCTCATCCAGTTGTTTTTATTGCCGCCGTCATTGTGCAGAAATAGCGGCAAGCCGCCGAGTTGCGTTACCACTAAATCTGCGGCGCCTTTTCCTTCGATGTCCGCAACTGCAATCGCGCGCGGCTGATTCAGCTTGATCGCATCGAGGTGCGCATCCTTGGAAACGTCGGCCCAGCCTTTGCTTCCCAAATTGCGCAACAATCGCAATTCCCCGCCGCTGCCTGATTCGCCGGCGGCAACCAGATCCAGCCAGCCGTCGTTGTCGTAGTCAAACGCGGCAATTCCCCAGCCACGCTGCCAGCCTAAATCCGGAAGCGCAACCCGCTCGAGCCGCTTCCCTTCTACATTTCGCCACAGGCTGATCCCCGGCGCGCCCGCATGCGTGAACGCCAGGTCCATCCATCCATCTTTATCGAAATCAAAAGCCACGACTCCCACAGCCGGCGGCAATTTCTGTTTGCTGAAATCGATGCCAGCGAGCGCTGTGAATTTTCCTTCACGCGGATTGAGATAAACGGCAGCTCCCGTGGTTCCGCCAGCGATGACAAAATCCACCGCGCGATCATTGTTGAAGTCAGTTGTGACGACGCCAGCTCCCGTGGCCGCAAAACCGAGCGCCGTTTCCGCCGAGACATCCGTGAACGTGTTGTTGCCATTGTTACGCCACAAAACATTGTGAGGCGGGGCCCCCGGCGAACCAGCGTCCGGCGCCGTGGTGATGTACAGATCCAGGTCGCCGTCGTGGTCGTAATCGACAAACGTCACGCCCACGCAGCCTTTTTCTCGGCGAATACCCACTACCTGAGTGACGTCTTCAAATTTTCCGTCGCCATTGTTATGGAAGAGTTTCACTCCATCGCTCAGACAAACGGCCAGATCGGTTTTGCCGTCATTGTCGAAGTCGCCCGCCGCGCATCCGAAGCCGCTACCAGCCAAGGCAAGTCCAGCTTCCTCGGTCTTGTCCTCAAAACGGCCTTTACCGAGATTGTGCAGCAAGCGGCTGGAACCGCTCGCCACGCCGCTCACCAGAAAGAGATCGGGCTTGCCATCGCCATCGTAATCAAAAAAACATGCCCCGGCACTCGGACTCGGCACACGATGAACATCCGATCCAGGCACACCCCACGAAATTGGCACCGCAGCAAATTGCACCGGAATCGCTGCGGGCACATCGGCAACCGCGCTCAGCGGCAACTCCGCGAGTGAGTAGCGGCCCTGGTCGCCATAGCCTGCGCCGAATGGCGCTCCAAGATGCTCCGTGGTGATTTTCTGGAAGCGTGCCAGGTGCTCGCGCGCACCGGCGGCATCGCCTTTGCGCTGCAACGCTCGCGCCAGTCCGAATTCCGCCGAAGCATGAAATGCATTCAGCGCCAGCCCTCTCTGAAATGACGCGATGGCTTGGTCATATTTCTGGATCTGCGCGTTCAAGAAGCCGGCAAAATAATAGGCGTCCGCTTCGTTGGGGGCGATTTCGGTGACATGTTGAAACGCGGCGATGCCCTTCTCCTGCTCGCCGAGATCTTTGTAGGCTAGTCCGAGGTTGTACCAGGCGAAAGCATCTTTCGGAAGCTGCTGTGCCGCCGCTTCGAGCGCCGCGCGCGCGGGCTCCAACTTTTGTTGCGCGAGCAGGGAAATTCCCAGGTTCAGCCGGGCCACCGCAAATTTCGCATCAGCTTCTAGCGCTTGGTCGAAGTATTTTTGTGCGTCCGCTGGGCGCTGCTGGTTCATGTAAGCAACGCCAAGCGTATTGAAGCGATAGGCGTCCGCTATTCCCGCCCCTGACTTCTCCGGCTGCTTCTCAGCAGCAGCCTTCTCCTGCGCGGACGGCGCGCTGGAACGAACCAAGACCGAAGCGCAACAGATCAAAAGCGAACAAGCAAGAATCACGCCTACTGGACGCCGATGAGTTGAACGCATGAAAATATTTTTTCCTATCCCCGCGCGATGTCCGACTGTTGCGTATAACCTGCCCTTGCGCAATTAGAATTCTCCGGGCTGCCCTGCGCATCGTCAACCGTTATTATGCAAGCAGATATGCGGAGTCCGCCGGTGCTTGACCTGTACCGCTGACACGCTTACTCTCGCGCTTCGAGTCATGCAGACATCGCCATACCTCACAATCCAACAAATTGCCGAGAGCATACGTTCGAAAGAGTTCTCTCCCTTCGAAATCGTCGATGCCCATTTCAAGCGCATCGACGCTTGCGAGCCGAAGCTGAATAGTTTTGTACATGCGAACCCCGAAGCCGGCGTCCAAGCTTTCGCCGCGGAGTCTTCCGTCTTGCGCGGCGATCCAGTCGGGCCGCTCCACGGCGTTCCTCTCACAGTGAAGAGTTGCATCGATGTCGCAGGCTGGCCTGCTCCTGCCGGTTCCGTTCTTCGCATGGGTTACATCCCCCGAACGGACGCCCCGCTCGTGGCGCGACTGAAAGCCGCAGGCGCGATCCTCCTCGGAAATACGAATACTCCCGAATTCCTGATGGCGTATGAAACCAACAATCTGACGCATGGAAAAACCAGCAATCCGTGGAACTTAGCCTATTCTGCGGGTGGCTCTAGCGGAGGCGAAGCGGCAGCGATTGCTTCGGGCTGTTCCGCAGGGGGCGTTGGCAGCGACGGCGGCGGCTCGATTCGCGTGCCCGGGCATTTTTGCGGAATTTGTGGTCTAAAGCCGACTCCCGGCCGCATTCCTGCGACAGGACATTTTCCGCCGGGCGCTGGAGCTTTTTCTTGGATCGGAGTTGTCGGCCCCATGGCGCGCACCATTGCCGATGTGCGCCTGCTATTCGAAGTGATGGCTGGGCCTGATGCAGGCGATGCGCTCTCCGCTCCCGTCCCCTTGCGCGCATACCAAGAGAATGAATTGCACGGCATGCGCATCGGGATTCTGGAGAGTGGCACCCTTGGCGTGGCGACTCCGGAAACGCGCGCCGCCGTGGACCGAGCCGCAAAATCACTCGATGAACGGGGCTTCACCGTCGAACCATTTCGAATCAACGGTCTCGATCGCGCCCTCGAGCTGTGGTGGTTTTTCTTTGGCCCTGTGATCGGCAATCTATTTCAACAAAGCATCTCCGGGCAGGAGCAGAAGATTAGCCCGATGCTGCGCGAATATCTCGCCTACGCCAATTCCGGAAATCCGATCACCCTCGATCAATTCATGAAGGCGTGCGCGGAAAGGGATCTTCTCCGCGCCGAGATTCTGCGCCAGATGAAGGACACGCCGATTCTGCTTTCACCGGTTTCCGCGGGCCCCGCGTTTCGCCACGGCGAAGGAAATTATCTTCCCGGCACGGGATACCGCGACACCATGCGGTTTTCGCAATGGCTGAACCTAACTGGTTTTCCCGGCGCGTCGGTGCCAGTCGGTCATTCGAATGACGGACTCCCCATCGGTGTGCAAGTGATTGGCCGGCCATTTGAAGACGAATTGGTCTTGGCTGTCGCCGAAGCCATCGAGCAGTCTCGTGGGCCGTGGCAAGCTCCACCGCTCTAAAATCCGCGACGTTGGCGCGCCTTAAGGCTGTGGCTGGCGTGTCAGCTCAGGATTCGGCACTCGATCCTCGTCTTGCCCCTCGCGTTCCTTATCCAATTTGCCTTGCATTCCCTTTTGTGCCGCCGCGAATTCCACGCGCGCTTCCTCGCGCCGTCCCAATTGCGTCAGGATTCGCCCTCGTAGGAAGTGCCCGCCGTGAATATCCGGCGAGAGACGCAGCGCCGCATCAATCATTTTCAAGCCTGCTTCCGGCTTATTTTGTTTCTGATAGAGCTTGGCGAGCCCCAGGAATGATCCAGCGCTCTTGGCATCCCTTTTCAGCGCCTCGCGAAATGATTTCTCCGCGTCCTCATCCCTTTGCATGCGCGAATAGAGCACGCCAAGTTGCTCGAAGTTGTCAGCGAGGTCCGGCTCCAGCGCGATATCGCGGCGAAATTCAGCTTCGGCCCGCTCGTTGTCGCCCAATCGCATATAGGTGATGCCCAAATTGAGATGCAGGTAAGGAAGATCCGGATTCCCCGCCGCCGCGAGTTCCAGTTCGGCTTTGCCTTCCGCGACTTCAAAGCGGTTCAGAAATGCCTTGCCCATGATGAGGTGAAATTCCGGCGTACCACCACCAACCGCGACCATGCGACTGAGAATTTTCTCGTCAAGCTCTTTCTGGCCGGATTCCACGGCCGCGATGTCGTAGAGGTAGAGATACAACACGTCGTTGGATTTCTCGGACCACAGGGACTCCAGCACCGTGACGGCTTCCGCAAATTTTTTCGTAAACACCTGGCAGAGTCCCAGAAGGTAGCGCGCCTGCTCCGAATCCGGCTGGTCGCGCACGACGGAAGCGAGCGGTTCGATAGCGGCGGAATAATTGCCGCGCCGGTATTCGACGATTCCTATATTCAGACGGATTCCCGCCATCTTAGGCTCGAGTTTTTCGGCCTTGCGCAGAAGCGTAATCGCGCGGTCCCAATCTTTGCGGCGAATGGCGATCACGCCAAGATTGGCATAGGCGGAGCCGGCCTGCGGGTCGGCCACGAGCACCTTTCGAAACGCCGTTTCCGCCGCGTCCAAGTCCCCGGACTGAAGCGCCGCTTGCCCTTTCGCAAACCATGCCTGGGGATCGATCCGCGAATTCGAGACGGTTGGTGTGTTAGTGGATTGTCGCTCAACGTCCGCTTCCGCTAAAGGCCTTGCAAGAGTGGATCGAATAGCGATCGAAGGGAAGCCCGCGGTCAGCAGGTAGACCAGCGTCGGGAGGCTCAAAAATCGCGTGCGCATCGGCATTCAGTGTCCGGCAGTCCTGGAGAGAATTCAAGAAGCCTCTGTGGGCTGCTTGGCAAAAATGCTCCCTGCCCCCGTTTTCCCCGCTCTACGTGCTACATGGCAATTCATCAAGAATTTCCCGCTTGACATCGGCCTTTAAATGCACTATTAACTCGTTTTAATAGACAGTTTCAGTTCGGTGCCTGCGGTCGTCGAGTGGTGGAGGCTGTATCCAAGCAGGGAGCTTTCGACGCAAGGTGACTTCAGGGGTAGTTGCTACAGCCCTTTGCGCCGGGCCCGTGCCTTCCATCGTCTCCCCAAATTCGAATCTTTCTTGGAGGTCTTAACGTGAAGGAAAACTGTGGCGTTTCCAATCGTCGAAAGAATATTTTGGGAGCCGTGAGCTTGTGGCTCGGCGTACTCGTCGTTGCGCTAGCCCTCCCGCTCGTTTCCCGCGCGCAGGATACCGGCTACATCAGCGGCACGGTCACCGACAAATCCGGCGCCGCTATCGTCGCCGCTGAAGTCGCGATCAAGAGCGTTGGCGGCAGTTTGACGCGAACGACTACGTCGAACGCCGATGGCGCTTACGTCGTCCCCGGGTTGCCGGGCGGTTCGTACAACATTTTGGTAACAGCAAAGGGCTTTCAAAAGTACTCGGCTACTGGAGTTGTGCTGGACGTAGCCCAGAAGATCCGCGTCGACATACAGCTGACGGTCGGTGCCATTACTGAGATTGTCGAGGTAACCGGCGAAAGCGTCGCTCAAGTAGAAACGCAATCCGCCGCTCTCACCAGCACGATCACTGGCAAGCAGGTTAACGAACTTGTGCTGAATGGCCGGAACTTTACACAACTCGTCACTCTTAGTCCGGGAGTCGTCAACCAGACCAACCAGGACGAGGGCACCGTGGGCGTGAATGGCAACGTGGCCTACAGCATGAATGGGGGCCGCACCGAATACAACAACTGGGAACTGGACGGCGGCGACAACATGGATAACGGCAGCAACACCACGCTGAACGTCTATCCCAATCCGGAGGCTATCGCCGAATTTAAAGTTCTCGCCTCCAATTACGGTGCGCAATATGGGCGCAACGGCTCCGGCACCATCGAAGTCGAAACCAAGAGCGGCACCAGCGGCTTCCACGGCAGCGCCTTCGAATACCTTCGCAATGATTTCTTCAACGCCCGGCCTTGGGAGGCCGGCAATGAGCCGGGCCATCCCAACCCGCCTTACAAGAAACATGACTTTGGCTACACCATCGGCGGCCCTGTTTATATTCCGAATCATTACAATGCCGACAAGAAGAAAACATTCTTCTTCTTCTCGGAGGAGTGGCGGCGCGAGAAGAACCCTTCTTCAATTCTTCAAAACGTTCCCTCCGATGCGGAGCGTGGCGGAAATTTCAGCGATCTTTGTTCTCCGACGGCCGGGGTCATCGATACCGTCAATTTTCCGGATTGTCCGGTCAACCTGGCCACCGGTAAGCGCTTTGCCAACGACACGGTGGCCGTAACACCAACGGCTCAGGCGCTCCTGAATCTCATCCCAAAGGCCAACACCACCAACAACGGTTTCCCTGCCGTGGCGCAGGTCGTCTCGCTGCCCACCACCTGGCGCGAAGAACTGGTGCGCATCGATCACAACCTGACGAGCAATGAGCGCCTGACTTTCCGCTATATTCACGATTCCTGGCAGACCGTTACGTCCAATCCCCTATGGGGCAATGGGGCCAGCTTCACGGATATCCACACGAATTTCGTCGGGCCGGGCACCAGCTTCGTGGCACGCCTGAACTCCAATATTACCCCCACTCTCCTGAACGAATTTGTCGCCAGCTACACTGCCGACCACATTTTCCTGACGGCTGTCGGCCCGGCAAATCAAACGACATTGCCCGCGGGCTTCGCGATGGGCTCGATCTTCAATAACGGGTTCGGCGGAAAGCTTCCATCGTTCACTCTTGCCAATAACGTGGCCTATGGTGGTGGCTTCAATGGAGACACCGGTTATTTTCCCTGGAACAACGCCAACCCCACCTACACCTACCGCGACAATCTGACCAAGATTCTCGGGACCCACACGCTAATCTCAGGCATCTACGTGGCATTTGCTCAAAAGAACGAAGAGAACTCCCCCTACATCCAGGGAATCCTCACTTTCGATTCGAGCAACACGAATGTCAGCACGGGAAACGGGTTTGCTGACATGCTGCTAGGCAACATTGCGCAGTATTCGCAAGTGGATAGCCAAGCCAAATACTACAACCGCTACAAGATTGTCGAACCCTATTTTCAGGATGATTGGCGCATCACCAAGCGCCTGACCCTCAACCTCGGCCTGCGCCTCAGCCTGTATGGCACATACCGTGAGCGCTACAAGCATGCCTTCAATTTCGACCCAGCCGTATTCAGTTCCTCCAACGCACCCGCCATTGATGACGCCAACGGCACTCTCACCGGGTTCGCAGGCGCATTGGTTCCAGGTGCCGGCAACCCCTTTAACGGCATCGTTCAGTGCGGCGGCTCGGGGGGAACCTTTCCCGTTCCCGGATTCCCCAACGCCAGCGCTGGCGCCAGCTCAAACGCCGGCTGCCTCAAGGGTCATCTCTTTAATCCCGCACCGCGTATCGGCTTCGCGTTCGACCCCAAGGGCAATGGCAAGACGGCCATTCGCGGTGGATATGGGATCTTCTTTGAACACACCAACGGCAATGAGGGCAACACCGAGTCTCTCGAAGGCTCTCCACCATTTGCTCTGAATGCTTCGCAATTCAACATCACCGGCTACGGCAACATTGGCGGCAGCAGCGGCGGTACCATACCTTTCTTTCCGCTCAACCCCAATTCCATCCCGAGCAAGGCCATCTGGCCCTACGTTCAGCAGTGGAACCTCAACGTACAGCATGAGCTG
>Ga0210399_10002847_pt1 | contig 13464 bp, 8 predicted proteins | sample IncBWC14MmetaG_FD_150865 | JGI IMG/M metagenome (GOLD analysis project Ga0210399, IMG submission 150865) | Forest soil microbial communities from Barre Woods Harvard Forest LTER site, Petersham, Massachusetts, United States - Inc-BW-C-14-M | ecosystem: Environmental > Terrestrial > Soil >... | reverse complement strand
CTGCCACATCTCGGTGTAGCCGCTCTCGTCGAGCACGATCTCGGTGAGTTCGGTGTGCGAGGTCACTTCCGACTGCGCACGCCAGCGGTCGAATTGCATGACGAGGTCGCGCAGGCTCCCGCGCGCCTTCGGCTTCAACTCATCGGTGTCGACCACCGCGCGCGCCGCCTCGAACAGCGGAATGCGGCGCTTGCGGGCGTGGTCGTGCAACAGCTGCACGGTGGCGTCGCCCAGCCCGCGCTTGGGCACGTTGATGATGCGCTCGAAGGCGAGATCGTCGGCCGGCGAGGAGATGACGCGCAGATAGGCCAACGCATCGCGGATCTCGGCGCGCTCGTAGAAGCGCGGGCCGCCGATCACCCGGTAATTCAGGCCGAGCGTGACGAAGCGGTCTTCGATCTCGCGCATCTGGTAGGACGCGCGCACCAGGACGGCGATCTCGTTGAGCCTGTGGTCCTTGCGCTGCAGCTCCTCGATCTCCTCGCCGATGCCGCGCGCTTCCTCTTCCGAATCCCAGGCGCCGGTCACGGTGACCTTCTCGCCCGCGACATCCTCGGTGCGCAGCGTCTTGCCGAGCCGGCCTTCATTATGCGCGATGAGATGCGAGGCGGCGGCGAGGATGTGGCCGGTGGAGCGGTAGTTGCGCTCGAGCCGGATCACCTTGGCGCCCGGAAAGTCGTGCTCGAAGCGCAGGATGTTGTCGACCTCGGCGCCGCGCCAGCCATAGATCGACTGGTCGTCGTCGCCGACGCAGCAGATGTTTTTGGGGTGGGCCTTCTCCCTCTCCCCGCTTGCTATTTCCGTCATTCCGGGATGGTCCGAAGGACCAGACCCGGAATCTCGAGATTCCGGGTTCAGCTCTTCGAGGCGCCCCGGGATGACGGCAGGTGAATTGAGCGGCTTCGCCGAGGCAGGCGCCTGCGCCAACAGCCGCAGCCACAGATATTGCGCCACATTGGTGTCCTGGTACTCGTCGACCAGGACGAACTTGAAGCGGCCCTGATATTGGCGCAGCACGTCGCCGTGCTCGCGAAAGATGCGGATGTTCTCCAGCAGCAGATCGCCGAAATCGGCCGCGTTGAGGATTTTCAGCCGCTCCTGATAGCTTGCATAGAGCTTGCCGCCCTTGCCGTTGGCGAAGACAGCGGCCTCGCCCGGTGGAACCTGGCCCGCCATCAGGCCGCGGTTCTTCCAGCCGTCGATCAGGCCCGCGAGCATGCGCGCCGGCCAGCGTTTGTCGTCGATGTCCTCGGCCTGCAACAGCTGCTTCAGCAGCCGGACCTGGTCGTCGACATCGAGCACGGTGAAATTCGACTTCAGCTGCGCCATCTCGGCATGGCTGCGCAGGATGCGCCCGCCGATCGAATGGAAAGTCCCGAGCCACGGCATGCCCTCGACCGCCTGGCCGAGCATCTGGGACAGCCGCAGCTTCATCTCCCGCGCCGCCTTGTTGGTGAAGGTGACGGCGAGGATCTCGCCCGGGCGGGCGCGCCCCTGGCTCAGGATATGGGCAATGCGCGTGGTCAGCACCCGCGTCTTGCCGGTGCCGGCGCCGGCCAGCACCAGGACCGGGCCGTCCAGCGTCTCCACGGCCTCGCGCTGCTCGGGATTGAGCCCGTCGAGATATTTCGGTCCCGCCGCGGCGCGCGCGCGCGCGGCAATGCCGCCGGCTGCGGGACGGTGGTCGGGAACGGAACTCAGCTTGCTCGGCTCGGTCATGCGAATCAGACTTATCGTCCCACGATGGCACTGCGGGACCGCGAAGGGGAGCCTTCCTAGCAGGGATTGGGTGCATATAGGCCCGCGGGCGCCGGTTTTACAGAGTTATGCGCGCGCCGAAAGCGCTCGATTCGTGGGGCACGCGCTGATTTGGTCCGCACGCACGCGGAGTTGGCGAGGCTGCCAGGCGGAACCTCACAAAAACGTGCAAAAAGCCTGGAGTTGCTCCGCCTCAACTCGGCGAGCCGGGCGCTTTGGTTGCCGCACGGGGCAGCCGCGCCAGGAAGCCGCGCATCAGTTTGGTAACGTCGCCAGCCGATTCGTCGAGCGCGAAATGGCCGGCGTCCAGCACATGCACCTCCGCGTTCCGACAATGTCGGCGACCGTTTCGAATGTGTAAGCGAACTGCTGCGGCGATGGTGCGTCCGAATTTCCGAACCCGGGATAATCGGGAGCGACCAGATGATAGCGGTCGGCGAGCAGGGGGATCAGCGTACCGAACATCCGCGACGACGATGGAAAGCCGTGCAGCAGCAGGATGACCGGTGCGTTGGCTGGGCCGTGGCCGTCTGGGCGGCCTGTGCCGGCAGTGTCGAAATGCAACTCAGCACGAGCGAGGCGGCAAGCAGGCGGCGAACGGACATGTGAGGGCTCCACAAGCTTCGCCGCGATATCGGAAACGAGCCCGGCAAGTCAACGGCGCGCGACGACACCCGCCCGGCGTTTGTCGCCAGAGGCCGCGTCATTGTCGCCTCAGTCCTTTGGTGTGTCGGTTTTGAACGCGAGGGGCTTGCCGGTGGGTCCTTCGACTTCATCTTCGCGACATGACCGCCTTAGGGCCAGTCGCATCACCAAGTCAGGCCTGGCAGCGCAGAATCTTGAACTCGACGCGTCGGTCCAGCGCATCGCTCGGATCGTCACGGCCGGTGCCGACCAGCATCTCCCGCGAACCTTTGCCGCTGGCCAGCAGGCGTCCTTGCAGGCTGGCCTCCTCGGCCTCCACCCGCTCCTTGATGAAATCGGCGCGCAAGACGGAGAGTCGGTCGTTGATGGCCGGAAGACCCGTCGCGCTGGTGTGGCCGATCACTTCGAGACAGCTGCGATTGGTGGCCGTGCGCTCGGCGATCTTGCCGATCCAGGCATTGTAGGGCGCGTGCTCGCCGGGGTCGTTGTAGAACTGGGTCGAGCCCGGCTTGAACAGGAACTTGATGGCGAGATGGTCGCTGTTCCTCAGGCTGAAATCGATCATCCGGCCGAACGCATCCATTGCCGTCCTGGTGCGGTGGAGCTTGTAGCTGGCGAGATAGATTCCGTTGTAGACGCGCAGCTGCTCGCCACCGGGCATTATCACCGCGCGAAGATAGAGGTCGAGGGCGGCCCTGTATCGGCCCGCATTGTAGGCCTCGATGCCCTCGTTGACCAACGTCGCCGCGAGCAGGCCGTCATTATAGGTCTGGTCGACGTCATCGCCGGCGCTTTTCTGCTGGCAGGTCCTCACATAGGCCTCGGTCGCAGCATCTTTGGCATAGCCGGGACTATCCTTGAAGAACGTGTCCGGTGCGGGGTCGACGCCGTCGGGCAGCGCGCGCGCAGATCCCTTCGAGACGATCTTCTGGTTCTGGAGATCGGCAAGCGCCAAGCAGATGCGGTAGGCGTCGCGAGGTCCCGTCGTGTCGCCGTCATTGTTGATCGCGGTGAAGGTGCCGATCAGAACCAGCGGCTGCTTGACGATCGACTCGGCGGAGAACGGCAACACCCGGAAGCGCGGATAGCGGCTCTTGATCAATTCGACGATGCGCTTCTCCTCCAGATGCGTCGCATTGGATTGCGCGCCGGTGACGCTATCGATCAAGGGATCGATCACCATGTTGATCTGGTCCGATGCGTCATCCAATTGCGCCTTCGAAAACAGATCGTCGGCGGCCTTCTGGACGGCTGATTCGAAGCCGAGCGGCGTCGGCGGCGGAGCCACCGGCGCAGGCGCGGGCATTGCATCGGCCCGTTTCGGGATCGAAGCCGGATCGGCAAGCGGTGGGAGCTGCAGCGCGGTCCTGGTTTCGGCGTGGAGCGGCACGCCTGCGTTGGAGATCACCGAGAGGTAAAGCGACAGCCCCAACAGGCTTCTGGCGACAAACATGAAATGCCCTCCCTAAGAAGACACCTGGGAACTCACTCTGCATTTCCGGTGTGGTGGTCCGGACGTCCTCCTCTGTTGTCGCCGCAGTCAAGATGAAGAGGACTTCTGAACCAAGCCACGCCAGACGAATCAACCCGCTGGTTGCCTTCGTATTCCGAAGCTCATTCGCGTGGACTTCGGATACAGCTCGGAGTGAAGTCGATCTTCGTGTCGAAAGCTGGTCATGGCTGGGAGATTTTGAACTCATCCACGCGTAAATCAAAGATTCATATCGCGTGTTGAGCAAAGGCCACAGTCTGCGCAAGTTGTGAGACGCGCGATACTGTGCGCGCCAAAGATCGGTCGCAGGATCGCCGCCTCGGCGCCTGATACGCGGCAGATCCGCCAAGATGGCTGTGCGAAGAGCCGGATTTTATTCCCGGCGCGTCGGCAAAAATTTCCCGGGATGATCTCGAGAGCGACGACGACTCACGCCGTCGCCGCTCGATATCGTATCGCGGCTCAGCGCCTGGTGATGACGACTTCGAGATATGCGCTCGGGACCACCATGGTGCCGTCGTCGGCGCGATTGAGCGAGCCAATCAGCGCCAGCAGATCGTCGCGGAGCCGCGCTTGGTTTGTCGTGTCAAGCGCATCGAAGGCCTTCAGCATGGGGCCGTAATAGGTTCGGAACACGTCGAGAAAATGCTCCGGCGAACGGTATCGGAATATGTAATCGCGCAGATCCGACTTGATCGCGCCCGCCGCGGCGAACATCTCAGTGAGGCGCGTCTCCGTGCCCCAAAGCGCGGGCGATCTCGCCCCCGCGGGCGGCGGCAGGTACTTGCCGAGTGTCTTGAAGACCTGGCCGATGAAGCCGCTCGGAGTCCAGTTTGCCAGTCCGATCTTTCCGCCACGCCGGCACACGCGCGCCAGTTCCGACGCCGCCTTGTCCTGATCCGGCGTGAACATGACGCCGAAGGTCGAAACGACGGCATCGAACGCACCGTCCTCGAAGGGCAGCGCTTCCGCGTCCGCTTCGCGGAAGGTGACGGTCAAGCCGTCGGCCGTGGCGCGCGCCTGACCGCGCGCGAGCAGGCTCGGTACGTAGTCGGTGGAGACCACCTCGCACCAACGGCGCGCCGCGGCGAGGGTGGCGTTGCCGTTGCCGGCTGCGACGTCGAGCACTTTCATGCCGGCGCGGAGGTCGAGCGCTTCGCAGAGCTGCTCGCCGACGATCTGAAGCGTGGTGCCGACGATCGCATAGTCGCCCGACGACCATGCGCCATGCTGGCGCGCCTTCAGCGCCGGGAGGTCGATTGGTCCGGGCTGCTGAATCTGGGCAGCGGATGATTGAGCCATGACTGTTTCCTTGTTGATGTCTGGGATTGTTCGCGAGACCCAGAAAGCTCGGCCGAACCTGCCCGATGCGCAGGCTCGCGCGGTCGCGATTGCGATTGGGTTGGAGTAAGGCGGCGGTTCCCTGCGCGCCTATCCATTTTCCGACACGACTATCCGGATCGTGAACTTTTCTTCAGGTCAGCGAGACGCATGGAATGGTATCGTGGGAGTGATCATAATGATTGCGGGCGAGATCCTGTCGTCATCGCCGCTGCCGCGCAGCGTGCGGCGAGCGCTCGATGCCATGCGTGCCAATGTCGGCCGCGACTGGCGGCTGGCGGAGCTTGCGAAGGCCTCCGGTGTCTCCGAAAGGACCTTGCAGCGCCAGTTCCAGAACTTTCTGGGCAAGTCGCCGGTTGCGGTGTTGCGCGACATCGGTTTCGAACGCGCGCGGCGCGATCTGCTGTGTGCAGGTCCCACCACGCGCATCACGGACGTTGCGCTCGCTTGCGGCTTCCCACATTGCGGTCGATTCGCGGTCGAATATCGCCGCCGCTACGGCGAGACGCCATCGCAGACGCTGAAACGGCAGGCCAGGTTTTCGGCCGCGATCGAGCCGATGCCGCCATTTTGCGCTTCGTCGCGCGACCGGCCGACGGTCGCGTTCGCTGGAATTTCGGCGGGCGCCGACCATGAGAAGGCAGACGACATCGCCCATGGACTGGAAATGGCGCTGACGCGGAGCGGAGTCGCGGTCACGCCGCAGCCGGGGAAGGCGCGCTATCATCTGACCGGGGCGCTGCGCGGCGCAGTCAGCGAGGGGCACCTGCTGTTTCGCCTGTTCGACAGCGAGGCCGGCCGGCAGCTCTGGGCGCATCGCTGCGACGGCGTTTTGGTCGACGAGAGCGTCCCAGACGAGCATTTCACGACCCGGATCGTCGCGGCGCTGCAGCCGCATCTGCGATGCGCCGAGATCGATCGCGCGCTGCGGCAGCCGGGCACCGAGCTTGGGGCCCATGAACTCGTGCTCAGGGCCATGCCGGGCGCGATCGCACTCGATGCCGAGGGCAATGCCCGCGCATTGGAGTATCTCGCCCGTGCGATGGACCTTGATCCCGGCCATGCGCTCGCGGTCGCGCTGGCGGCCTGGGCTCATGTCCAGCGCATCGTCTATCATTTCTCGTCCGATCCACGCGCAGACCGCCTGCGCAGTCTCGAGCTCGCGCGGAAGGCCGGGATCCTCGGCGGCGATGCCACAGTGCTGGCCGTGCTCGGCAACGCGCTGACCTTGCTCGACGAGCTCGACGCCGCGGATGCGATCATCAGCAAGGCGCTTGCGGTGGACGGCGGCTCGGCCTGGGCATGGAGCCGCAGCGGCTGGATCGACGTTTATCGCGGCGATCCGGAATCGGCGATCGAACGCTTCAAGATCGCGCTCGATCTTGCGCCGCACGACCAGCTCACCTTCAACAGCATGATCGGGATCGGTTGCGCCTGCTTTCATTTGGGCCAATATGTGCAGGCCGCGAACTGGCAGACGCGCGCGCTCATCGACCATCCATCGGCGACCTGGGTCCATCGCACGCTGTGTCCGTCCTATGTGCTCGGCGGCGCCAGGCTGGAGGCTCGTCAGAGTCTGCGCGCGCTACGCACCCGTTATCCCGACCTCACGCTGGCCGAGGTGCAGGTCGGGATGCCGCCACTGCCGCCGCAATATCGCGAGCTCGTGGTCGAGGGCCTGCATGATGCCGGCCTGCCGGAGTAGCCCGCATGATGCCGTTGAATCCGGTGTCACGCAGCACACTCGGTTCACCTCTCATCGCGTGCGGGGATTGCATCGTCAGATGCGATGCGGGTGACGGGGATTCTCCGCGAGTTCAGCCTCTGTGACGGCCCCTCACCCCAACCCTCTCCCGGTAAGAACGGGAGAAGGGGCACTCCGCCGATGCCGCAACATTCGCCAAACTCATCCGACGTCAGTGCGCAGGATCTATCTCACCGGCATGCCGACGCTGCGGCCGACACCTTCGGGGCGCGGGAGCGTTGCATGCGCCTTCAGCACGGCGTCGATGCTTTCGCGGATGTCGGGCGGGAAGGGCGCGGTCTTGCGCATGGCCATGTCGATGTGGATCGTCATGTTCTCCGAGGTGGCTGACAGCCAGCCCTCGGTCGCGTGACGCAGCTCCTCGAAGGTGTGCAGCCGCTTCTCGTCGGCACCGAGCAGGAACACTGAAATCTGCACGGGGTCGCCGAGATGTATTTCGCGTAGATAGCGGACATGGCATTCCGCGGTGAAGGTCGAGCCATGGCGCTCCTTCATGTAGGCCGGCCCGATGCCGAGCTTCAGCCACAGCTGGTCGATGGCGCGATCGAACATGACGTTGTAATAGGCCATGTTGAGATGGCCGTTATAATCGATCCATTGCGGCTCGATCTGCATGATCGAGGACAGGAAGGCTTGCGGCCGCGACGGCGCATCGTCGTTGGCGTCCGTTATCGTCATGCTTTGTTTCCGTATCCTTGATCCATCCCTTGACCCTCCAAAAATCCTTTGTCACGGTCCCCCTCAATTCGGGAGGACGAACTTGGCGACGACGATTGATCATCATCTGACGCGGCCGGACCCGCAGGCGCTGGCGAGCACGCTGGAGCGGCTGGCCGCGCGGTTCGGCAACCGGCTCGTGACCTCCCAGGCCGTGCGCGACCAGCATGCCCATACCATGACCTGGCTTCCGTCGCAGCCGCCTGACGCGGTGGTCATGGCGCAGGAGACCGCCGACATCCAGGACGTGGTGCGGATCTGCGCGCAATATCGCGTGCCCGTCATCGCGTTTGGTACCGGCACCTCACTGGAGGGCCAGGTCAACGCGCCCGCCGGCGGCATCTCGATCGACCTGCGCGACATGAACCGGGTGCTCGAAGTCCACGCCGAGGATCTCGACTGCGTGATCGAGCCCGGCGTCACCCGCAAGGCGCTGAACGAGCACCTGCGCGACCAGGGCCTGTTCTTCCCGATCGATCCCGGCGCCGACGCCTCGCTCGGCGGCATGGCCGCCACCCGGGCGTCGGGCACCAACGCGGTACGCTACGGCACCATGCGCGAGAACGTGCTGGCGCTGAAGGTGGTGCGCGGCGACGGCGAGATCATCAAGACCGGCACGCGGGCGAAAAAATCCTCCGCCGGCTACGACCTGACGCACCTTTTCGTCGGCGCCGAGGGAACGCTCGGCATCATCTCGGAACTGACCATGCGCCTGCGTGGCATTCCCGAGACGATTGCCGCCGCGGCCTGCTCGTTCGAGAGTGTCGGTGGCGCCTGCCAGGCGACGATCCTGGCGATCCAGACCGGTATTCCCCTGGCAAGGATCGAATTGCTCAACACGGATCAGGTCAAGGCGTGCAACGCCTATTCCAAGCTGTCGCTGCCCGAGACGCCGCTGCTGCTTCTGGAGTTTCACGGCAGCGAGGCCGAGGTCGCCGAGCAGTCGAAGAACTTTGGCGAGATCGCGCGAGAGTGCGGCGGCGGCGACTTCACCTGGACCACCAAGCCGGAGGATCGCACAAAACTCTGGCAGGCGCGACACGATGCCTACTGGTCGGTCAAGGCGCTGCGGCCGGGTTCCGGCGTGGTCGCAACCGACGTCTGCGTGCCGATCTCGCGGCTCGCCGATTGCGTCACTGAGACGGAACAGGATCTGAAGCGCCTCAACCTGCTGTCGCCGATCGTCGGTCATGTCGGTGACGGCAATTTCCATTGTTCCGTGGTCTGCGACACCGGGGATCGCGACGAGATGGCGCGCGGGGAGGAGTTCATGCATCGTCTGGTCGAGCGCGCGCAGGCGATGGGCGGCACCTGCACCGGCGAGCACGGCATCGGGCAGGGCAAGCAGAAATATCTCAAGGCCAGCTCGGTTCCGAAGCACTCGATGCGATGCGCGCGCTGAAGCAGGCGCTCGATCCGCAAAATATCTTCAATCCGGGCAAGATCCTGCCCGCGGCCTAAATCGGGCCGATTTGTCGGTCGACTCTGCCTTTCACCGCCGCTTCCGCGCCGATTTGGGCCGCGCGGAACTTGCCGCTCCGCCTTGCGTCATTTTAGTGACGCCGCAAGTGGCGGCAGCCAGGGAGGGTGCCATGTGGAGGTCGACCGTTGCGATTACCGCTGTGGTTTTTATGACCGCGCTGTCGAGCGCGGCGCTGGGCCGGGGCGGCGGAGGCGGCCACGGTGGGGGCCATTTTGGTGGCGGCGGACATGGCGGGGGGCATTTCGGTGGGGGCGGCCATTTTGGCGGAGGTCATTTCGGAGGGGGACATTTCGGAGGCGGGCATTTCGGAGGCGGCCATTTTGGAGGCGGCCATTTTGGAGGCGGCCATGGCTTCGCGCATTTCGGCGGGGGTCATCATGGCGGTCCGAGGTTTTCTTCCCACGCGTTTTCACACGGCGGTTTCAGAGGAGGTCACGCCTTTGCGGCGCACCACGGTCAAAACTTCGGCCAGATCCGAAACGCTGCCGTCAGGTCGGCCAGCGTCGGCCACGCGATGAACGCGCTGTCGCACGGTCGCGCGCTGCGCAACGGGGCGCTGCTCTCCAACCCGGCGGCGCGCGCGCAAATCGTTGGCGCCGCGGCGCTCGCAGGGTGGCATGGCGGCCATGACGGCTGGTGGCGGCACGGGCGCGGCGGATATGGCTGGGTGGGGCCGCTGTTCTGGCCGTTCGCCTATTACGACCTCTATGACTACACGATCTGGGGTGACTACGGCTTCTGGGACTACGGCTATGGCGACATCTATGCCGGCATCTTCGGTCCCTATGGCTATGATGATCTTACAGGCTATCTCGCCCCGCGCCGCCATGGCCGACGGCAGACCACCGTCGCGCCCGTGAGCCGGATGTGCGGCGATGACAGCCGCGCTATCGCAGGGCTGCCGATCGATCAGATCGCGCAGGCGATCGAGCCGACCGAAGCGCAACGGGCAGCCCTCGATGAGCTCGGCACGGCCTCGATCCAGGCCGCCCGGATCATTCAGGATGCGTGTCCCACCCAGGTCGCGCTCACTGCACCCGGCCGGCTCGCGGCCATGCAGCAGCGCATCGAGGCGATGATTTCGGCTGTCGCCATGGTGCGGACGCCGCTGGACAAGCTCTATGCGCTTCTGGATGACGAGCAGAAGGCACGGTTCAACGCGCTGGCCGAAGACCAGCGTAAGGCACAGGCGTCCAAGGGCGCGCCGTCCTCGACCTGCGGCGTCGATCAGGCAGTGACGCTGAGCTGGCCGGCCGACGAGATCGAGACGCGGCTTCAGCCAACCGACGCCCAGCGCAGTGCGCTGCAGACGTTGCGCGATGCCAGCGCCAAGGCTGCCGACATGCTGAAAGCGGCTTGTGAGGGTGTGGATGCAGCGACGCCGCCGGCGCGGCTCGCGGCGACCGCCAGGCGGCTCGACGTCATGCTGCAGGCGGTCAAGCCGGTGCGAGCAGCGCTTGAGGGTTTCTACGCAACCTTGAGCGACGAGCAGAAAGCACAATTCGAGGCGATCGGCCGGCAGCGCACGGCATCGTAGCTCAGACATCGGACGCGAAAGGCGCTCGAACATTGGGCCTGTCATGCTCGCAATTTGTGCATGCCTTTAAAGTCCGGATCGCCGATCATTCGATCACGGATCGAGTGATCGGACGATTCCATGAAATCGTTTATTCGCGTCGTCGAATTGTGGATTCCGAACGAAGCGCAGACTGCGCTGGAGTTTGGCGGCGGTCTCTATGACGACGAGATGCTGGAGTTTCGCGAGATCAGTGAGCTCGCGCTGTTTGCGCATGACGAGGGTTTGCCCGGCAAGGCCTGGGCCGCGCGTCGCCCTGTCATCCTGACCCGCTTGTCGGACCCCGATTTCCGGCGCGCCGACGAGGCGAAGCTGCTTGGGTTGACCTGCGGCGTCGGAATTCCCGTCTTTGCGGGCGATCGGATCGCGGCGGTCATGGGGCTGTTCTGCGGCGACGACGAAGAGGCGTCCGCAGGCGCGATCGAGCTTTGGCACAATGATGCCGAACGTTTCCATGAACTCGTCCTCGTCGATGGCTATTACGGATCGGCCGGCAGCTTCGAATTCAATTCCAGGCACATCACGTTCCCGCGCGGCTATGGCCTGCCGGGCCGTGCCTGGAAAGCGGACGGCCCGGTCTTGATCAGGGATATCGAGGAGACCCGGCAGTTCCTGCGGGCGAAGGAGGCGGCCGAGGCGGGGATCAATTTCGGCTTCGCGATTCCGTATGTGACGAGTCCCAGCGAGACGTGGGTGCTCTCGTTGCTGTCTGCGCGCAGGACGCCGATCGCCAAGCGTTTCGAGATATGGAAGCCTGACGCATCAGCCGACGCGTTGGTCTTTCAATCCGGCTATTGCAGCAGTGGATGCGATCTCGATGTGGCCTTTGCCGGACTGACGATCCACAGAGGCGAGGGCACCATTGGCCGGGCATGGGCGAGCGGCCTGCCGGCGGTCAGCGATGAGTTGAAGGCTGGCGCGTCAATTGCCGAAAGGGCCGCCGTCCACGCCGGGCTTGGCCGAATAGTCGTTCTGCCGGTCTTTCGCGGCCATCTGCTCCAGGCTGAAAGCGTTTGGTATCTCTGACCGACGTCTGCGTAGCTCGGTTCCGAAGCACTGGACGCGATGAAGCGGGCGCTCGATCCGCAAAATATCTTCAATCCGGGCAAGATCCTGCCGGCGGCCTAACCAAATACGGCCGACTTGTCCCTCGAACGTTGCCCTCTCGCCGCTGCTTCCGCACGCCGATCAGGTTGCGGAACTTGCCGTTCCCTTCGCGTCAAGAGGCGGCTCGCGCAAGGAGGGTGCCATGTCGAAATCAAGCATCGCGATTGTCGCTCTGGTTCTTGGGACCGCGCTGTCCAGCACGGCGCTCGCTCGAGGTGGTGGCGGCGGCTACGGAGGTGGTGGCTACGGTGGCGGTGGTGGCTACGCCGGAGGTGGTGGCTATGGCGGTTACGGCGGTGGCCGTTTCGGCGGCAATGGGTATGTCGAAGGAAGCCATTTTGGTGGTGGCCGTTTTAGCGGCGAACGAGATTTCGGCGGTGTCCAAGGCTACGCGCCGGCGCATTTCGGCGGCGGCCATCACGGTGGTCCGCGATTCTCTTCTCACGACGTTTCGCGCCGCGGTCTTTCGAGCGGCCACGCCTTTGCGTCCCACCAAGGTCCGAACTCCGGCCCGACGCGACATGCCGCCGCGGGGCCGGCCAACGTTCGCGACGCGATGAACGCGCTGTCGAACGCACACGCGCTGCGCAACGGCCTGCTCGGCGATCCGGCGGCGCGCGCGCAAGCCACGGCGGCCTCGGCGCTCGCGGGCTGGCATGGCGGTCGCGACGGCTGGTGGCGGCACCGCGATGGCGGATATGGATGGGTGGGGCCGCTGTTCTGGCCGTTCGCCTATGACGACCTCTACGGCTATACGATATGGGGTGACACCGGCTTCTGGGACTATGGCTATGGCGACATCTTTGCCGGCATCTTCAGTCCCTACGGCTATGACGATCTTTCGCGCTATGCCGCGCCGCTGCAGGACGGATCGCGCCAAGGCACGGCTGACGCGGCCGCGCCGCGCCGACACGACTCACGCCAAGACATGGCCGATACGGCCGCGCCGCGCCGAGGCGGCCCGCGCCAAGACACGGCCGACACGACCGCACCGCGTCCAGACGGTTCACGCCATGAGACGGCCGACATGGCCGCACAGCGCCGAGACGGCCCGCGCCAAGACACAGCCGACACGACCGCGCCGCGTCCAGACGGTTCACGCCACGACATGGCCGACACGGCCGCACGGCGCCGGGACGGCCCGCGCCAAGACATGGCCGACACGGCCGCGCCGCGTCCAGACAGTTCACGCCGTGAGGTGGCCGACACGGCCGCGCCGCGCCGAGACGGCCCGCGCCAAGACACGGCCGACACGGCCGCGCCGCGTCCAGACGGTTCACGCCAAGACATGGCCGACACGGCCGCGCCGCGTCGACACGACTCACGCCATGACACGGCTGCGCCGCGCCAAGACGGCCCGCGCCAAGACACGGCTGACGCGACCGCACAGCGTCCAGATGGTTCACGGCATGACATGGCCGACACGGCCGCGCCGCGTCGGGACGGCCCGCGCCAAGACATGGCCGACACGGCCGCGCCGCGTCCAGACGGTTCACGCCAAGACATGGCCGACACGGCCGCGCCGCGTCGGGACGGCCCGCGCCAAGACATGGCCGACACGACCGCACCGCGCCGAGGCG
>Ga0210399_10002844_pt1 | contig 13472 bp, 10 predicted proteins | sample IncBWC14MmetaG_FD_150865 | JGI IMG/M metagenome (GOLD analysis project Ga0210399, IMG submission 150865) | Forest soil microbial communities from Barre Woods Harvard Forest LTER site, Petersham, Massachusetts, United States - Inc-BW-C-14-M | ecosystem: Environmental > Terrestrial > Soil >... | reverse complement strand
ATGGTGAATCCGGCTAGTACTTGCCAGCGCCGCGACAGCCGCTTGTTGGCAGTTAGCTCCAGGCCGTGATAGGTATTGTCGTCAAGTTGGGAGATGTTGGTCAGAACGAAATTGAAATTCGCGTTGATTGGGCGGTTATACAACGTCAGGGGTTGCCCGGTGAGTGGATTCACGATTGGCGTACCGTCATTATAGGTTGTCACCGGCGTGTAGTCGGCTGGCGTTTCGCCGAGATTCGAAAGTCCGATCGAGTTCTTTTTCTTGCGGAAATAGTAGAAAGCTCCGACTCGCAGATCACCCCATACCTGCTGTTCATATCCAACGGTGATTTGGTCCGAATAGGGACGGCTTAAGTTCGAATCGATGTGCGTGCCGGACGCACCGCCAGAGACGCCCAATAGCCTGCTTGGATCTGACGGAGCATACCACTCGTTCTTTTGCGGAATCTTATCCCCGTTCGCATCATCGGCGGACGTCCATCGCCAGGTCTGGCTCGCGAAACCGATCGGATTCACCGTCTCTACCAGTCCGGTGCCCTCCATTTTGTAGAAGCGACCGTAGCTGGCCCGAAGCACCGAGGTGCCGCGGCCAGTCACATCAAGAGCAATTCCGACACGCGGTGCAACGTTATTCCAGTGGACTAAATTACCGGAAGCGGCAATTGTCTGCGGCGGAAAGATGTCGGGAAAGATTAGGTTCGGGTCAGCCGTTTCCTTGGGATAGTAGCTGGTGAATCGGTCGTAGCGAAGGCCAAGATTCAGCGTGAGTCTTCGGCGAAGGGTCCACGCATCCTGAATGTATGCACTGGTGTCGCGAAAGTATGACTTCGCCGTGAACGGCGTGTTGAATGCGACCACTTGCACTGGGACACCATTGTCGTAGATGGCATTGATGCCCTGGTTGACGTACTGAATGTATGGGTTGTAGTTCTGGCCCCACTCAAATCCGAATTTGAAGTTGTGGGATCCCGCCAGCGAACCCTTGTACCAGGAACCTCCGACTGCCCACTTGAAGACCCATGCAGGATTGGCGAAGTAGTTGGGTGCGGCTCCGGTCTCTGTGCTCAGGACTCGGTCCTGGCGGTTGATGTCATTCGCCGTCACCCCGGGCTCGGGCCCCAGGGGAAAGACTTCCTTGTTGTAACCGGCCCGCACATCCAGCAGAAAATTGTTTGTGATCTCGCTGGTCCATAAAGCCTGCAAGATGTAAGCAGGTTCGATCTGTCGCCATGCAGCTTCTGGACTAACGAACTGATAAGCCGTGTCGCGGCGGAAGAAGCGATTCTGCTCGTTGTAGAGCCAGATGAAGCTGAGTTTATTTTTCGGATTCAGCTGCCAATCGCTCCTTAGGTCAGTGTTGGTCTGATGATTGGGATCGGCAATGGGATTGCCATTCTGATCCAGTACCGCGAGGAACTCGGAGCGCAAATCGTAGCGCCGGTACGAACCGAACAGCCACCACTTATCCTTCATGAGTGGCCCGCCGAGATTCACAGTTGTGTCGCGCACCATCTGGGTCGGCGAACCGGAGACCACCGGGCTTCCGTTAAATGTTGGGAATTTGGGCGAAGCCTGCAATGCAGCGGTTCCATAGTAAGCCGCGCCGCCACCATGCACTGAGTTGGAGCCAGACTTTGTGACCATGTTCATGTAAATACCGCTGATCGAGATGGAGCCAGGGTTATTGTCGGACACCACCTGGAATTCGCCGAAGGAATCATGGTTCGTATAGAACTGGGTATATCCACCATTCGCACCCGGCCAGTTCAGATCGAGCCCATTGAAGCTGAAAACCTGCTCACCGGGCGTGCTGCCATGAATCTGCATGGTCGATTGCTGCATGCTTTGATTGCCGCCAACGTCAAACGTCGACGAGGTGACACCTGGCACCTGAGCCACAGTCGACCAGGGATCGCGTCCGGCAGGAATGTCTTGCAGCAACTGCTGGTCGAAAGTAGTGCTTGTCTCGACCGTCTGCACGTCGACCACCGGTTCCCCTTCGACCGTCGTGATCTGCTGGACTTGGCCCACCTGGAGCTTCGCATTGACGGTGGCTGTGAACCCCGCGGTTATTGCCACGCTCCGTTGTTCCATGGTCCGAAATCCGTTGGCGGAAACGATGACGCTGTACGTGCCGGGAGGAAGCAGATCGAAGAGATAGCTCCCATCGGGTTGTGGATGTGTTGTGCGTGAAACCATCAGCGCGCTGCCCTTCACCTCGACTGTCGCTGTGGGCACCACCGCTCCCGATGTATCTGTGACTATTCCTGTGATTTTTCCTGTCGTGGATACCTGCGCAAAGCAGATTCCCAATGAGCTAGCGATGAATAACGCGATACCGAGCCGAGTGAGCAGACTTCTTCCCAAGCCATACACGCATAGACGAGTCATGACTGGCCTCCCGGACCTGATTCCCCAATTGACGGATGCGGGTGGAAAAGGTGAGTGGATATTGCATACAATATGGAGCCTTTGTCAACCCAAAAAGATTGGACGGCTTTCACCGGGAGTTTGTTTCACTCTCGCAATACCGTCCAATGACGCTTGTAGCGCAACCGGAGCTATCGACCCATGAGAATGCCTCGAACAAAAATCGAAGATACCCTCGCACCCAGAGTAAACATTTCCTCCGCCATCTGCCTGTTGTCGCTATGTCTGATCTTTATTTCGACATTGGCAACTGCCCAGCAACCGGACTCCGAGGAAGAGGGTCAGTTTCGTTTTCGCTTCGTCGGACCAAAAGCAGGGAATCGCGTCTCTGCCATCGCAGGAATCCCCGGCGATGCCAGTACGTATTACGCTGGAGCCGCATCGGGCGGTGTATGGAAGTCAACCGATGGCGGAAACGTCTGGAAACCGATCTTCGATAAACAGCCGGTAGCCGCCATCGGCTCTCTTGCAGTGGCGCCCTCCGACCCCAGTAGCGTCTGGGCCGGCACTGGAGAGGCTTGGGCGATTCGCGACATCGACGTAATGGGAAACGGTATCTATAAATCCGTCGATGCAGGCAAGACTTGGACCAACATGGGTCTCGAGCATGGCGGCAGAATCGCACGAATCATCGTTCATCCTTCAAATTCCGACATAGTTTTTGCCTGCGTCGTGGGTCGCATGACCGGACCTCAGCAGGACCGCGGAGTCTTTCGAACGACGGATGGTGGCCAGCATTGGGAACGTGTCCTTTTCGCGGGCGAGAATGTTGGCTGTTCCGGCCTGACGATGGATCAGCATAATCCCCACACCTTATTCGCAGGGATGTGGCAGGCAGAAATGCATACGTATGGTGAATTCAGCGGCGGCCCGGGCAGCGGCGTATATGTTTCCCACGATGGCGGAAGCAAGTGGACGCACCTCGAGGAACACGGCCTGCCGCACTCGCCTCTCGGTAAGATTGATGTTGCCGTTGCGCCCACAAATTCCAACCGCATCTTCGCCTTAATTCAGACGAAGGATCAGGGATCACTGTGGCGCTCCGACGATGGAGGAGAACATTGGAAAGCGGTGAACTACCAACGCGCACTGATCGGACGCGCTGGCTATTACATTCGCATCGCGGTCTCAAGCGGTAATGACAATGAGGTTTACATCGCCAACAGTTCATTCCATCGTTCTCTCGATGGCGGCGAAAACTTCAAGGAAGTTCCCTGGGGCGGCGACACGCACGACATCTGGATCGATCCCACCAATGCGGATCGGTTCGTCATCACTGATGACGGCGGAATGAGCATCACCACCGTGCACGGACGCGGCATGCATCGCGTGAAATTGCCCATCGGGCAGATGTACCACGTCGCGGTCGACAACCAGATCCCTTACTACTTCTACAGCAACATGCAGGATGACGGGAACATGCGAGGCCCCAGCGTGCCTATCGATGGTAATGAAACCGGGTGGGACCACGGCATGGGGGGTTGCGAATCGGGTTTCACCATCCCCGATCTGACGGACCCCAACATCGTCTGGGCGACCTGCTACGGGAACAAAGTCACGCGATGGGATGCACGTATCAAGCATGCGCACTCGGTCAGTCCCTGGATGATGACCCTCGATTCCCCACCGAACGAAATCAAGTATCGCTGCCATTGGACCGCACCGCTGGCTATTGATCCGTTCGACCACAATGCTGTCTATTACGGATGCCAGGTCATTTTCAAAACCAGCAACGGCGGACAGAGTTGGTCGGTCATCAGCCCGGATCTCTCCACACAGGACCAATCACGTATCGTTTCGTCAGGGGGAATCGTAGGAGACAATCTCGGACAATTTTACGGAGAGGTCGTTTTCGCGATCGCTGCCTCGCCCGTGCAGAAAGGTCTCATCTGGGCAGGAACCAATGACGGCCAGATCTGGCACACGGACGACCGCGGCGATTGGGTCAATGTCACCAAGAACGTCACCGGAATGCCGCAATGGGGGACGATCACGAGCATCGCGCCTTCGAGTTTCGACGCTGCTACGGCTTACATCAGCGTTGACTTCCACCTCATGGATAATCGTGATCCTTTCATCTACAAAACGACAGACCTGGGAAAAACGTGGAAGAAAGTTACCGGCGATTTGCCGAAGCACGAACTCTCATACGTCCGGACGATTACCGAGGACCCCGATTGTTCGGGATTACTCTTCGCAGGTACCGGCAATGACCTCTTCTATTCCCTCGATGACGGAAGCCATTGGACGCCATTGGACGCGGGCTTGCCGCACGCTCCTGTCACTTGGGCCGTGGTACAGAAAAACTTCCATGACCTCGTAATCTCGACCTACGGACGCGGTCTCTACATTCTCGACGACATCACACCATTGGAACAGATGGCGAAAAAACACTCCGATGCTGCCGCCGTCTTGTTTGAGCCTCGCCAGACCTACCGCTTCACCCGTGGTGGCAAAGCCATGCTCAATTTCTCACTGAAGACGGATCCGAAAGATCCGATTCGTCTTGAAATCCTGGACTCCGAAGGAAAAGTAATCCGAACTCTCGAGACCAAGGCACGAACTGGAATGAATCGCGTGCAATGGGATCTGCGCTACGATTCTCCGAGATTGGTCGCGATCCGGACAGTCGCACCTGACAATGCGCACATCTGGCAAGAACCACGTTTCCGCGATTCCGACTCACGACCGATCACCCATTGGGGAGCCAAGCCGGCCGAGGGTGGCCCCATTGTCGCTCCGGGCAAATACACGATTCGTCTGAACGCTGCCGGTCAATCTATGACGCAACCACTGATCGTCTCCGGGGATCCGCGGATTGCCGCGTCCACCGCAGATATCGAGCTTTCGGTAAAAACCCTGCTTTCGATTCGAGATGACATCAGCCACATCTCCGATACCGTGAATCAAATTGAGTGGCTTCGCAAGCAGTTGGAAGACATCAAGGCCATGCTCCGGCCACCCAAGAAGAAAGAGGACAAGAAAGAAGGAGGCGCTTCGGGTGAGGAAGATGAATACGAAGGGCCAAAGCTCGAGCCCGCCCTGCCCCAGGTTCTGAGCGATCAAGAGACGAAGCGCAAAGCCGATCTACTCAACGCAGCAGAGGAGCTGGACACAAAACTCGAATCGATCGAGCACAAGCTTGTTTCGCAGGCACTGCTCAACAGCGACGACAAGTATTTTGTGGAACCTTATCAGCTTTATCTGAACCTGATCTGGCTGAACGCAGAGGTTGGCACCGGAGGCGGTGACGTCGCCGGCGGCGCTGATTTCGCTCCCACGGATACGCAAGTAGAGCTTCTGAAGACCTTCGAAGCCCAGATTGCCGCCGTGGATACCGAATTCCACACTTTTGTGCAAAAGGACCTTCCGTCATTCAACCATACTCTGGTCGACAACCGTGCGTTGCCGTTAGTTCTTGTGCCAAGTTCAGGTGAGATGAATTGAAATAAGTGTGAAAACCCCATCGTGGGGCACAATTCGACGCAAGATGCTGCGCTCGAGCTCGGACACATTGTCGCAACGGGCACGCCGAACGGCGTGGGGCTCTTTCGTAAGCCTCCTGGTATTCCTGGAGGCGGGGGATGAGATGGAGGTCGAAATCGACGGTCTGGGCACACTCAGGGATTGCGTCGTCTGAGGATCATGTCGTGGACCCTGCCAGTTCAGCAACGAACGCAAATGGGAAATTGGTAGTGAGGATTTGAAAACTCGTCAGAGTCGTCTCCGTAAACGGACTGTTTAGGCAGGTAGACATTTGCTCTCTGGCCCTGGCCCTCCAGTCCGGGGATTGAGGTCTAATGCGAGCCCGTTTATGGTATCTCCGTGACGCCGTTTTTCGAGTGCTGGCGCATTTTCCGCGGATTCACGACTAATGGCGCAAGCTTTGGCGGCCTCGAACCCCGCCGTGTCGCAGTAAGAATCGGAGTATAGTCGAGTTCCCTGCCCGCTTCGACGCATCGCAACATCAGACCACCTCGGCTCATGTCCCCACGCCCGACAAAGTCCACAGGAAACACTAAACGCTCCCGAAAAATCTGCAGCAAGGGCTCTACATACTTCGGGGTCGCGATGCTGCCGAGAAGAACAATTTCACATGAATTTCCTAAAGTTTCTGAAAGAGTGCCGCAATCGCGATCGAGCGGAGCCCGGTAGCGTTCGTTGCATGCATCGATTGCGTTGGCCGCGAACTCACCCAGCATCTTGAGATTCACCATTGTTTCTGGAGGAACCAATCCTCCGCCCGCGGTAATAACGTAGCATCCACATACACCGCTTGGTGGCGACGAGAAGGCTCGGGCATATGCCAACTTGCCCCGAAAGTAGAGCCCGCTGATAAAGCTGAATACCTCTCCGAGTGTCATCCCTTCCCCGCGCAAACGGCGAGAAAGGTCCGACTCCGCATTCTCAGCCATGACGTACCCGGCTCGTACGCCTCCCAGATTTGCCGGCGAGAGCAGGAATATCCGGCTATTTTGGCGCGATGAACAGTCCAAGTCCTTATGTTCCTCCATTAATGTTTTTATCACGCTGGCCACACTTGGAGGTTTTTAGCGGCCGCGGTGACCCCAATCACATACACCCGACGTCACGGAGTGATGACATAAACGCCGGAGGTCGAATTGTCTTATGGAAAAGTTCGGTAGATTCCGCAATGGTGAAAAAGACCCGTTCGAAACCTACGAGGGTGACTTCCTGGAGCACGTCAGCGATGACTATATCCGAGTGATGCGCGATGGCGGGGAGATGCCGGATGCAGCCCTCGCGATCATCCACTTGCAAAAAGGAGAGAGCGTTAGAAAATTGACGTAGAACAACCCGCGATAAATCGCGCATCGTCGGTCGGGGTATTCTTGCTAACAGGGTCGCAATCAGGCCAGGGTAAATTTTGTGTTGATGTGGATCGACAGAAGCTTTTGTTCTGCCGAGCAGGCGTCTACTCCGCAGTCAACAAAATGCGAGCCATGTTTTCAAGGAACTTCCGGGCGTTGTGGCTTGAGTTATTCTTGAGACGTTCGATGCTCGACGACCGAAGGGGAGTCGGTGCCTGCCTCCGCAAACAAAGGATGCGGAGTGAATAACTCAGGCGCCTCCATTTCGAACTTCAGCACGTCGGAGGCTCTATAGCTATACTCTTTACCACACTTATCGCACCGGACATTGAACGTGAGATTGCCGATAGGGCACGGGGTAAGGGCATCTGTTTCGCCGAGCGGAATTCTTTGCCTGTAGTTCAGACTTAGACTCTCCCGGATGTGAAACCAACGATTCTTGCAGAGAACTACCCAGAAATAACGGTTGTCTTCCCACATACGAGCCTCTCCCAAGCGGTCACGAAGTGGGCGGGGGGAGGGACTTTTGTGGCATGAAAGTACCAAGCCCAAACGAACGTGTCAAGAAAACTGAACGTTTAGGATTGGCTAGAAGTACATCTAACAAAAACTGGGCACAATGAAGACACCACAGATGCGCCTCAGCAATCGCAACAGCCGCAAAATGAATGCAATCGGAAGGCGCTTTATGGTGGGCAGTGCAGGACTCGAACCTGCGACCTCCTGCTTGTAAGGCAGGCGCTCTAACCAGCTGAGCTAACCGCCCCTCACGTCTTCGCGCGACCTGATAGCCGGGCGGTGGAAATCAAATGAGTGGCATGCGCGAACCGCGTCTTGCTGAGTATACGTGGCGGCGGAAAAACCGGTCAAACGGTGCCGCGCTACTGAATAACGCGTGCCGCTGGCATCAACTCGAGAATTCGCCGGTGCAAGGTGCCTTTTCGCCTCCTGCTAGACTGGCTGTTTGCGGCGGCTTATCATCAACGCGGATGACTTCGGATTTACTCCGGGTGTGAACCGCGCCATCTTTGAGGCGCACACGCATGGCGTCGTTACCTCATCCACGCTCATGGCAAACGGTCTCGCGTTCGGCGAGGCCACACAGATGGCCAAGGCCTCTCCCGCCTTGAGTGTCGGCTGCCATATCGTATTGATCGACGGCGAGCCGGTACTTGACCCCTCCAAGCTCTCTACAATTACCCATTCGCGAAGATTCCGCGACGGGCTCAAGACATTCGCTGCACGTGCCCTTACCCGTCGTATGAATGCTGGCGAAATCGAGAGTGAGGCCCGGGCACAGATTCAAAAGATTCAGTCGGCTGGAATTGCGGTTTCTCACGTTGACACGCACAAGCACACCCACATCTTTCCTCAAATCCTGCGGCCCTTGCTGCGAGCGGCGCGTGATTGTGGCGTACGGGCGCTGCGGAATCCATTCGGCCCACGATTTCCACTCCGTTCAAGCCAGATTCTGTCTCAGCCCAATCTGTGGACGCGCTTCGCTGAGGTCCGCATTCTGAGTCGCTTTGCGGGACAGTTTCGCCGCGCCGTCGATCGAGAGGGATTCGTAACACCCGATGGCACTCTCGGAATTGAGGTCACCGGAACCCTGGATGAGAAGCTGTTTCAGGCCATTACTCAGAGCATTCCCGACGGGACATGGGAGTTCGTTTGCCATCCCGGCTACAACGATGCCGACCTGGCGGCCGCGAAGACGCGCTTGCGGGAGTCTCGCGAACTCGAACTCAAGGTGCTCACCATGCCCGCCGCCCGCGAGACGCTCGCCCAGGCGGGCGTTCAACTCATCTCCTATCGCGATTTGTTGCTGAGTACGTAGGTTACCGAATCGCTCTTCACCTCTGCGGAACGACCCGAACTGACGGCTGGGGTACTCTCGTAACCTCACAGATTAGCCCCAAGTAGTAAGATAGGTTTACAATTCAACGTTTTCTATTCGTTGGAGGCTTAAGCACTCATGTCGGCCCAAGGGTCAGCTCCGCGTGCGGCTCTGGACTTGAAGGTCAAGGTATGGGGAATGGGGGCGAACAATCAGCCCTTCTTCCAGAACGCCATGGCCCAGAACATCAGTGCGACCGGTGCCTGTATTTACGGCATCGAGCCTGAATTAAAGGTGGGCGACGTCATCGGCGTGCAGTATGAGGGCAAGAAAGCCCGCTGCAAAGTGATCTGGGTTGTGGATGCAGGAGCGCTGAAAAAGACCCAGGCGGGCGTGCAGTTGGTTGCCGACCAGGATTGCCCCTGGGCGATTGCCCTTCCCGCGGAGATGATGGCGGAAGAACGTACCCAGATTCGCCAGGACAATCGCAGGAAATTTGCCCGCCATAAGATCTCTTTCCCACTGGAACTGCGCGATGAACGCGTGAACACTCCACTGCGCATCAATGCCACGGACATCAGCGGAAATGGCTGTTATGTTGAGACCGTCATGCCATTGACCGTCGGTACCGCACTACGTGTAGATCTCTGGATGGGGGAAGAGCGGATCACTCCGAGTGCCGTGGTTCGCACCCGCGACCCTGGAGTCGGGATGGGAATCGAGTTCACCGGATTGCCCGAGGAATCCAAGAAGAAGTTCCAGGCACACCTGGACAAGCTCGATCCCGGCAACGCATTTGGCCCGAAAGACGGCCACTAGTCGCCCTCCCACCGCTTCTGCATCAGATACTCGTGTAGAATCTGCATCTGCCGCGAGTTCCGGCCATCGAATCTCCAAGCGAGCAGTGAATTTCCGCACATGAAAATTGGGCGCGCATGAAGATCGGGATCACCTGTTATCCAACTTACGGCGGCAGTGGCGTGGTGGCTACCGAGTTGGGATTGGAACTGGCGCAACGAGACCACGAAATTCACTTCATTTCTTACGCCCAGCCGATCCGGTTGCGGGGTGCAGAACCCAACATCCATTATCACGAAGTCGAGGTTTCTCGTTATCCCCTGTTCGACTACCCCCCATACGATCTTGCGCTCGCGACCCGCATGGCCGAGGTGGCCCAGCTCTATGATCTGGACCTGCTGCACGTTCATTACGCCATCCCGCATTCCGTGAGCGCAATGCTGGCGCGACAGATGCTGGCCTCCGGGCCGCGCGGCCGGCGCCTGCCATTTGTCACGACGCTACACGGAACCGACATCACTCTGGTGGGACTGGACCGCTCCTACTTGGGGATTACTCGATATTCCATCGAGCAAAGCGATGGCGTCACGGCGATTTCGAATTACCTCCGCGAACGGACACAACGTGTGTTCGACGTGAAGAACAAGATCGAAGTGATTTACAACTCAGTGAATTGCGACATCTATTACCGCAATACGGAGATCGCCGAGAAGCTGCGCCGTGAGTATGCACCAAACAATCAACGCGTGCTGGTTCACTTGTCCAACTTTCGCCCGGTAAAGCGCATCACGGATGTGATTGAAATCTTCGATCGGGTTCGCAAACAATTTCCGGCCAGACTATTGCTGATCGGCGACGGGCCGGACCGGTCGGTGGCGGAATGGCTGGCGGTGCAGAAGGGCATTCACGACGATGTCCTGTTTCTTGGCAAGCAGGATCAGATCTACGAGAAGCTTTCCATTGCCGACATCATGTTGCTGCCCAGCGAACTGGAATCGTTCGGCCTTGCGGCGCTGGAGGCCATGGCCTGTGAGGTCGTTCCCATCTCAACTCGTGCAGGCGGCGTGCCCGAAGTGATCGATCACGGTATAAGCGGATTCCTCGCCGACGTCGGCGACGTAGAGACGATGGCGCGCTATGCGATTGAGCTTCTGAATGATGAACAGAAACTGCGGGAAATGGGGAAGCGCGCCAGAGCCGTAGCCATGGAGCGATTCTGCTCGACCAAGATCGTCAAGCAGTACGAAGACTTCTATCGTCGCGTGCTGGAGCGCTCAGCGTAAAAACCTTCCGGGACCGAGCTCGTAGCCTCGATGAGCGGCAGTCGGATGCGAACCAGAGTTCCCCTCCCTTCGTGGCTGTCGATGGTCATCCGCGCGGTATCCCCATAAAGGACCTGCAGGCGTTCTGAGATATTCGCCATACCAATCCCCATACCAGACCAACTGGTGCTTTCATCCAGTTGTGCGCTGCCCATGCCCACACCGTCGTCTTCCACTTCAATAATCAACCGCGAATTGACAACCCGGCTGCGCAGAAAGATGCTGCCTCCTTCAATCTTGGGAGCGAGGCCATGCTTGATGGAGTTCTCGATCAGCGGCTGCAGCAGCATGCTCGGAACCACAACATCGAGTGACGCGGGATCCAGCTCTTTCACCACATGCAGTTTCTCGCTGCCGAAACGAACAACTTCGATGTCGAGGTAGTTGTCGATAAACTCGAATTCCTCCCGCAGCGGCGCAAACGCTTCCCCGCTGCTAAGCAGGCGCCGCAAAATGGTGGCGAGCTTGAAGATCATCTCGCGGGCGGTATCGGGATCGAAGCGTACTAGCGACGAAATCGAATTCAATGTATTGAACAGGAAATGCGGATTAATCTGGTTCTGCAGCGCTTCCATTCGCGCGTGCAGCAGAAGCCGCTCCTGCTCTTCGAGCTTTATCTGGATGCGGACACTGTTGAAAACCTTAATTTCAATTCCGATGGCTGCCACAGTCGCAGCATAAATCAGTCCCCACACCCAAAAATTGTCCGGGCTTTCGATGCTGAAGATGGACTTTGGAAAGAATCGATTCAACTCCGATTGCACAAGGCGCAAGCAAACGATCGTGGTAAAGAACATGATCTGCCAATCAAACAGTCGAGGCCGCGGCAAATTCCGTCTAATCAGGCGAAAGATACCCTGATCGATAAACGGTGAAAACGACCAGATGTCATCCTTGTCAACAGCCATAGTGCGCAGCTGGCCAGCAAGGAAACCGCAAAGCACATGAAACGGCATGGCCGCCCATTCTCCGTGCAAAAGCGCAGGTACGCTTAGCAATGCCGCGCCGAGACAGCCCGCCCAGCGTCCGCCCATTACTCCGAGGAGAAGGGCCGTTTCAAAACTGATGTCGCTGGCGGCAAAACTCCCCTGGACGATTCGAATCCAAGCGCCGATCATGATCGGGATACTGAACCAAAGTACGAGGTACACCTTTTGCCGGAAGGACCGCTCTTCACGAAACAGTAAAGACTTGAATTCCTTGGAGCGCACCAGGCTGCTGGAAACGGCCGCAGCTACGCCCAATTTGATCAGCAGATTGACCAGGATGAGGCGCGGTTCCATAACGGTGTTGGGCTCTCCCAAACTGTAGCATGACGGCGAAGGCTCAATAGCCCTTGTGCTTATCGACAACGTACCTGAGCGGCTGGCGCGACAGATACCGGCGAACGTTGTCTGAGAATAGATCGTAGTGACGCTCCCACAGCTTCGTCGTCAGCCCCGCAGTATGAGGAGTAATCAAAAGGTTATCGAGATTCCACAACGGCGAGTCCGCCGGCAGCGGCTCCTGTTCGAACACATCGAGTGCGGCGCCAGCAATTCGCCGACGGCGAAGCGCCGACGCGAGCGCGGCTTCATCGACCTGCGGACCTCGCCCTACGTTGATCAAAAAAGAATCTGGCTTCATTAGAGCGATGCGTTCGGCGTTCAGAAGGCCATGCGTCGCGGATACGAGTGGCGCTGCCATGACCACGAAGTCTGACTGTGGTAAAAGCTTGTCGAGTTCGGACGGCGCGAAAACCACCTCCACCCCATCTGGCGCGCCCTTGTCGATGTGCTCGCGCACCGCGATGACGCGCATGCCCAGTGTCGAGGCCATCACGGCGACTCTGCGCCCGATGCTGCCCAAACCGATGAGTCCAAGGGTTGACCCCGCGATTTCGCGGGGGCAGTATCCCTCCCTCCACATGGCCTCCTTGCCCCAGACATGCTTCTGTTGCATGACTGTCGCCTGCGGAATCTTCTTTGCCAGAGCGAAGATCAGCGCGATGACGTGTTCGGCGACGACAGGCCCATGGACTTCGGTAGAGTTCGTCAGAATGACATCGCTGTTGACCAACTCCGGAAACAAAAACTGGTGTACCGCCGCAGTCGGAGCATGAATCCACCCCAGGTTGCGCGTTGTGGCAAGCTGCTCCGGACGAAGTGATATCGTAAAGATAATCTCAGCATCCCGCAGGTGCTCGTCGATGCCTTCGTACGAGTCCCGCTGGACGACCTCCAGTTCCGGAAAGTGCTCAGCCAACCGCTCTCCA
>Ga0210399_10002843_pt1 | contig 13474 bp, 13 predicted proteins | sample IncBWC14MmetaG_FD_150865 | JGI IMG/M metagenome (GOLD analysis project Ga0210399, IMG submission 150865) | Forest soil microbial communities from Barre Woods Harvard Forest LTER site, Petersham, Massachusetts, United States - Inc-BW-C-14-M | ecosystem: Environmental > Terrestrial > Soil >... | reverse complement strand
CAACCCGCGACGAGCCTGCGCGGTCTCAGGTATCAGGGCGGCGCGGCGCGACGCATCGGCGAGGATGCGCGCCATCGCCTCTTCGTCCGCTTTCGTCGGCTGCTCGTCGTCGGCGCTACCGATGGAAGCCGCCGCGTGCGACGCGGGGGCAGCGGGCTCGGCCGGCTTCCCGTTGACGCCACGCGGTGGGGCATCGTCGAGGTCGCCGTCCGCGAGGCGGTCGCGGATCACTTTGAGCGGCAGGAAGTGCTCCCGCTGCTGGCGCAGGACCCAACGGAGGCGCTCGACGTCGTGCTCGAAGAATTTGCGGTAACCCGACGGCGAACGTTCCGGATTGACGAGTCCCTGGCTCTCGAGGAAACGGATCTTGGAGATCGTGACGTCTGGGAACTCCTCTCGCAGGAGCGTGAGGACGTCACCGATGGAGAGGTAGGTGCGGCTGCTCACTCGTTCCCCGCCACCAGGTAGACGAGCTTGAACTTGCCGATCTGCAGCTCGTCGCCGGGTGCGAGCTGGACCTCGTCGATCCGCTCTTTGTTGACGTACGTCCCGTTGAGCGAGCCAACGTCACGCACGACGTAGGCAGAGCCGTCCTTGGGCACGATCTCGACGTGACGCCGGGACACCGTGATGTCGTCGAGAAAGATGTCGCTCTCGGGGTGGCGGCCGGCTCGGACCACCTGGTCCCCGAGGAGGTAGCGAGCCCCGATGTTGGGGCCCCGGGTCACCACGAGCACCCCCGCCCCATGGGGCACCTCGACCTGTTCGACATCGAGGCGGACCTCGCCGGACTCGGGGTCGTCGGCCGGATGGAGCGTGATGGTGGCTTCGTCGCCCTCTGCCAGCAGCGTGTGTCCGCACGAGGAACAGAAGTTGACGCCCTCGGGGTTGCGATGCCCGCAGTTGTTACAGAACACGGCGTCCACGGTACCCCAACCCCCGAGCGCGTTCTCCGGACGGCACGGGCAGCCCGAACATGGGTTCAGTCCGCCGTCAGGTCACCGTACGCGGCTGCGTCCAGCAGGCCCGAGAGGTCCGCATCGGACGCGAGCTCTACCTCGCAGATCCAGCCCTCGCCGTAGGGGTCCTGATTGATCCGCTCGGGATTCGACGTCAGCGCGTTGTTCACCGCCGCCACGGTTCCCGACACCGGGGCGTAGATCTCCGACACCGACTTGGTCGACTCGACCTCGCCGAACTGTCCGCCGACCTCCACCGCGCTGCCGACCGACGGCAGATCGACGAACACGATGTCGCCCAACGCATCTTGCGCGTAGTCCGTGATGCCGATACGAGCGCGCGTGCCTTGCACGCGCACCCATTCGTGCTCGGCCGAGTACCGAAGGTCACCGGGGATGTTCATGAGGGGCGACCATACCGGACCGGCCGCGCACTCGCCGCAGGCGTCACGACGTCGGTGGACCGCTTCAGTTGTCGGCCAACGCGGTAATGCGCTCGACGTACGCCGTGGCGAGAGCCACCGAGCCGGGCAGGTCGATCCCCTCCGCCCAGACGTGGGTCACCGGGTCCTCGGGGTCGGGGACGACGAGGGCCCATCCGTCGTCGGCCTGCACCTTGATGCCGTCCACCAACACCAGGTCCGCTCCCTGCTCGGCCAGCTGCTCCATCAGGGTCCGCATGATCAGGCCTTTCTGGTCCCCGGGGGTCACCACCTCCTCGTGCACGATGGGCATGGCCGGCATGCCGTCGAGCCGTTCCTCCAGGGAGCTCGCCCCCCGCCCGAGCAGCGACAGGAGGCGCGCCAGGGCCGCCGCGGCGTCGAAGGCCGGCAAGAACGACGGGAACACGTAGCCGCCGCGCCGGTCGGACGCGAAGGTGACGCCGCCCGATGCGGCCGTCTCGAGCAATCCCGACGCGGAGAGCGGCGCGAGCGCCACCTCGATCCCGAGTTCCGCGCAGTAGCGCAGCGTCGCGCCGCTCGCCGTCACCGGCAGGGCGACCTTGCGCGTGTCGCCCGCCTCGGCGCCGAGGCCGATGAACGCCATGATCGTTTCGTCGTCGGTCAGCACCCGGCCGAGACCGTCGATGAGGGTGAGCCGCTCCCCACCCGGATCGATGACCGCGCCGAGGTCCGCGCCGGACCCGCGCACTGCCTCGGCGACGCGTGCCTCACTCACGACGCGGTCGATGGCGATGACCCCGGGGGTCTGCGCGTACGGGTTGATGCTGAGCACATCGGCGCCAACCTTCGACAACAGGTTGGGCATGACGAAGCTGGCGGCGCCATAGGAAAGATCGAGCACGAGCTTCACGTGATGGTCGTCCGTGCGGCGGAGCCCGAAGGCTTGGACCACGTCGCCCGTGTAGTGCTCGACAACCCGGGGTGAAAAGTCGATGTCGCCGATCTCCCCGGCGGTTACGCGCCGGAACTCCTCGCGGTGGAACATGCGCTCGACGCGCCGCTCGTCCGTCTCGGACAGGTCGATGCCGCGCTCGTCGAAGAAGCGGATGACGACCGACTGCGGGTCGTCGGCGCTCAGCCGCACGGTCACGCCACCCCGGGTCCCCCGGGCCCGGATCTGGTGGCGGGTCACCGGCACGGTCGCCAGCTCGAGGTCGGCCACGTTGACGCCGACGGCGTTGCACCCGACCATGAGGGCGCGCTTGAGCACCCGGGCCGCTCGGCTGGTGTCCCGGGAGGCGGTGATGGAGGAGCCCTTCTCGAAGCCCGACGCCCAGGCCTTCGCCAGGCGCACGGCGAGCTCGGGGCTCACGTCGACGTTGGCGATGCCCATCACACCCTCGCGGCCGAAGAGAGTGCGCGCGCCGCCGGACTCCCACACGATCGAGGCGTTCACCTGCGCGCCCGCCTCGACGACCTTGTAGGGATAGACCTTCACGTCGCCCCGCACCTCGGCGTGCGCGCCGACGAGGCAGCCCTCGCCCAGCACCGCGCCCGGCTCGATCCGTGCGCCGACCCGCAGGTCGCACGAGCGGCCGAGCACCGCTCCCTCCACCCGCGCGCCGGGGCCGAGGTACGAGTTCTCGCCGATCACCGAGCGCTGCACCTCGGCCCGTTCGGCCACGCGCGCGTTGGCACCGAGCGTGGTGTAGGCGCCAAGGACGGCGTTGGCATCCACGGTGCAGTTCTCGGCGACGTAGGTGGGCGAAACCAGACCGGCCGAGGGATCGATCGTCGACCCCTTCCCGACCCAGATGCCCGGCCGCAGCTCGAACCCGGAGATCTCGACGTCGACCTTGCCGTCCAAGATGTCCTCGTGCGCCTTGAGGTACGCGGCCGTGGTCCCGACGTCCTCCCAGTAGCCGTCAGCCACGTAGCCGTAGAGCGGCCGGCCGTCCTCGAGTGCGCCGGGGAACACTTCGCCGGAGAAGTCGACCGGGCGGCCCTCGGGGATCCGCTCGAAGATCTCGGGCTCGAGGACGTAGATCCCCGTATTGATGGTGTCGCTGAACACCTGCCCCCAGCCGGGCTTCTCCAAGAAGCGCTCGATGCTGCCGTCCTCACGGGTGATGACGATGCCGAACTCGAGCGGGTTCTCGACCGCGCTGAGGGCGATGGTGGCCAGCGCCGCGTTCTTCTCGTGGAAGGCGATGACCTCGGTCAGGTCGATGTCGGTCAAGACGTCACCCGAGATCACGATGAAGCGCTCGGTCAGCTGCTCCATGGCGTTGCGCACCGACCCCGCCGTGCCGAGTGGCGTCTCCTCGGTGGCGTATGCCATGCGGACCCCGAGCTCGCTGCCGTCGCCGAAGTAACTGCGGATCGCGTTGGGCAGGAACGCGACGGTGACGACGATTTCGGTGATGCCGTGCCGCCGCAGGAGCGACACGATGTGTTCCATCATCGGCCGGCCGACGAGGGGCAGCATCGGCTTGGGCAGGTTCGAGGTCTGCGGGCGCAGGCGGGTGCCCTCGCCGCCGGCCATGATGACGGCCTTCACGTCGGGCTGTCCTTCAGTTGTCGTGCCGCCCGGCCCTCGCGCAAGGCCTTCCGGGCGGGAGCGATGTAGCTGCCGGCGGCGATCCATGCCAGCACGAGACCGGTGATGCCCGTGACGTACGCGATCACGGTGATCGGGGCCTGCCAGCCGGCGCCGCCGTAGGCCAGAAGAAAGGTCGGGTACGCGAACATCAACCCAAATGTGCCCGCCTTGCCGACCCACAACACATCGATGCGCGCGGCGCCCAGTGAGGCGAGCAGGACCACCATGACCGAGACCAGGACCTCTCGGACAATGGTGGCGATGCCGAACCACAGGGGGACGGCGCCGTACGCCATGATCGAGATCACCGCCGTCGCCACCAGCACCCGGTCGGCGGTCGGGTCCAACACCTTGCCCATGGTCGACACCTGCCCGAAGCGCCGGGCCACATAGCCGTCGACCCAGTCCGTGGCGCCGAGGACGGCGAGCAGGATGGCAGCCGCCGTCTGCTCGTGCAGCCCGAACAGCAGCCACAGGAACACCGGGATGCACAGCAGGCGCACGAGCGTGATGACGTTGGGGACCGTGAGGATCCGGTCCAGTCCCTCTTCGTGCTCCTCCGACGGCGAGGGCTTCTCGAGGTCCTGCGTGACGTCTCGCACACCGTCGAGATCGTCCACGTCCTCCACACCGGCCACACGTCGAGTCTACGGAAGGCCCTGCACCGGCCCCGGCCCCCGTGTGTCAGAGTGGCACGGTGCCTCGATTCGAAGCGTTCCGCGGTCTGCGGTACCAGCCGGACCGGGCGCCCCTGGCCCAGGTCATCGCCCCGCCCTACGACGTGATCTCGTCGACCGACCGGGTGCATCTGGCCTCGCGTCACCCCGCCAACGCAGTGCTCGTCGAGCTGCCCGAGGCCGACCTCACCGGCGGGCGGGACCGCTACGCCGTTGCCACCGATCTCTTCTACCGCTGGCTCAACGAGGGCATCCTCGCCGCCGACCCGGAGCCGAGCCTGTATCCCTACCGGATGACCGGCACGGACGGCCGCACCACCACCGGTGTCATCGGGCTGCTCGGTCTCGCCGACCCCGGCGAGGAGAGCGACATTCTCCCCCACGAACAGACGCTGCCCAAGCCGAAGAGCGACCGCCTGGACCTCCTGCGGGCCACTCGGGCCAACCTCTCCCCCATCTGGGGCCTCTCCATGGCCGACGGCGTCACCGCCACCTTCGACCCCACCGACGATGAACCGATCGGCGACACGTACGACGACGACGGGGTGCGCCACCAGCTCTGGGTCTTGACGGACCCCGACACGATCGACGCGGTCACCGCCGCGATCGCAAAGGCCCCCGTCGTGCTGGCCGACGGCCACCATCGCTATTCGACCGCGCAGACGTACCAAGCGGAGGCCCGTGCGGCCAACGGCAACGTGGCCGGTCCGCACGATTTCGTGCTCGCGCTGGTCGTCGAGCTCTCCGAGGACCAGCTGACCGTCGGTGCCATCCACCGCACCGTGAGCGGGCTGCCAGCGGACTTCGACCTTTTGGGCGCCCTCGGCCAGTGGTTCGACCTGGTGCGCGCCGGGGAAGCGGACGAGCGCACCCTTACCGCGCTGGCCGACTCCAATGCACTGGCCCTGGTCACGGGCGGGCAGGCCTTCCTCCTGCTCCCCCACGCCGACCTGGTGGAACAGGAGGGTAACGACCTCGATTCCAACCTCGTGGCGACCGTCCTCGCCGGACTGCCACCACACGAAGTGATGCACCGTCACAGCGTGGCCGAGGCCCTCGAGGCGCTCACGAACGGCGACGGCCAGGCGGCGTTCCTGTTGCGCCCGGTGACGGTCAAACAGATCGAGAATTGGGCCAACGACCGCCGCCGGATGCCGCCCAAGACGACGTACTTCAGCCCGAAGCCGCGCACGGGCCTGGTGTTCCGTTCACTCGACATCTCCTGAGGTCGGCGCCGGCGGGCGTCCCGCCGGGCGACGACCTAGAGTCCCGCCCGTGCACGACTCCGTCACTGTCCACATGGCCGCATCACCCGAACGGGTCTGGGAGCTGGTGAGCGACGTGACCCGCATCGGCCGCTACAGCCCCGAGACGTTCGAGGCCGAGTGGATCGACGGCGCGACGGGGCCCGCTGTCGGTGCCAAGTTCCGCGGGCACGTGAAGCGCAACGAGAAGGGCCCCGTCTACTGGACGACGTGCACGGTGTCTGACTGCGAACCGGGCAAGACCTTCGCCTTCGGCGTCGGGAACAAGCCCGACGCGCCGCTCAACGTCTGGCGCTACGACATCGTGGCGGCCGGAGACGGCTGCGACGTGACCGAGTCGTTCACGCTCGCCCCCACCTGGGCGCTCAAGCTCTATTGGACGTGCCTCGGTTGGGCCCGCGGCAAGACCAACCGCAACGGCATGCGTCGGACCCTCGAGCGCGTCCGCGACGACGCGGAGGCCAGTTCGTCTTCGGGCTGACAAATAGTGAGCATTGAGGACGGCACCCGGCCCGGGTGGCGCCCTCGGCTCTCGTGTAGACAAACGCGGTGATCAAACTCACGTTTGCCGTGCGGCGGCGGACCGATATCGATCCGGTCGAGTTCCACAGCTATTGGCGCGATCAGCACGGGCCGTTGGTGCGGTCGCTCCAGCCGGTCCTCGGCATCCGCCGCTACGTGCAGACGCACCGCCTGGAGACGCCGCTCAATGACGTCCTGCGGGCGAGCCGGAGTGCCCTCGAACCCTTCGACGGCGTGGCCGAGCTGTGGTGGGACGACCTCGACGCACTCGTTGCGGCCACCTCGTCGCCCGAGGGGTCCGCCGCGGGCCGGACGCTGCTCGAGGACGAGGCGCGGTTCATCGACCTCGAACACTCAGCCCTGTGGCTCGGGCAGGAGATCGAGATCATTCCCTGAGGGCCGCTGCACCGGCAGCGGCGCCGCGTGCGTCGTCCCCGCGGGCCTGCGTCAGAACCTGAAGCGACTCAGGCCACCGGGCTCTGAACCCAGGGCGACCGTCGCCGAGTGCGGCTCGATGCGATAGACGTACCAGGGGGGCGGCCCCTGTGACGGTGCGTTGAAGGGAGCCGTAAGCCCGGCACCGGTCTCATCGGGTTCAACGGGCCAGCCACCGTCCGCCCAGGCTTTGGCCACGCGCTCGACAGCGCTCGGGTCGGTCACCCGCGAGGCATGACCCTCCACGACGACGTCGGCGTCACGGATCGAGACGGCTATCGAGCACGTGCCATCGCGCTCGACGTTGCGGCGCTTGCGTGTCCTGCCGGTCTGGAACCAGAACGCACCGTCGAGCCAGACGGCGCCGACCGCCGTCACATGCGGGGTCCCGTCCTCGTTGATCGTCGCCAGCCAGGTGGTGCGAGCGTTGTGTGCGTCTGGCGCGGGCGCCGAACCCGCATCCAGCTTCTCGACGATGCCCGCCCAATCGACCGGCGGCAGCCCTTCCGCCTCACCCAGATTTATGGTCTCCATGCCCTCTCCCTTTCCGATATCCCGGCAACGCACACCTGCGCCGGGCACCGCTGCGTTCGAAGTGGTCGGCGTGCGTGCGGGGCGGAGGGGGAGGATCCGCTACGCCGCGGCGGAACCGGTCAGCGAGGAGCTCGGGGCATACCCAATCCGATCATCGCGATTATGTCGCGCTGGATCTCGTTGGTACCACCCCCGAAGGTGAAGATGGTCTGGCTCCGCGCTTGCTGTTCCAAGCGGCCGCGGAGGACGGCGCCGGGAGAGCCCTCGGGCAGGTAGCCCGCCTGCCCCACGACTTCGAGCAGCGTTCGATAGACCTCGAGCGCGAGCTCGGTCCCGTAGACCTTGGTGGCGGACGCGTCGGCGGGGTTCAACCCCTTGCCGGAGGCCCACGCCACCTTCCAGTTGAACAGTTTGAGCACTTCGATCTTGGCGTGCACCTTGGCCAGGCTGATCTGGACCCACTCGTGATCGATCACCGCGCGTCCGTCGCCGACCTGATGCTCCTGAGCCCAACGGCGTACCTCGGACAGGCTGCGGAGCAGTCCCGAACTCGGGCAGATCGCCACCCGTTCGTGATTGAGCTGATTGGTGATGAGCTTCCAGCCTTCGTTCTCGGCTCCCACCAGATTCTCCGCCGGAACCCGGACGTCCTCGTAGAACGTCGAGCTCGTGAACTCTCCTGCGATCGTCGCCAACGGCACCCAATGGAAGCCGGGGGTGTCCACCGGCACGATGAAGACGGACAGCCCTTTGTGTTTGGGCGCATCCGGGTCGGTGCGCGCCGCCAGCCAGACGTAGTTCGCGTACTGGATGGCGCTCGTGAAGATTTTCTGGCCGTTGATGACGTACTCGTCCCCGTCGCGTACCGCACGCGTCTGCAGCGACGCCAGGTCCGTTCCTGCCGACGGCTCGGTGTACCCGATGGAGAAGTGCACCTCGCCCCGGACGATGCCGGGCAGGATCCGCCGCTTCTGCTCGGCGCTACCGAGCGCCATGAGCGTCGGTCCGACGCTGTTCAGGGTCAGTAGCGGCAAGGGGACGCCCGCCCAGTGCGACTCCTCGACGAAGATCATCTGGTCGACGGGCCCGCGCGCTTGGCCGCCGTACTCGACCGGCCACCCCAGCCCCAGCCAGCCGTCGTCGCCCATGCGGCGGATGTAGTGCGTGTAGGCCGGCTCGTCCGAGCCGGAGGCCTCGACCTCCTCCACCAAGGCCGCGAAGTACCCCCGGAGCTCGTCTTGCAGACTCCGTTGCTCTGCGGTGAATTCCAGGTGCAAGGTCCCCTCCGGTCGACGCGCTCGTGTCGCTCTGGGCGACAACTATCGCAAGTTTCTCTCGCGCCGGTCGTACCGCCGTGCTCGCCACCCTGGGCACACGCCCTGTGAAATCCGTATGGTTGCCGCCGTGTCATCGGCCTTCATGTCGGCAGCGGTGTACGTGGGCGACGGCAAGATCGCCGTCCAGGAGGTGCCCTCTCCAGCACCGGGTCCCGGCGAGGTGCTCGTCGAGGTGGCCGAGTGCGGCATCTGTGGGTCCGATCTGCACATGGTGTTCGACCGCTACGCCAAACCGGGAGCCATCCTGGGGCACGAGTGGTCGGGCCTCGTGGCCGCTGCGCCCGGTGACGCCGCCTGGGTCCCCGGAGACCGGGTGGTCGGGACCTCGTCCCCCGGGTGCGGCCGGTGCCGGCCCTGCCGGCGCGGCCGTCCCTCCGTGTGCCTGAACCGTCCGACGCCCGACTTCGCCGGCTATCGCGGCGCGTTCTGCCAGTACAAGACCGTGGCGGCCGACAGCCTGATCCGCATCCCCGATTCCCTCCCGACCCGGGTGGCCGCCCTGGCCGAGCCGACGGCCATCACCCTGCACGCGGTACGACTGGCCGACGTCCACGCGGACGACCGTGTCCTCGTCACCGGGGCGGGTCCCGTCGGCCTGCTGCTGGTCGCAGTGTTGCGCGCCCGGGGGATCTCCGACATCACCGTCAGCGAGCCCTCCGCGGTGCGCCGCCAGCAGGCTCTCGCCGTGGGAGCCGCCCGGGTCGTCACGCCCGACACGCTGGAGACGCCGCCCATGGCGCTACCGGTCGCCGAGCCCTACGCCGTCGTCTTCGAGTGTTCCGGTCACGCCGACGCCCTCGAGTCCGGCTTCGGCCAGCTCGACTACGCCGGCACGCTCGTGGTCGTCGGGACCGGCTTCGAGCCCCCGAGGATCAACCAGAACCGCATGATCATCTTCGAGCTCGAGATCATCGGGGCGTACAACTACGACGACGAGGGGTTCGGGCCGGCCGTCGATCTCCTCGACGACGGCCACCTTCCCCTCGACGCGTTGATCGAGCCCGACAACATCCCGCTCAGCGACGTGATGGTGTCGATGGAGCGCCTCGCCCGGGGAGAGATACCGAGCAAGGTGATGGTGCAACCGGGCCTGACCGCACCATGACGCGCGGTTCGTTCTCCCCTCGGATCAACCACGTGGCGATCAGCGTCGACGCCGAGGTCATGGACGACGCCGGACGCGCCGATCTGCTGCGCTTCTTCTCCGAGGTCTTCGGTTGGGTCGAGGGCGACAACAGCACGGAGAAGGGCAATCCGCTCATCCTCTACACCGGCTCGTTGGGCCAGTTCCTCTACCTCCTGCCGGCGACGGAGGAGTTCATGGTCACGCCGAACATGGACCATTTCGGCCTCGAGGTGTCGTCGAAGGAGGAGTTGCTCGAACTCCTCGAACGGGTCAAGGCGTACCGGGAGAAGGACCCTCGCGTCCAGGTCACCGATGTCGGTGCGATGACGACGCGTTACGGGGAGAACAGGTACACGCTCACGAATGCCTACGTCTGGTTCCTGATCCCGCTGTGGATCGAGCTCCAGCACGTCGAGCGGCTCGAGGGATCCGAGGGCCCTCCGCGCCCCGCCCCGTAGGGGCTACTCGACCGTCCAGCCCCCGGCGGAGCGCAGCAGCGCGCCGAGGTCCCCGAGCCCGCGCTTCTCCTGCGCCGCCGTGACCTGCTCGGCCATCTGGGCGCCGTACTCGGGACGCTCGACGGCACGGAACACGCCGATCGGCGTCGGCTCGTAAGGCCCGTTGGCGAGGCGTGACAACCGGAACGCGAAGCCGGGATCCGGGCGCTTCTCGTCGTGCACCAACACGGCGTCGAGGCCGACGTCGGCCACCGCCTGGATCTCGAGCTTGCCGTCGGGGTGCTGCACGACCCCGCGCTCCTCCCCCTCGGGCCCGAACACGATCGGCTCGCCGTGTCGCAGCGGGATCAGCATCGTGGACCGGGCGTCCTTCGCGGTGATCTTCTCGAACGCGCCGTCGTTGAAGACGTTGCAGTTCTGCAGCACCTCGACAAAGGCGGCGCCGCCGTGCTCGTGGGCCCGGCGGAAGGTCTCCTGCATGTGGGCGCGGTCCATGTCGTGCGTGCGGGCGACGAACGTCGCCTCGGCCCCCAAGGCCAAAGAGACCGGGTTGAACGGCGTGTCGACCGAGCCGAAGGGGGTCGACTTGGTGACCTTGGCCACCTCTGACGTCGGCGAGTACTGGCCCTTGGTCAGCCCGTAGATCTGGTTGTTGAACATGATGATGTTCAAGCGCACGTTGCGGCGCAGCGCGTGGATCAGGTGGTTGCCGCCGATCGACAAGGCGTCGCCGTCACCCGAGATCACCCAGACGTCGAGGTCCGGGCGGGTGGTCGCCAGCCCCGTGGCGATGGCCGGTGCCCGCCCGTGGATCGAGTGCATGCCGTAGGTGTTCATGTAGTACGGGAAGCGCGCCGCGCACCCGATGCCCGAGAGGAAGACCGTGTTCTCCCGGCGCACGCCGAGATCGGGCATGAGCATCTGGACGGCGGCGAGGATGGAATAGTCGCCGCAGCCGGGGCACCACCTGACCTCCTGGTCGCTCGACCAGTCCTTGCGCGTGGTCACCGGCACCGCGGTGGCGACGGAGCCGTTGCCGTTGGAACCGTTGGAACCGTTGGACTCGCTCATGACTTCCCTCCGAGCAGCGCCGTGATCGCGGCCTCGATCTCTCCGACGCGGAACGGCACGCCCTGGATCTTGGACATCGTCTGCGCGTCGACCAGGTACTCGGCCCGGAGCACGCGGCTCAGCTGCCCGAGGTTGACCTCGGGCACGAGGATCTGCGAATAGCGCCCGAGCACCTCCCCCAGATTGGCCGGCAACGGGTTGAGGTGGCGCAGGTGGACGTGGGCCGCCTTCATGCCCCGGGCCCGCACCCGCTTCACCCCCGCCAGGACGGCGGCGTACGTCGAGCCCCAGCTCACCAGCAGGAGTTGCGCGTCGCCGGACTCGTCGTTCACCTCGATGGGCGGGATGTCGCGCGTGATGCCGTTGATCTTGTCCTCGCGCAGGTGGACCATCCGCTCGTGGTTCACGCCCTCGTAGGAGACGTTGCCGCTGCCGTCGGCCTTCTCGAGGCCGCCGATGCGATGCTCCAGCCCCGGTAGGCCCGGCGGCGCCCACGGGCGGGCCAGCGTCTCGGGGTCGCGGATGTAGGGCCAGAAGTCGGGGTTGCCCTCTTCGTCGGTGTGGTTCGGCTCGGAGGCGAAGGCGGGGTCGATCGGCGCGAGGGCGTCGAGGTCGGGCAGGCGCCACGGCTCGGCGCCGTTGGCGAGATACCCGTCCGACAGCACGATCACCGGCGTGCGGTACTTCACCGCCAGGCGGGTCGCCTCGATCGCGATGGCGAAGCAGTCGCTCGGCGTCTGCGGCGCCAGGATCGGCACCGGCGCCTCGCCGTGCCGGCCGTACAGGGCGTGCAGCAAGTCGGCCTGCTCGGTCTTCGTCGGCAGCCCGGTCGCAGGCCCGCCACGCTGCACGTCGACGACGATCAGCGGCAACTCGAGGCTGATGGCGAGGCCGATCGTCTCGGACTTGAGGTCGAGGCCCGGGCCGCTGGTCGTGGTGACACCCAGCGCGCCGCCGAATGAGGCGCCGAGCGCGGCACCGACGCCGGCGATCTCGTCCTCGGCCTGGAAGGTGCGGACCCCGAACTCCTTGCGCCGGCTCAGCTCGTGCAGGATGTCGGACGCCGGCGTGATCGGGTAACTGCCGAGGAACAAGGGCACGCCGGCCAGGCGGGACGCGGCGATGAGGCCCCACGCCAGCGCCTGATTCCCCGTGACCTGGATGTACTCACCCTTCTCGAAGGTGGCCGGCTTCACCTCGTAGTTCGACTCGAACAGCTCGGCCGTCTCGCCGAAGTCGTACCCGGCCCGGAACGCCCGCGTGTTGGCGTCGACCACCTGGGGCCTGCCGCCGAAGCGCTCGGCGATCCACTCGATCGTGGGATCGATCGGCCTCGTGTAGAGCCAGCTGATCAGCCCGAGCGCGAAGAAGTTCTTGGAGCGCTCGGCGTCGCGGGGCTTGACGCCGGCCTCCTTGCAGACTTCCTGGGTGATGGAGGTCATCGGCACCTCGTAGACCGTGTAGGCGGCGAGGGAGCCGTCGGTCAGCGGGTTCGACCCGTAGCCGGCCTTCGCGAGGTCGCGCTCCTCGAAGGAGTCGCTGTTCACGATGAGGACGGTCCCCTTGGCCATCATGTCGATGTTCGCCTTGAGGGCGGCGGGGTTCATCGCCACGAGCACGTTGGGCGAGTCGCCCGGCGTGAGGATGTCGTGGTCGGAGATGTGAACCTGGAACGCCGACACCCCGTTGACGGTGCCGGCCGGCGCCCGGATCTCCGCCGGGAAGTCGGGGAAAGTGGACAGGTCGTTGCCGAGCAGCGCACTGCTCGTCGTGAAACGGTCGCCGGTCAGCTGCATGCCGTCCCCGGAGTCCCCGGCAAAGCGCACGATGACCTGGTCGATCTGCTCAGTTGCGTGTTGCGTTCCCGATGCCACGGGCTGCCTCGTCTCGGTTGTCTCGATCACGGCGAGGCCTGGCTCACTGCCACGTCGGGGCCTGCAGGCACGGCGCGCGGCACTCTCCGTCCGAATATTTCGTTCGTGTGAATCTTAATCCCGCAGCCCAGCATGCCCACGTCCCCCTGGTCGGCGGGGTGCGACGCTCAGGGCGGGCCGAGCCCGGCCTCCGGAACCGTCCCGGCGGCA
>Ga0210399_10002841_pt1 | contig 13482 bp, 6 predicted proteins | sample IncBWC14MmetaG_FD_150865 | JGI IMG/M metagenome (GOLD analysis project Ga0210399, IMG submission 150865) | Forest soil microbial communities from Barre Woods Harvard Forest LTER site, Petersham, Massachusetts, United States - Inc-BW-C-14-M | ecosystem: Environmental > Terrestrial > Soil >... | reverse complement strand
CTTTGCCAATGACTTTGACGGTTTGCCACTTGGGTTGGCGGCCCACACGGAACCGATGAGCGGGTGCGGTACGAGGCCGATGGGTGTGAGGATTTCGTAGGCGTCGTGCTGTGCAATGTTTTGAGCCAGCGCCTGGTAGATTTTTTGAATTCTGGGTGTGTTCCAGTTTGCGAATAGATTAGAGGCCGCCTGCGGTGTCTTGGCGAAGAGGACGATGCCGGTGGTGGCTCGGCCTAACCGGTGAACAGGGTTTGCGTTGGGGGTTTGCTTTTGCACCAAGCGCAGGAGGGTGTTTTCCATGAAGCCGCCACCGGGGAGGGTGGGCAGCCCGCTGGGTTTGTTGACGGCCAACAGATGGGGATCTTTAAACAGGACTTCGAAGTGCTGAGGGGAGTCTGGTTCAATCCAGGGTGGACGGTTCCAGACAAGGGTTTGGCCTAAAGTGACCGATTCGCTTCCGGTGGCGGTGACGCCGTCGAGGGTGACTTCGCCGTTGTTCAGTTTTTGTTGCCAGGCTTGTGGGGTTGAGTGGGGGTAAAGGCTTGCCAAGTGGGAGAGCAGGGTTTGTCCATGGTATTTGCTGCTGATGATTGTGGTGTAGGCATAGCCCCGGTTGAGCATGTAGTTTGAGTGTAAGCTATGGCATCTGCGGCAGGAGTTGCTTGGGTTCGAGCGACACTGGATTTAGGCAGCAAGAGTTCTAAATGCGTCCAGTGTGGCGAGCCAGATTCCGCGCGGATCACGGGCTAACCGGTAGTAATCCGCCTTGGAAACGAAAACTGGTTCTACCCGGCGCGGAGTCGTCGTTATTGAAGGACATCGAGGGCCCGATTGAGCTGGGCGTCACTTCCGCGCGCAAGCGCGTCTGGATCAATGTCCACAAGGACGTCAGGCTGCACGCCTGATCCTTCGGTGTAGTTTCCATTCGGACTGTACCAACCGACTATCGGCATGTAGAGGGTGTAACCGTTTCCGACGTTGAACGTCGTGGACCCGAGAACATTACCCATCGTCTTTTCGCCAACGAGAGTAGCGAGTTTTTTGTCTTTTGCGAACTTCGTGAATTCATTTACCAGCATCACAATGTGGCCATGGAACGGTTGTCGTCCCAGCCCCTGCGTAAGTAGCATCAGCGACTTATCCTGAACGGCAAAACGGGCCAGACAAAGCAGAACGCCGGCTTTAGTCTCCGGCATCGGAACCCGAGGCAGTTCGGTGGACGTATATCCTCGCTGGAGCCGTTTTCGGGTGACGTCATACCCGATGGGGATTTGGTCGGCACAGAGATAGCTGACAAGATTCGCGAATCCTAAGCTGCCGCCCAGGCAACCGCGCAGATCGATGATGAGGCGGTCGCAACCCTTGGCCTTTAGGTCCTCCACCGCTGCTTTCAAGAGCTTCGAGAAACGGATTCCAAAAGATCCAGAGAAAAAAGGCACCTTCAGGATTCCGACGCGAGGCGTTAGCATACGGTGGCTGACGCTCTTTGGCTCTATCAACGGTGGACGTCCTTTGCGGGTTTTCCTTTGAGGAACCGTTATCGCAATGTTCCTCGTTTCTTGCTGGCCCGGCAATTTTGTAGTCACCTGATGATCCTGACCGAAACGAAGAGCAGGGAATACGGGAGGGATGGCTGGTATGCCGTCCACGCTTACTAGCAAGTGGCCGGGAACCGCCCCCGCGCGTGCTGCAGGGCTATCCTCGAATACATTAAGAAACATCCAACGCGGACTACCGGAATCGATCACTGAGCGCAGAGTGGCGCCAATGACATGCTGCGGCCTGGTCGAATTCACATCGGTAGCATAAAAATTCGTATGGCTGGATTTCAGCTTCGCGAGAAGAGCGCGGATGCTTTCCTCGAATACGCCTTCGTCTGCGGCAGTCAGGGTGGCAGATTGCTGATCGACTTCTCGGCACCATTCTCCGTAATCGACATTTCCGATATTGAAATGGTGCTTGAGAACTAGGGTCTTCACCCGTGAAATGACCGCTAGGCGCTGTGTCTCGTCAGTCAATGTTCTTCCTCGACTAATGCACAATCGGCGGTGGAGCAAGTCCTTCTAGAGTAAACCCCGCCCAGTAATACGGAACGGCCTTGCGCGGGCCGAACTTCTTGAGCATGCTCATTTTGGCGCGTCTCAACGCTTCTGGAGCGGACTTCTTGCGACCCAGCTCCGCGTAGAAAACCTTCATCAAGTAAAGAGTGCTATCGTCGTCAATCGTCCAAAGAGTCGATACAACCGTACGAGCGCCAGCCAAGAGGAAAGCACGAGCGAGCGTGGAAATCCCCTCTTCACCCTCGATCGGTCCCACGGCTGTTTCGCACGCCGACAGGACAACCAGATCGGCGTCCAACGGGAGCTGAACGATTTCCGAGGGATACAGGGACCCGTCCTCTCCGTGCTGGGGATCACTGAGGAGGACGAGAGCGGCTCGATCGGGGCTGGTGTTATTTGCAATGGCGTGTACGGCGAGATGAATGATTCGATGATTGACCGACTTCTTGAATGCCGTTTCTGTAGCCTCTTTGCCGAGGAGCAAAGTATTTAACGGGTTCGGTAGTGCCGTCGCCGCTTCCACCGCCTCGTCCCTTGAACTCGGAAGATCGCCGAGCTTTGTCCCGCTTTGCTGGTACGGAACACCTCCAACCGCTAGCAGTCCTTGTGCTGATGATTTACGCTTCGCCGCCGTACGCAATAGAAAGAAACTCGTTGCGGATGGAGCATAAACGACTGTTCGAGACTCGACAACATACCTTCCGGAGGGCTCAACCAGCGCATCGAACGGGAGCAGATGAAGCTGGCCATCACGAACGATGATGAACTGCTTTACGCGTTCCAGTCCGGGGAGTCCCCCTAGCAGGACTTCGTACAAATGGCGGGCCTCGCCGTCGGCCCGTTCCTTCGCCTTCAGCTTGCCAAGGTACGCGACTACAAGTGAAGAGAGCACTCCCTTCGCCGGCAGCTTGGGTATGCGGATACTGCTGCGAGTGATGACCAAACAGTACGAAGTAGGGTCATCTACTACATATTCCAGGAGAGCCTCCGAATTCGAAAGGCTCTCTTGAAGTTGCCGACTGGTCATAACCTCGTGCTCTCTCGCCTTCAGGATGCTGACTTCAGGAGTGACCGATCTGAACTGCTCGGCGAGGAAAATCTGGTCGCGGAGCCTTTCAATATCTTTGTTTGAATGCGCTTCGGTCAGTTGAAGGCGCAGTCGGGCGAGATTCTTTTCCGTGTGCAGAGACTCGGGCGAGGTCTTGTCTCCGGACATCAGAAGATCTGTCATCACTCGGCCGCGAGCCTGCTCGACTACACTGAAAGCCTTTGTCAGATCGCCGCCTTGTTCAGCAATTAAGCCGAAATGCTTTTCATACAAGTCGCCGACACCTTTAATGAGCGCCGTCTTTCCGAGCGCACTGTCGGCGTTGCCGATCATTACATCTTGGATCGTAGCGGCGCGGTCGTAGGTCTGATCAGCCTCGGCATACTCCTTCCGGCTCACTTGAATCTGTGCCAAGACATTCAGCAGCTTTGGGATCAGGGGGATATATCCGAGCGCCTGCGCGGACTCAGCCGCACGGCGGGCAAGCACTTCGGCTTGCGACAGATCTCCGGTCAGTCGATACAGGTCCGAAAGCTCGCTCTGAAATTCCGGAAGTGCGTGCGTGTCACCGGCGATTTCTGAGTGCCGGACAGCCTCGCTGAGATACGCAATGGCGTCCGGCAGGTCTCCTCGGGAGCGGGCTATTTGCGCACCCATTGAATTCAGTTCCGATAGTTGGTCGTCACTCGCTTGAGCCTCAGGGCGGACGAATAACTTCTTCAACTCTTCTTGTGCTGCGGTGACTTGGCCAGCTTGAACCATAGCCGATAGTCGTGCCTGATGCGCGATTATCGGATATCCTACATCTGGATTGGCCTCAGCGATTGCAATCGCCCGAATCGCGTACAGATTGGCCTGATCGTTCATCCCTTGCAGCACAAGCCCACTTGCCGTGGTGGACAAATAGAAGATCTGGCCGCCGATATCGCCAGCTTTGGTCGCACCGATCAATGCTTGAGCAACATTGCGCTGAGCACCGGAAAGATCTCCGTCATAAAAGTCTGCAAAACCCAGTTGCCCTCGCGCGCGGTATTGCCACTTTGTATTTCCGAGGGATTGTGCCAGGGACGCAACCTCCGTCCAATCGCGACGCATCGCTGGCGTATCGCTTTCCCCGTCGAAATCACCTTTAACAATGAGACAAAACATTCGAAGCTCTTTATCAGATTGCAAGAGCGGATTCGCGGCGAGCTCTTGACCCAGCATGTAGGAAAGTTTTATGAGTGGAGCAGGTTCCGCTCCGGCCCTGATTGCTCCCAACCGGGCGTAAAGTGCATTTCTTTTGTCGCCCGTCGCTTCAAACATTTGTTGAGCTTTAGTGAAATACGGGCGTGCGGCGCGCCAGTTGTACAGATCAGAGAAATACAGCCCTCGCTGTAGCAACGTATCCGCTCCATCATCCGCCAGGACAGCGGAACTTGATGCTGTCACGAGTATCGCCAGAACCAAAATACAGCGAAGGACTCGACGCCTTGATGCGCGACCCGGCAAAGTTAGGGAAATTGCTTCGTGTTCCGGTTGCGTGCTCCAAGAATAGATGCGGCAACCGATCCGTCCAACATTCACTTCTAGTCTTTTTAGTGTTTGCACGAACGCCTCACATTGCCCCGACCATAACAGAATCGCAGCACACAGCACCAACACGTAGGTTTCTGATGCAGAGCGGCAACTGGACCGTTTTTCATCGAGATTTACCCAACACTAACTCAGGAACAGTTTGAGGGAGAAAAGCATCAAAATATTTACGTACGGCGCAATTCTCTTTCCTTCCAGGCATCCCGAGATTGTTTTGCTGCTTTCTGCCTCGCGGACGTTCCTTTGCAGATGTGGGCGGTTGCCGCTTGTCAAGGGGGTTGAGCAGTGGTCCCGAGGATTGAAGTACGTCACCTGCAGGCAGTCCTTGTCTTGGCCGAGGAGCTGAACTTCACTCGGGCCGCCGACAGATTGCATATCACTCAATCTGGATTCAGTAAACAGATAAATGAGGTCGAAGCACTGCACAGATTTCACTTATTCATCCGCACGAACAAGAAGAATGTAGAACTCACTGAAGTGGGCCGCATCTTCGTCGAAGAGGCGCGTCTGGCACTCTGGCACATAGAGCGGGCCGTTCAGGCTGCGCGCGACGGGAGCGATAGCATTTTGACTATTGGGCACTCACCTGACGCGGACCTGGGCTGGATTTCGGCGATTCTCGCAATCCGTTTACCCATGTACCCTAAACTCCGCATTCAACTCATTAGCGAGTTTTCCAGCGAGTTGGTGCGGCGCATTATGGCAGGCGACTTGAATATGGCGTTGGTGACAGCGCCGCCCGAAAGCTCTCGGATCACGGCTGCGGTATTCGCTCGAACGCATCTCTATGCCGCACTCCCGCAGGCCCACGCAGCTGCTCAGAAGGAAGAAATTGCTTTCCAAGATTTGGCAAAAGACGAATGGATTCTGTTTGCCCGGCGATCTCATCCCGTGGTTCGTGACGCAATCATGGACGCGGCACAACGTCAGGGCATCGCTCCGAAGCACGCGCACGATATCCTTACCGCCCAAGAAGCAATTCACCTGGTATCTCAGCACGTTGGGGTGGCAATCGTGACCAAGCCTGCCTCAGGGGGCCCCAGCGTTGAAGGTGTTGTTATAAGGCCGCTGTCGGATCCATCTTTGTCTTTCGAAACATGCTTGATTATGAGAGCCGACGAAGATTCGCGATTGGCGAATGATTTCGGCCGATCATTTCTCCAGAAATGTGCACCCCAGCGTCAGCCACCAAAGCAAATGGAATTGTGGTTGTCTGCCTGAATTGTCGTCTTGAAAACCGCGGTCGATCCGGCGTCGCCGTTGACAGCACAGAGTCTCCGCGCTTATGTGGGGCTCGCGTGAAATGGCCCCAGGGCGGCTGGAGGCCTTTGTTTAGAGCAACGTGGGACCTGCCAGGGCTGCTTCTACCGGCCTACACAAGAGGACCGCGATTGGATCGTCGTCCATCATCGCGTCCCCGCCATTTCTCAACCGTGCTGATGATTTCGTTTTGCGCCGCTTGCCATGCCATTGTCGAGTGCCTGCAAGTTTTCGATGTCTGGCTCCCGCCGCAACTCCTCATCCTGTAGCGTGAGCAGCATCCCGACGCCGAGTATCAGTTGCCCTTGCCCTTCGATCCCTTCGAGCAGTGCGCTGTTGGCATCACTCCCTTCAATCCCAACGTTGTGGAACTCCTTTGAACACTGGCATCACTACGTTATGTGTGTCCGCTACTATCGCACTGGCGATAAATCTGGCCTCTAAGATGTACTTTTGAGTCCTAATACCGGAAACACGAAGGGGGAAGGGAAGAGGGATAACTGCGCGTATGCGCAATAAATCCCAGATTTCGATCTCTGGATCGGGGCAGGGAAGGCGGCGGAGTTCTGAAATTAAAGCTTATCGATGATCTCAGCACGGCATATTGGTCGGCAAGGAGCGCCACGGCTAGGTCATAGGTTAAGGGATCAATGAGTCAATGAGTTAATGGCGATCTTGCGCCAATAAACGGGTGGCCGTGCTGACGAACCTTTCTTTGTTCTTCAACCGGACCTTTTCCTTTGCCTCCGGTCAGGTGGCTAACGTTTAGCGCGGCTCTTCAACGCCATCCCTCACGGGGTCTAGCGGTATGGATCGCCACCATCCAAGCCCGAAGCAGGTAAGTCCGCACAAAAGCAGAACCCCACTCATCAAAGTTGGAACGGGCAGCCATTTCCGAGCCGTGTCCCCGGGTTGAGTTTCCATCCATGCGATGAGTTGGGGAAGGTCTACTACAATGTCGGACGGATTTGTCTCATCTCTGTAAGCGAAGGGCCTGCCGCTTAACCGAGCAGCATCGAGTGCCAGAAGGCGCCATTGGGGTTCGTCGCAAGGTGGAAGTTTCGGCTGCGCGAAGCTTCCCGAAGACAGGTTAATGCTCCAGTGTGGCACAAAGCACGTGCCTTCTTTCTGCCTAAGGGCGGAAACAAGCAGTGGTAGTTCGTTGTCTTCGATAGTACCCTCCTCCAGTTCAGTTACCAAGGCGCCTGACGATCTAGAAAGATCCATCAACCTGCCGGCAAGCCTCCTTGCCTCCCGATGGTAGGTTTCGGTTGCGATCCTTGTCCTGAGTGCCGCTAGAATGCGAGCGTGCGACTCCAGGAGCATAGGGATCGTCGTGGTATCGATCCTCTCCGAAAACGCCTTGGCCCACTGTTCAGCGGTCACTCTCCTAACGCCGTCTTTAAGGAGGCGCAGTCCCGATTCCAGTTCTTTGTCCGCATAATCGTCGTACATCCGGTCTTTCAAAGCGCCAGCAGCGCGTTCGATAGTGTTGGCGCTTAACTTTTCCTTCAGAGCATCGAGGCCACTCGCCAACTCCGCCACATCATATGCATCTGTACTCTTTTTCTCCATCTTGTCGGCTAGCGCTTTGCCCCAGGTCTCAGCGGTTTCAGGGCTCACATTTCCTTTGAGCAACCGAAGTGTAGAGGCTGCGCGAGTGATCGCTTTCGATTGGCCATATTCAGGGTTTGCAAGCATTTTGTCGATCAGGACTTTCCCGCTGCGCTCAACGGTCTCGCTATCTACCTTATTTCCGAGCCCCAACATGGCCCGCGCAATTGATTCATTCGCATCCGCATCCCATGTGCTCGCCATCATATTGGCCAGCAGCTTTCCCCATTCTTCACCAGTCTCTTTCCCAACGTTGCCTTCGAGCCTACTTAAACCATCAGCGAGCAACTTAGTTTCTTCGGAGCTGATGGGGATTTTACGCATCGCATCAGTCAGCACCTTGCCGCCACGCTCAATGCTCTCGGTAGATACGTGCTCTCCCAGGTCACCGAGCGCTTCGGCAAACTCTTCGAGTTGGTGATCTCTGGATTGGTCAGCGGGCGGCAGCATCACCATCTTGTCGACGAGCAGTTTCGCTATCCCTTCCAACGTCTCGGGCTTTAACCTTCCTTTGATCTTGCCTAGTCCGTGCGCCAACTGCGCGAGGTCATAAGTGGCCTGGACATGGTAACCTTCAGACCGCCACAGGGCTTCCATAAGGCTCGGCGCTGCTTTTCCTTCGCGTTCGAAGATGGTCCCATCGTCTACCTTATCGGCGATTGCACCGGTCACAAAGAGACACGGCGTTGCGAACGAGGACGAATATGTGCCTGGGGCATTCTTCGCTGCTTCCACTTTTTCGACCAAGGCCTTGGCCCAAGTTTCAGCAGTTTCCTTATCAACTTTGTCTTTCAAAGGCTCCAGCGCAATGGCTAACCCTAGAAGATCTTCCGGATTGCCAGTGTTGATTATTCTGTCGGTCAGCGTTTTAACGGCTTGCTTGCTCACGCTCACCTTTACTGCACTTAGACCCGCGTCCAGCCAATCACGCTTGCCATCGCTATCTCCTCGGTCAAAAGGCATCCTTTCGAACAAAACGTCAGCCACGTCATTCGCCTGTGCAGAAGTAAGCCCGTTCGGGCCCCATTGCTTAAGCAGGCCCGCGATCACGTCTACTTGGGCGCTTTCCAGATCGCGACGTTTTAGTATCGGCCTCAGAATGTCATCGGTAAGCGTGGCGCTGTCCTCGGCCCGGAGTTGACTCAAGGAGACCGCTGTCATGAAGATATTGGTCTTGATCTTTTTCGAGTTTTCGCCTGAATCCAGCACAGTTTGCAAGAACGCTGCACGGGTCTGGAGATTCTTGGCCGCTAACTCGCGCAATCCTGTTCTTATTTCCCATTCGAGGCTGGAACTTTCTTTTGGGATGAAATGCTGGAAAAGGACCTTCCCGGTATGTTCAGATTGATACGACTGCCATCCGAAACCAACTGCGAACAAGGACAAGGCAGCGAATCCGAACGTGAACCCCGCACTGAAGAGCACCCATGTGTATGCCTGATCGAACGTCAAGCCCTTGAATACTTTGGCCCAGACAAACCTGCACAGAGTAACGGGCCCTGCCAGCCGACGAGTTTTCTGCCATATTCCTGGCGCTGTAGCGTATCGGCGATATGAGTTGGCAAGTGCGACTCTTTCCGGCAGGCGGCGTCGGGTAATTTCTCGCACCGGTCCGCAAAGGTAGTCGTGATCCAAACGCCAGAATTCATTACCATCGTTGCCCAATTCGCGTCGGGTAATGTCGTTTTGTGCAAGCCTCTCTAAGGCTTGCTTAGCTCTCAATCGCTTATTTTCCGCGAATAATTTCAAGATCGTGGAATCTCCAATAGGCTGCGTCGTTCTACCGTCGGGAGTCACCATGAGATTCAACGCTTGAAACATAACCGGTACGACGGGCTCGTCAGATAGTATCCGGCGCACTTCTCGTTCTACGTAAAGCGAGACCAGGCCCTGAACACCACCCTTACGGAAATATGCGGCGCGGGTCAGTTCGTGCCGCAACTCAGCCAAGCCAAGGACCGCAAATCGCATCTGAATTGGCAAAACGCCGTTTGTTTCTAGGTCTGAGCACAGTTGCTCCCGAAGCTCAGCCCATCCCTTCTCTGGATCGGCGATCTCAGCGTCGGGGATGATACGTTTGATCTCCCCCTCGACTGCTTCCTTGGAAAGTTTGCTAAGGACGAACTCGGTCGCGTCGTCGAAGAGCACAACCCGCTTGCCCCATTCCACGTCATTCCGAGAAACGAAAACGCACCGCAATCGGTGTGAGCGAACACCTTCAGCCAAAATGGCAAAGAATGGGTTCTTAGCGAGGAGTTCGCCTCGTGTAATCAACTGGCCGCTTTGGGCGATAAACTGGGCGCGGTGCTCGATCTGATACTCGTCAAACTGATCGAGAATCAATACAAGATTGGGACGCCCCGCCAAAGCTCGCCTCAGAGTTGCTAGGTTATTGCCGCTGGCGACGATATTCAGGGCGGTGAGCACAGCTTGAGCCGGAGCCTCTTCCCAGTCTCCTCGCCAAGAATTTATGTAAACGACAGGACTCGCCTCTTCTAGTCTGGGTACAACACTACGCTGCAGAAGAGATGACTTGCCGACGCCCGAATCTCCGTTCATCCAGACTTGGTAAGATCCAAGAATCTGGGCCACCAGGTTGTCGGAATCCTCTTCTCGCCCGACGAAGGATTTTCTGATTCCTCCAAGTATGCTGGGATCGCTGAGACTGGAAGGAGCATCGCGTAGAACAGTTAGTCGGTGTAGACACAAGAGAATGCCAACGCAGAAAACTAACGCGAGCAACCCAGTTGCGCCGACCGGAAGTGCGGCAGGTATGAGCTCATAGCGGTATAGCATCCAAATCGCTAAAAGCGAAACCGCAAAAAACACGAGCGAACTAATCGGATGCTTTTTTATGGGCGTGAGCAAGCCCTCGACGAGCTTGCCAACAAGAGACTGATCGAGTGGCGGCAATTGCGTCTCCGTAACACTTGGTATTGGGATTATTGGGACCCACCCAGGGACTGTCGAACCGCAGTCTAAATGAGTTGTGAGGGGGGACTCAAGACACAACTTCCAGAGTGCATTCCTACGGCAGGTTGAGCCGCGACTTCGCCGTCTTGCACGGCACCGGAGGCGAGGCTAGTATCGGCACGGTTGTCGCCAGGGGGTCTGCCATAGTGGCACTGATCTGCTTCTTGTCTAGTTGAACGACAATGGAGTTCCAGCTCCCCAGGTCATCCGTCAACTTGTTTGTATCTTTAGAAGCTATCACCTTTCTGTCCAGCCAAACGGCAACCAGGGTATCGGACTCGTGCAGGACTGGCAGAGGCTTCGTGACATTCGGTTGTTCATCAACAAAAGGTATTCCGAGTTGTTGCAACTGGCATCTTCCCTCTTCAGCAATAACGAAGCTCTCGAAGTAAGGCTTGCCGCCTCCGAATGCCTGCGGAATAGCTGCATAGAAAGTGAGGGAAAAAATGTACATGTATCCGATAACGGATATGACGGCTAACGCAATTGCAATGGGGAAATAGACCCATTCGGGGACTGTGTGCGACCTGCTTGTCTCTGGCTTTGCCCGGTTAAACAGTCGCGCGGCCGTGAAGGCGGACACCGCCGCGACACAGATGGGTCCATAGACCTCGGCTGCGATTACCAGGCTGGCCAGGCTCTCAGTGAAAACATTTCGCTGTTTTATGATTTCCCACACACCCCAGACCGTAATCTGGCCTAACCCGGTCGTCGTTCCGAAACACAAGGAAGCAGAGGCGGCAATAAGCGCAAGCAGAGGGAGCAGCAGCAGGAACAGTATTTTACTGGAAGGAGGTCGTGCTTGGCCTCCGAGGCTGCGGCGGCCCGCCATCCGCCAGGCTACGAAAATAGGCAAGAGGGCCAGCAGCACGAAAGTGAGAAGCACCAGGACGCCAGTGAGGATCAACTTTGGCTTGGCAAATGAAAAATCCGCTATTCCAAGTTTGTGCAGATAGGTGTTGATGGCGAGCATTCCCGTCGCATAAGCGAGAGCTGCTGAGACAGCGCCAAACTTGGTTAGTGCGCCTAAGTCAAGTTGGTTCCCGCCGTCGTTTGCTTGCGGCACATCCTGAGTCTGCGTCATCACGCCACCCCGGGCGGGTCAATTGCGGACCAGCTCGAGCGAATACCGACTTGTCATCACGTGCTGTCGTTTCTCAAACGCGCGTGAAGCTCGTGCGGCCACAAGCAAGTGTATACCGATTGAACTCGCCATCAATTCGCCATCAAACCTAGAAACCTAGGTTGTTTTGGAGTATTTTCCAGTGCCGGAAAGTGCGGAGGGAAAGGGTTCTAGAGTTCTGACCTCAAAATTGACACCGTAGAAACCTTGATTTTCGCGGGTTCACTATTTCTGCCTGACGTACGATCCGTCAGAGTACCTTTGAAAGGTCTGCCAGACGACGGGGGTTGAGTGTCCGTCCGGATCTCCCAGGCCGATACGGATAAGGCCGTCGAATACCCAGTGGTTCTTGGGGTCCGGTCCAAACCAGATCTGAGCTACGGAGTCGCCGTGTGATCCGACGGCTTCTACAAGCCAGTTGTCCTACCTCTAAACTTGGCGACTTGTGCGCTGCAATCTCCGGGAAGCTGGACTACCTGAGGAAATAGTTTCTTTTCGATCTCCGGCTTCAGCACGCTCCAGGGAATGAACAGTTTTGTTGCGTCTTGGCCCTGGACGACGAAGATTCCGGCCTGCTCACCGTCAAGAGGGCCCCACCTTGTTTGTTTGGGTTCGAGATGGCTGGGTTTGGGCCATACCGGTAGGAAGCCCGCAAGGGTCACGACCAAGACAATTGGACCCCAAATCCTTAGACGCCCTTGAAGCCTGGTGTCAAGGATCGGGATTTTGAAGATTCCGAGGTCGGAACTGGAGAATGCTGGAGCGAGCGACGCGATTAAGCCAACAGTAAAGAGCGTAACAGCTACGTTCAATGGCAAACCGAAATTGTGCAGGTACTCACTCCGCCCATCACAGGTGCTTACCCCGCCTCTTAACGATTGCAGTGATATTGGGGACAGGTGGTACAGAAAACCCTCACCAGATCAATTTCTGGCTCCTTTAGCTGGCGAATTCCGCCAGTGTGACCCGATCTCGGAAGTCTACTACTTTTCCATCGGACTACGAACTCGCTATCAATTCGGGCAATTCGGGTAGTGGGCTACTTCGAATTTTGAGCGGCTGGCGACCCGTGGCATACTAGGGCTTATGCCAAAGCGTATTAGCACCAGACCTTCCGACGAGAACCAAGCCGCTTCTCAGATGGTACAGCGTTCCACCGCAGAGCCGGAACCGACGCCAGCGAAGAAGCCGCCTATAGCCTCCAAGGCAGAAATTTCCCGCGTTATGGCCGCGATGGGTCGCAGGGGAGGCAAGATCGGTGGCAAGGCCAGCTTGCTTACCATGACGCCTGAGCAGCGCAGGGAGAGGGCTCTACAGGCGGCTAAAGCGCGCTGGGAAAAACAGAAGAAGCACTAGATTTAGAGGGCCGTTTTCCCATTTTGGGCATCCAACTGTGCAGTAATACTACCGATACCTCTGTGCAAAAAGTGTGGAAAGTATTGTGTTTACAGCGGAAAACTTCTCAATTATTCTCTTGACAGGTGTAAAAGGAGTTGCTCTAGAAATGGTGCAAAGTACAAAAGTGAAGGCAGGTAATCCGGTAGAGCCCCTTTTGTCGGCTCTACATTATCTATTTTCACACGATAACGGCAAGGTGGTTGCTCACTGCCTAGAGTTGGATATTGCCACTCACGGGCGCAATATCGAAGAAGCAGAAGAGTCTCTGAACATGCTAGTGCTGTATCAAATCAGTACGTGCTATGTCGCTGGAAATTTCTCGCAACTGAAATTCAAGGCTCCGTTTGAATACTGGCAGGCGCTCGAAGGCGCGAGGGACATGGGGACGACTCACCTCGAAGTAGAAGTCCCACCCCTTCTGCCCCTGTTAG
>Ga0210399_10002840_pt1 | contig 13485 bp, 13 predicted proteins | sample IncBWC14MmetaG_FD_150865 | JGI IMG/M metagenome (GOLD analysis project Ga0210399, IMG submission 150865) | Forest soil microbial communities from Barre Woods Harvard Forest LTER site, Petersham, Massachusetts, United States - Inc-BW-C-14-M | ecosystem: Environmental > Terrestrial > Soil >... | reverse complement strand
GAGCTTCAAGACATGATTGTCGAACAGGCAAAGGCTCTTCATGGTCCCTGGCCTGCCGGAATGACGCTGTTCGTTTTCGAGGATGCTTACGGGTGGACTGCGAGCGTTAGTCGGCCGATTTCGGAGGGTGATAATTTCTACCGCACCCGCGCGCTTGATCTGATCATGATGCTCAGATCCAGATATGATTTGGACGCACCTCGCCTCCCCAGACCGGACCAATTTTGGTGATCACGACATTGGCGGGTCCGCATTCAATTCCCAAGCCTCATCAAACCCAAGGAGATCGAAATGGCCAAAGGTCAGCAAAGAGGCAATCGTGAGGCGAAGAAGCCCAAAAAAGAGAAGATCAAGGCAATTGCCGCCGCGCCCAGCCAAAAGGCTGCGGCATGGCAGCCGGCCTTTGCCTCCGGCAAAAAGAAGTAGAGCGACCTGGATCATCGAAAAATTGTCAGGCGAGCCGTTTGCTCGGACCCAAGGTACGAAACGGTCGTCACTCATGAGGATGCGGCAGGGCATGTTTCGTGCAAGCCAACGGCCTCCGCGAAACGCCCTTACGCAATGTGCGGGAGTCCCCCAATGTCCCTGATTTTTCCAAATCCAAGCCGAAGCTTCGATTCGACGCGGGATGCGGTCCATTTCTGGGGCTACGACAGCGCCATCGAATGCTCGTTCTTTGTGACTCGCGGTGCGCTCAAACGTCTCGCACCCGGTCTGTCGTCGGACGATCCCGACCTTCTCACCGCCTTCGACACGAATCGAGAGCGGATCTGCCGGGCCGCTACAAAAGTCTATTCGCGCGGTCGCAGGGGATCGTATGAACTTGATGCCTCCGACTTTTAGGGCGCCAGCGCTCGAGGCGCCCACGTGTCAGGCTTGCGTTGAAGTCACGATTTGACGTCGCATGTCCGAACTGAGCCTGTTCCAACATGCCGGATTGGCGAATGGCGCCGGCACTTTGAGCCAATATCCCTGCCGATGTTCCAGGCCGTTCAAGGCAACTGAGCGGAAGGCGTCGAGCGTGAAATCTTGACCTCATCCTCGTTCATGTCGGCCGATATGTCGGCGAAAAGCGGCGTGCTTAGATAACGCTCGCCGGTGTCGGGAAGCATACAGAGAATATTCGCTCCTTTCTCCGCTTCGGCGGCAACCTTGAGCGCGCCCGCCAGCGTGCCGCCCGAGGTGATGCCGACAAAAATACCCTCCTTGGTCGCAAGCTCCTTGGCACAACGAATTGCCTCTGGGCCGGAGATTGCCAAAACGCGGTCGATCACCTTCATTGCCACCGCATCGTCAGTGAGCTTCGGAATGAAATCGGGTGTCCATCCTTGCATCGGATGTGGCTTGAAGCTTGGATGCGGTGCCGATGGTGTGCCGTCGGAATTTCGCTGTTGCGCTATGCCGCTGCCCAGCAGCTGTGCATCATCCGGCTGACAAACGATGATCTTCGTTGCGGGACGTTCCTGTGCAAGCACCCGTGCGACACCTTTCAGCGTTCCGCCAGTGCCATAACCCGTCACCCAATAATCAAGCCGTTCGCCCGCGAAGTCGTCCAGGATTTCCCGCGCAGTCGTCCGCGAATGATAATCGGGGTTTGCTTCGTTTTCGAATTGGCGGGTCATGAACCAGCCATGCGTCTTCGCAAGCTCGGTGGCTTTGTTGATCATTCCGACAGCGCGTTCGGCCGCCGGTGTTACAATCACCTTTGCCCCGAGAAACCGCATCAACTTCCGCCGTTCGACGCTGAAAGGCTCCGCCATGGTCACGACCAGGGGATACCCTTTGGCGGCGCAGACCATCGCAAGCCCGATTCCGGTGTTCCCGCTTGTTGCTTCGATCACGGTCTGGCCGGGCTTCAGCTCGCCCGATTTTTCCGCTGCCTCGATGACGCCGAGAGCCAGCCGATCTTTCACTGAACCAAGGGGGTTGAAGGCTTCAACCTTTACGAACAGATTCACGTCCTTCGGCGCGAGACGATTGATTCTCACGACCGGCGTGCGGCCAACCGTTTCGATGATACTTTGATATTTCCGTTCCATGTTGGCTCCCACATTGCGTTGATGTTGATAAAGATCACGTCCGGTCATCACCCGGTTCTTTGCCGAAGCATATCCGTTTCAATCGTCTCAGCAATCGCCGGAGGCCGCACCCATCACCGGATACTGCAATTGGCTGCTGACCTCCGCCCTCGTTTTGAGACAAATTTCGCTGGTTCGCAAGCGACCACGGGACCGAGGCAGCTAAGACTGCAGCATGAGAGCAATGCCCCAAATGTGGGCTCTTGTCCGAGGTGCAGCGCGCGAACCAGCGCGGCATCAAAGGGCGTCGAGCGCACGGTCGCCGTGGCCACGGCGGTTCGTTACGCTCGGGCCTTACTCGCCTGGGGCGTGCTCGAGCGTCTCGCGGATCCAGTCCAGCCGGCGCGCTGGAACGAGACCGTAATTGTAGAAGTTGAGGCCTCTCGCGCCAGCCGTTATGCAAGCGTCGGCCTGGCGCGCCAGGCCTTCGGCGCCTTTGACGTCATGCGGGAAGACGCGGAGCCCGGCGCCAAGAAACTTTTCATGTCCAAGCGCCGCCTTGCCTTGCCTCAAAATCGCGGCGGATTCGACGGGCGAACGTCCATAGACACAAAGGATGGCCCCGTCGCAAACCTTGCCGATCCCCTGGAGATCGCAACCTCCGAGCCAGCCGTCGGCAACATCAATCAAGACGATGCGACAGTCCGCGTGCGCGCGAGCCTTGATTTCGGCGATGAGACTTGTCACCGGCTCCGTCCGCCAGAGAAGATACTCATGGACGGCTGGAAATTGGCGAAAGCACGCGAGACCACCGGCGGGAAATTCTGGAAAACGCGGTTTTGGCACCTCGCGCTCGCAGGCCTCGACGATCCATTGCGCGACCAGGCGCCGCGCGGCCTCGACATCGACGCCGGCTGCAGCGGCGCGCGCGCGACAGGACTCGCAGAAGCACAGCGACAAGAAGAAATCATCCTCGGCCGTCAGGCCGACGCCGTCCTTCTCGTGGTGGAATTCATGAGCGAAGCCCATGAAGCACGGGCTCTCGAGCTCGACGATGTCAGGACGATAGGCGTGCGTGAGGTCCGCGACCAGGGCGCAGACATAGGCGCGTGCGTCGGAATTGGACGGGCAGAGATTATAATAGTTCGGATCGCCAAACGCATTGCGCGTCACGGCGCCGGGGTGAAGAAGACCAAGGCGGGTGTTGTGCAGGCATACCGTCCAGCAGCAGACTTTCAAACCGCCGGTGTCGCGACGACGCACGAGTTCGCGCAAAACGTCGCCGCCTTGTGCGATGATGTCGGCGACCTTCGGCTGGATCGTCATCCCGTCCCAACGCGACGGCGTCGGATGAAAGTAGATCGTCCCATCCTCAGGAAAATAGGCCTTGCGCACCGGGCTGCGCGGCTGAAGGAAGCGGCCCGCGTGATACGACGTCGCCAGAGAAACGCTGTTCAAGCCGGCGCGGTCGCGCAGTTCGCCGGTGACGCGGTCGAAGCCAAGGTCCAATATGTCCCAGGCGTAAGTCCACATTGAGCGATGCATGGGGCGGGCCCTATAGCGCGGCGATCGCGGTGATCTCGATGCGCAGATTGGGGTCGGCGAGCCGCGCCTCGACGCAGGCCCGCGCCGGCGGCCGATCCGGATCGACCCAGGCGTCATAGACTCGGTTCATCGCCTCGAAGTCCGTGATATGCGGCAGGAAGATGTTCACGGCGACCAGTTTGGACTTGCTCGTTCCAGCCTCGCTCAGCAGCGCGTCGATCTTGGCGAGGACGTCGCGCGTCTGCGCCTCGATGCCAGCCTTGCGATTGTCGGCGACCTGGCCGGCGATATGAACCGCGCCATTGTATGTCACCGCTTGCGCCATGCGCGGGCCAACCTGATAGTGTTTCATCATTGCAAGCTCTCGCCGCTGTGTGGGTCAAACAACTGGTCGATCTGGCCGAACGAGGTGGGGTAAGCACGGTGCATGCGACCGACGACGTCGGCTTTCGAGGAGCGCAGCGTGACCACGTATGACGGTCCGATCATCGACGCGCACCATCATCTTTGGGACCTGAGCCTCGGCCGGCATCCCTGGCTTTCCGTCAGCGCCGGCAAGCGTGGCGGTCTTGGCGACCTTGCGCCGCTCAGGCGCAACTACCTGCCTGAAGACTATCGGCGCGACGCGGCGCGCCAAAACATCGTCGGCAGCGTTCATGTGGAAGCCGGCTGGGCTGATGGCGACTGCCTCGGCGAAACGCGCTGGCTCGATACGCTCGACAAGACGGGGGGCATCGCGGAGCGCTATGTCGTTCACGTCCCCTTGGCGAGCGCGCGAACACCGGCCTTGATCGAGGCGCAGGCGCGCTTTTCGCGCGTCGTCGGCGTTCGCGATGTCCTGAGCTGGAGCGCGGACCCCGCGCGCCGTTTCGCCGCGCGCGGCGATCTCATCGACGATCCGCAATGGCGCGCCGGCCTGGCACGGCTGGAGTCTCGCGGCCTCGTCTTCGATCTCATGGTCTTTCCAAACCAGCTTGCGCAGGCGGAACGACTGGCGCGGGACTTTCCGAACCAGCTCTTCGTCCTCAATCATTGCGGCAGCCCGATCGACCGCGATGGCGAGGGGATGCGGCGCTGGGGCGAGGGGCTCGCGCTGCTCGGCCGTGCGCCCAATGTGTCGATCAAGATCTCCGATCTCGTGGCCTATGATCATCACTGGACGCTCGAGAGTCTCACTGAGGTGGTCCTGCACTGCCTGGAATGTTTCGGCACGGCGCGCGCGATGTTCGCCAGCGACTTCCCGATCGCGGGGCTCCACGCCTCGTTCGATGAGGTGTACGACGCCTTCAAGGCCATCGCCTCCCAGCTCTCCGCCAACGAGCAGAGGGCTTTGTTCTTCGCCAATGCAGCGCGCCTCTATCGGCTCGGCGACCTCTCATCTCCGACGCGACTCCCGGCCTGAGATCAGGAGCAGTGCGAGAATGAGCGATCCGAACAGGATGCTGCGCCAACCCGGCGAGGCATTGACCACGGTGATGAGCGCGGTGATCGTCACCAGCAGCACGGCGCCGGGAATCGAGCCCGCGTAAGTGCCCGAACCGCCGAGGATCGAGGTGCCACCGAGAACGACCGCGGCGATCGATGACAGAAGGTAGGGATCGCCGATCCCGACATAGCCTTGTCCGTTCATGCCGAGCAGAAGAAGACCCGTCATCCCGGCGGTCAGGCCGCTGATCGCATAAACAGCAACCGTCGTCGCCCGGACATTGACGCCGGAGAGCGTCGCCGCCAGCGAATTGGCACCGAGCGCGAAGACGTGCGCGCCGAACGGCGTCGCGTGGAGCGCAAGCAGCGAGAGGACCGAAGCTATGGCCCAGACAATGACGCCGGCCGGGACGCCGCCCGGCCGGGCGGAGCCGAGCCATTCAAGCAATGGACTCTGCGCAGAAATCGCGCTGCCGCCGGCAAGCAGGATCAAAAGGCCTTGCAGAAAGGTCGCCATGGCCAGGGTCATGATCATCGGATGGGCGCGCAAGAATGCGACGCCGAGCCCGTTGAGGACGCCGATCACGGTCGCCGCGGCCAGGGTGATGAGGGCGGCGAAGGCGCCGCTCTCATCGAACGCAAATGAGACAAGCGGCGCGCCGACGGCGCTGACGGTGATGATGGCGCCAACCGAAAGGTCGATGCCGCCGGCAATGACCACAAAAGTCTGTCCGATCGCGGCAAGGCCGACGACGGCGCCGAGCTCGACGAGATAACGAAGATGGCCAAAAGCGCCGAAACCCGGCTTTACGACCGAAGCGGCGATCCAGACTGCGGCGACGATCAGGACGGTCAGGAAGGGACGGCTCGCGAGCAGCGCGCGCGGGCGGAATTTTGGAAAGCGGACCGCCTCGCTCGAGCTCATGGCGAACTCCTGCGCGCCGTAAATTCCGGCAACGCCACGGCGCCGATGATGATCAGGCCTTGCGCGATGTAATGCGCGACCGGCGGGAAGCCGAGGAAATACATCACATTGATCATCACGCTGAGCAGTAGGCTGCCGGCGAGCGCGCCGCGCATCGCGCCCCGGCCGCCGAGAAAGCCGACGCCGCCGAGCACCGCCGCCGCGATCGAATTGAGGGTAAAAGCCTCGCCGATCACCGGATCGCCCGAACCTGTTTTCGCAGCGACGAAAAGCCCCGCGCAGGTCGAGAGCAGCCCGCTGACGGCGTAGGCCGCAATCCGCGCCGCGTCGACGGGGACGCCAGCGCGGTACGCCGCATCAGGATTTTCGCCGGCCGCGTAGAGACTGAGGCCGAGCGGTGTCGCGAGATAGAGTTTCCAGAACATCACGGCGAGGACGACGAGCAGCGCGGCCACCGGCGTGTCGCCGGCAAGCCAATCCGACAACCATGCGGGGATCGTGCCGCCCGGTCTTGGCAGGATCAGCAGGGCGCCGCCGCCAATGATGAAGGAGGCGGCCAGCGTAACGACGATGGCGGGCAGGCCGAGACGCACGACGATCACGCCGCAGGCCGCGCCTGCGCCGAGGCCTGCGACAATGACCAAAGCCGAACCGCCCGCGACGCCGAGCGGCCCGGCCATGGTCGTCGCGGCAATGACGGCCCCGAGGCTGACCATCGCGCCGATCGCCAGGCTGACGCCGCCGGCGAGCATGAGGATGGCCTGCGCCATCGACACCAGCGCGAGCGGTAGCCAGCTCTGCGAGAATTTCGCGACGCCGCCGACGCTGAGGAGGCCGGGGAACAGATAGGCGTAGAGCGCGAGAAACGCGGCGACGACGATCAGGAGGCCGCCCGCGCCCCGGTTGCGCTGCCGTTGCGCCGGCCAGTAGAGCCGCAGGCTTGCGCTCTCAGTCGCGCTCATGCCGCCGTCCTCAAGGGTTCTGCGCCCATCGCGGCGGCGACGATGGCCTCTTCGCTCAGCGCCTCGCGTTCGATGGTGGCGGCGATCCGCCCTTCGCGCATCACGGCGACGCGGTCGCAGAGATGAACGAGCTCCGGCGTGTCCGAGCTCGAGAGCACGATCGCCTTGCCGTCGGCCGCGAGACGCCGCAATAGCGCGTAGATCTCGCGCTTGGTTTCGACATCGACGCCGCGCGTCGGATCGTTCAGCAACCAGACCTGCGGCTCGGCTGGCGTCCATTTCGCCAGCGCCACCTTCTGCTGGTTGCCGCCGGACAACGCCTGCACTTGTCGCGTGAGATCGCCCTTGATGGCAAAACGGTCGGCGAGCGTGCCGGTGAGCGCGCGCTCTCTCGCGCGGTCGCGGAGCGACAGGCCGAACGCCTGTGCGAGGCTCGGCAGCATCAGGTTCCAGCCGATGGCGTGAATGAGATGAAGGCCTTCGCGTTTGCGATCCGCCGGCACATAGGCGAGGCCGAGCGCATTGGCGTTGCGAACAGACTCGGGAAGAATGGGCCGCCCATTGAACTCCGCGCTCCTCGCCGAAGCGGGCAGGGCACCATAGAGACTGAGCAGAAAATCGTCTTGTCCTTGTCCGACCAATCCGCCGATGCCCAAAACCTCGCCGCGCCGGATCGAAATATCGATGTCCCGCAAGACGCCGGAGCAAAGACCGGTGACCGATACGATCGGATCGCAATCGGCTGATGGCGTCCACTGGGGGAAGAGCTGGCCGGTGTCGCGACCGACCATCAGCCGCACCAGATCCGCGGCCTCGACGCCCTCGAGCGAACGGTCCGCGGTGACGGCGCCGTCCTTCAGCACGGTGACGTGCTGGCATAGCCGCATGACTTCGTTGAGCCGATGCGAGATGTAGAGAATGGCTGTGCCCTTCGCGCTGACGCGATCGAGCAGGCCCGTCAGCGTCTCGACCTCGTGCGCGGACAACGACGAGGTCGGCTCATCGAGGATGAGAACGCGCGGCTCGCGAAACAACGCCTTGGCGATCTCGACCATCTGGCGCCGGCCGAGCGGCAGGTCGCCGACCGGAGTCGCCAGATGCTCATTGAGCCCGACGAGGTCCATCGCCGCCCGCGCGCGCCTGGCGAGGCCGCGATAGTCGATCAATCCGTAAGCCCGCGGCAGCGCGCCGAGGCCAATATTTTCCGCGATCGAGAGCTGGCTGGTAAGGCCGAGCTCCTGTTGCACCACCGCGATTCCTGCGCGATGGGCGTCGCGGGGGTTGAGGCCGCGAAACGTGCGGTCGTCGATTTCGACGACGCCCTGGTCGGGGAGCAGCGCCCCCGACAGGATGTTGATCAGCGTCGATTTGCCCGCTCCGTTCTCGCCGAGCAGCGCGTGAATGCGGCCCGGCTGCAGCGCGATGGAGACGTCGCGCAGCACGACGTTTCCGAAGAACGATTTTGACACGCCGCGCGCGGCGAGGGTCGGAGCAGGCGTCATCTTGGCGACCGGTCCGGGTTCTTCCTCACTTCTGGGCCAGCAGCTCGTCGAAGAGTTTCTGATCATAAGGCGAATAGATGTAGCCGTCAGCCGGGAAATCTTTTGCCTTGGCGAGATATTGATCGATGCTCGAATTGTCGATCACGGGGAGAGGAATCTTGACGAAGGCCGGGACATCCTTGCCGGAGAGCGCCTGCACGGCCGCGTAGGTCGCGAACGCACCGAGCCAGTTCGGCTGCATCGTCGCCCAGGCCTTGAGATTTTTGGCCTTCCACAGTTCGAGGAACTGGCGCGCGTTCTCGCCCGTGATCGGAACCTGCGTGCGGCCCTGCTTGTCGAAGGCGAGCACCGCGCCCGCCGAGAGCGCGCCACCGAGCGACAGGATGCCGTCAATGTCGGGATGAGCGAAGAGCAGGTTGGTCACTGCTTCCTGCGCCGGCGCGACGTTGTAGGCGGTGTTGGTCTCGGCGAGGATGGTCACATTGGGATTGGCTTTCAGCACCGGCTCGGCGCCCTTGCGGCGGTCGTCGCTGACGGAGATACCGGCCGGGCCGTTCAACACGAGGATCTTGCCCTTGCCGCCGATCGCGTCGACCAAAAATTTTGCCGCACTCGCGCCCCATTGCGCCGAATCCGTGTTGATCTTGGCGGTGACCTCATCGGTGTCGACGAGGCTGTCGAAATTGATCACGGCGATGCCCTTGGCGCAGGCGTCCGCGATCACGCGGCCCGGCGCTGTGGACGAGCCGGCGATCAGGATGATCGCATCGACATTGGAGTCGATCATCGACTGGATCTGCTGAATCTGGGTGTTGGCGTCACCCTGGGCGTCGGTCACGACGAGTTTTGAGACCAGACCTTGTTTCTTCAACTCGTCGACTTCCTTCTCGATCGTCCCCTGCGTCTCCTTCATCCAGGTCGGCACCGAATAGATGTCGGCCCAGCCGATCGTGAACGGCGGCTTGCGGTCGCCCTTCATGCATTTCGCCGCGGCGGCGGCTTCGCTCGGCATACTGATGCAGGCGAACAGGCCGAGGCAAGCGGCGCTGAGCGCCGACAAAGACGACTTCATCATCCCTAAAACTCCCCTCCAATGCGCGGCGCGCGGCGGCGCCTTTCAAGGCCTGGCCTCAAGCGACCGATCGGCAGGGCCTCCACATGCCGACTTGCTCCCGGACGTATTCCGCTATAATGGAAATGATATCGCTATAGCGGACATTCGAACGCTAGCGTCGTTTCAAGAATCGCGCAATAGGCAAGAGACCAGCATGAGGACCGTGGAATCCGGGGGCGCTGAAATGGTTTTGGGGGCAGTTGAGGACATGGGCGTCGGCCGGCGCGCGCGCGGGCTCGACCGGGCTTTCGAGATCTTGGATTACCTGCGCGGATTACGACGGCCGGCTCGCCCGAACGAGATCGCGGTCGGCATCGCGGCGCCGAAATCGACGACCTACGAGCTCGTGGGCCTGATGCTGAAGGCCGGCATGCTCGAATATGCCGACAAGGAGGGCCGCGTCTTTCTCGGCCGCAAGCTGTACTTTCTCGGCCTTGCCTATCAGTCGCAGTTCGACCTGACCCGCGAATGCCGGTCCTATCTCGACGAGCTCGCCGAGACGACGCGGGAGACGTCACAGCTCTGCATGCTCGACGGCAACAAATACACGGTCGCGATGATGTGCGAAGGTGCAAGGCCCTTTCGCATCTCATCGGATGTCGGCGAACGGATTCCGATTCCCTGGACGGCGTCGGGCCGCCTCCTGGTCTCGCATCTGAGCGACGAAGAGATCCTCGCCTTCATTCCAAAAGAGGATTTTGTTCTGCCGAGCGGCGCCAGGCTGGCGGCGAAGGCGTTTCTTGCCGAGGTTCACAAGGCGCGAAAGGACGGCTTCTTCTCGTTCGATTCGCTGGCCGACAATTTCACCCATTGTTTCGCTGCGCCGGTCTACCAGGGCGAGGCGGTTTGCGCGGCGACCCTCTGCCTGATCGCGCCGCGCGAAGACGCCACACGGAACCATGCGCGCTACCGCGATGCGCTCAGCACCGCCGCACGGAGCCTGTCGGAGAAGGCCGCTTCGTCGCCGCTCTCTGTGCTCAGGGCAGTCCCGTAGGGTGGGTTAGCGACTTGTCCGCCGAAGCTCAAAGAGCGAAGGCGGAAGCGTAACTCACCATCTTTCTTTCCCGCTGCGACATGGTGGGTAACGCCTTCGGCTAACCCACCCTACGAATTCCTCAGCCCGCCTTCGTGCCGGTGATGACGGCGAGCGCCTCCACCAGGCGATCGAGATCCGCCTCCTCGGTATAGAGCGCAGGCGTCACGCGGATGCATTGCCCCTTGGCGACACCCGCGCGGCGCACGGTATGCACCTTGTAGGCGTCCCTGAGCTTCGCCACGATGGCCTCGTTGTCGGCCTTGCTCGTCTTGCCGGCAAGGCGGAAGGACGTGATGGCGCCGTATAGGCCCAGCTCGTCCGGCGTCAGGATCTCGATGTCCTTGAACGGGCGGACACGGCCCACCCAGTAGTCGCGCAGATGGCGCAGGCGGGCCTGCTTGGCGGCCGCACCGATCTCCTGGTGGAGCGCGAGCGCGGTGGGCACGGTCAGCACGGTGGCGAAATTGACCGTGCCGGTGTGCACCCGCGAGCGGATGTCGGTCTCCGCAAAATCCTCGTCGCCCATGTCGCGGTCGATGTCGCCGAGGCGGTCTTTTCGAATGTAGAGGAAGCCCACGCCGAGCGGCGCGCCGATCCATTTGTGCAGGTTGAAGCCGACGAAATCAGCCTCGAGCTCGCCCACCTTGAAATCGAGCTGCCCCCACGAATGGGCCGCGTCGACGATGGTGTCGATCTGCTTGGCTTTTGCCATGCGCACGATCTCGGCGATCGGCATGACGAGGCCGGTCCGGTGGCTGACATGGGTGAGCAGCAGGAGTTTTGTCTTCGGGTTTGCGTCGAGCGCCCGGGCATAGGCGTCCAGCACGGCCTGCCGGGTCGCCGGCTCCGGCACGTCGAACTTGATGATTTCGACACCGCGGCCCGCGCCTTGAGCGCGTTCATGGCATACTGCATCGAATCGTAGTCGAGATCGGCGTAGAGCACGGTGTCGCCGGGCTTCAGCCTGTTGTAGCCACCGATGAGGAGCTGCAGCGCCTCGGTCGCGCCACGCGTGAGCGCGATCTCGTCGGGCGCCGCGCCCACGGCCTCCGCCACCTTGGCGCGGACTGCCTCGAAATCCGCCCCCGAGCGCTGCCGCGCATAATAGGAGTTCTGATAGTTGACCATGTCGGCCTGGCGGATGAACTCACGCCGCACCGGCTCGGGCATGATGCCCCAATAACCGTTCTCCAGGTTGACGACGTCAGGCGTCACGGCATAGAGCCCGCGAACCGCGCCCCAATAGGCCTTGTCGGTGGCGATCACGGCCGCCGATCCGGTCGGCTGTGTCGGCAGCCCCGCGGCCGCCATCTCCGGCGCCGCCAAGGGAGCGACTGCGGCGACAGCGAGGCCCTTGAGGATCGACCGGCGGTCGGACGAAATCGTCTTGATCAGATGCATCTTGGCCCCTGCGCAATTGCGCGGCGAACAGAGCAACGGTCGACGATGTGGAAATGACGGCACCGTGACGGTCCAGTGACGCAGCCGGTGACGATTGGACCTCGGCGGAGGTGCCTCCATCGGCCGTGGCGCGGATCAGCGCCCTGCGATCCACCATCATTTTCACACTTGTCGACGACTGCTCCTTGAAATTGCACTCGTATGATAGGAACGGCTTCAACTCGTGACTGGTTATGCCCGGCCTTGTGCCGGGCATCCACGTCATTCTTCCTTGATGCATCAAAGACGTGGATGGCCGGGACAAGCCCGGCCATGGCGAAGTGGAAGGGTCCGTTGGTATGAGTTGTTCCGGGAGTTCTATCTGTGGGTGTTAATCGATGATGTTTCGATACTATTGTCCGCGTATTTCGACCGCTGTGGCGTTGGCGCTTGGCGCCATGTGCCACGCCGCTCAGGCAGACGGCATGTCTGAAGACGCGCTTTTGTCGGAAGCACGGTCAGCGATTGAGGAGTCGTCTTCGAAACTGAGGGCGATGGAGCCAAAGGCTCTGGCGGAGAGCGACGCCCGGCGGAACGGCGATCGGCTCGAGCTACGATTGCGGTCTGGCAAGATCAGGACCTACATTGACCGCGCTGAATGCGAAAAGCCTGACGAAGAGGCCAAGTGCGAAAGATATAGTCTGATCGTTCACGCCAGAACGCGTTCGACCTTCATTTTGGCGAAGCACCTTTACGAAGGCCTGGATGTCATCGTCGTGGACGATAACGCCGGCGAGGAAACGAAGCTCGGAAGTATTCCGACCTTCTCGCCAACGGGCCAGCATTTGATTGTCTTTCTGGAGAATGACGAGCAGCTTGGTTTCGAAGTCCAGATCTGGCGGCGCGATGGAACTCGGTTCATTGAAGAATGGTCGGGATCGCCGAATTCTGACGGAACTTACGTCGCGTATAGGTTGGTGCAGTGGCCTTGCGAGGACGTCGTGACAGTCGAGTCGAAGACGAGCTACGATCCACCAAAGCCGATGTCGTGAAGCAGATGACGATCCGTCGCGATGCAGATGGATGGGCCGTGCTCAACGGTGGTTGATACATTGCCTTCCTGCGCCGACGCGAATTGGGTGAAACCCAGTCTGCAACGTCGCACTTGGCGGCTGGCTGTCGCTGTGGCTGCACGCTGAGCAGCAGGTGACGGGCTGAGATCGACAGGCATGCGGCGGAGCGCTTCCGGTCGCGACCAATCCAGCATGTCCCGCGCAGGTTCATCATTGATTTTTTTTCGATTGCGACGGAACGATTCCGCGAGCGGGACCGATGTCATTTTGTGACATGCAAGTTATTTCGGTGCGATTGAAGATCGATAACGTTCATGTTTCTGCGATGACATTTCGGTGCGCGTGTGATGAAGCATGCGCCCAAGCCGTTGATTGATCTTGCTTATGGGGCAATTTGCCAGTGGCAAGCTGATCGTGAGACGCGGACGTCTCCTGAAAATAAGACATCGAGCCATCACGCGCGCGCCGAGCGGCCAACAAGCTTGCGACACGTTTCAAGGCGTTT
>Ga0210399_10002839_pt1 | contig 13486 bp, 13 predicted proteins | sample IncBWC14MmetaG_FD_150865 | JGI IMG/M metagenome (GOLD analysis project Ga0210399, IMG submission 150865) | Forest soil microbial communities from Barre Woods Harvard Forest LTER site, Petersham, Massachusetts, United States - Inc-BW-C-14-M | ecosystem: Environmental > Terrestrial > Soil >... | reverse complement strand
AGTTCGGAGTGCGCTCTGCCATGCCTGCTGTTCGAGCCGAACGCCTTTGCCCTAACGCCGTGTTTCTGCCGCCGGACTTCCCGCGCTATCGAGCGGTCTCCCGGCAGGTGCGCGAAATCTTCAAACGCCACACCGACTTGATTGAACCGTTATCCCTCGACGAAGCCTATCTCGACGTTTCGGAGAACAAGACTGGCTTGCCTACCGCCACACAAGTGGCGCGCACGATTCGCGAACAGATCCGCTCAGAACTGAGCTTGACCGCATCGGCAGGCGTGGCGCCGAACAAATTCCTCGCGAAGATTGCTTCGGACTGGAAAAAACCGGACGGGCTCTTTGTCATACAACCGGAAGAAATCGAGTCGTTTTTATCGCCGCTGCCCGTGGACCGTCTACCCGGAGTAGGCAAAGTCACGGAAGAAAAACTGAAGCACCTTGAGGTACAAACGATCACCGACCTGCGGCGAATGGATTTGCCGACACTCGAAGGCCGCTTCGGCCGTTATGGCGTGCGTCTCTACGAGTTGGCTAGGGGAATCGACGACAGCGAGGTAGTCCCTGACAGGCCAACACAATCCATATCCGCCGAGGACACCTTTGAGCAAGATGTCTTGCTGGCCGAGATGGAGCCGATGATCCGAAAACTTGCGGCGCACACATGGGCTGCCTCGCGCAAGGAATCGCGAATCGCGCGCACCGTTGTACTGAAACTGAAAACCAGCGAATTTAAGATTCTCACTCGCAGCCACACCCCAGGTTCTCCACCTGCTTCTTGCGAGGAGCTGACGAATATCGCCCTATCACTGCTACAACGTGTCGGCCTCCGACCGCACCAGCGGTTTCGCCTGGTTGGCGTCGGCCTGAGCAACTTTTGCGACCCTGAGGACGGGCCCGCTCAGTCGGCTCTTTTTACCTAACCACACAGCGTTGTCCGTCAGATCATTGCTCTCATCTCCGAGAAATGTCCAGTCCACCGCACCCTCGTTCTCCGAAATCGACATTCGCTCCCGCGTGCTGTGAACAATGGCGCACATCCGCCGGATTACGCAGCAAGGGAGTTGTGGGCCGCGATCGCATGTGACTCCCCGGCATATCGCCGCGTAGTTCCAACGTCCGAGTCGCCGACCATGCGCCCAGAGTCCTCGCTCTCAATCCGGTCGTCTCGACGAACCACGCTACCTCTTTTCCCGCATCCACGGAGTGAAGGTAAGCCCGACCAGTAGTCCATCTGAATCGAGAAATCGGCTCACAGTCTGACCCCATGGTTCCTTTTTGTTCTTAATAAGCATTCGATACCCCATCGATTCAAGCTCCGCTGTGACCCTCTCGACACTATCTACATCGAACTCAAGCCAAGCGTGGGGTGCCGGCAAACTATCAGGCCATGTGCTGCTACCAAAACAAGACTCCGCAGCTTGGGAGAGTGGCCAAAGAGCGAACTCCTTTGCGCCTTTTTGTCAGGCTACGGGATCACGACCAGCCTGTGGGCGTGTGCGTCGCGTTCCCAGGCATCCTCGATCTCGGCGAGCGGAACACGCTCGGTCTCGATGCGCAATGTGCCGCGGGCTACGCTGTTCATCACTTGTTGGAACGCGTCAGTGAGGATGTCCGAAGACGGCATGCCTCCGGTTCCTAGAATCGTCAGCGCCGTGCTTCGCAGGACTGCCGCGGGCAGAGTGATTGTAGATCCAGCGCTCTCGCCCACCTCCACCAGCCGAGTCTCCGATTCCCCAATCGCAAATTCTTTTCCGGTGATGGCTTTCAGCAGAGCTTCGGTCGGGCGGCCCCATAGATAGTCGATGATCACTTCGAAACGCTTTTCGCTGGCCTCGCGGCGGAAGGCTGCGATCAATTCTTCATCAGGTTTGTCGAGGCGAATCGTCGAGTCGGCGCCAAGCTCGTGGAGTGCGCTCAACACGTGTTCGTTGCGTCCTGCCGCAACGACGCGTCCCGCGCCCAAGATTTTGGCGATCTGTACCGCCAGCTTGCCCGTGACTCCGGTGGCGCCGAGGATCAGGACGGTTTCGCCAGCGGCGAGCTTCGCACTGTGCTTGAGAGACAGCCAGGCCGACACACCGGGATTGGGAATGGCCGCGGCAGTGACATCGTCCAGTTCTTCAGGGACCGAAAAACATTGAACTCGCCGAACCACAGTGTGCTCGGCCATCGCGCCGTAAGGCCGCCGCGCTCCGCCGAAGAACACTCGCGAGCCGTCTTCGAGCCGCCCCACGCCATCCATGCCGCAAACAACGGGAAATTCGCGCGGGCTGGCGTAGTGCGTTCCGGCCGCCATCTGTTTGTCCACAGGCTTCAGCGCAGCCGCGGAGACATTTATGAACACTTCACCTTCGCCCGGAGTTGGATCGGGAAATTCCTCAAAACGCGGCGGTTTGCCGAGAGCATGCAGCACGGCGGCATGCATCAGTCGCCTCCTTTCAGATGTTCACCTCGGTTCGCTAGGCAATTGATGAAACCGAGTTGATGCTGACAAATCCGCTTCGCAGAGGCAAGACCAATTGCATCCAATGAGTGAGCCTCGGTCCGACTTGAGAAGTTGCCTAAACCGGAGACGCGCTCCGCTTTGTTACCTCGGCGATTGTGTTCGTTCTCACGGGCAAACCGGAAGTAGGCGCCGTAGCTAATGGAAATCATGGGATTGCGTTTCGGCTGCAGAAATCGAAATGGGTAGGACGCGGGAAGCCTTGATGGATATAGTGTGATTCTGATTCTGCAGGACGCCTTCAACCCGAAGGAATTTCTCACGGTTGATCACCACACGGTATTTCTCGTAAAGGTCAGGATTCACAATCACGTTCGAAATTCCTGTCTCATCTTCCAGACTCAAAAAGACGAAGCCCTTCGCTGTCCCCGGACGCTGCCGAGCGATTACGCATCCTGCTACCCGCGTGTATTGCCCGTCCGGCACCCGAGGCAAATCGCATGCTCGTTTTACTTGCAGCTTGGATAGAGCCTCCCGGCAATACGTCATCGGATGCGGGCCAGTGCTCATGCCCGACCCGTGAAAATCCGCAACAAGACGCTCTTCGTCCGTCATCTGACGCAGTGGCGACAATTGCATTTGCTCCGGAATCGCATCCAGTAGTGGACCCGCGGGACGAGCAGCTCGCTCGACTTGCCAAAGCGCTGTCCTCCGGTGCATTTCTTTTCCTAGAGGATTCAGAGCGCCTATTTCGCTCATCGTTACCATCTCCGATTTCTGCAACTCAGGGACACGGCGGACCAGATCGTCGATTCCTTCAAATGCACGTCTCTGTCTCTCATAAACAAGCTTCTCTGCAGTCAATTGCCTTAAGCCACGAACATAACGCAACCCGATGCGCAGACACGGAACCTCCTTGCCTTCCTTATTTCTGGCATGCTCGATCGTGCAGTTCCATTCCGACTGAAGCGCATTGATCGGTTTCACTCGCAGTCCGTGCAGCTGCGCATCGTGCACCAGCACTGCCGGACTGTAAAAGCCCATCGGCTGATTGTTGAGCAGCGCGGCCGTGAATGCCGCGAGATAATGAAATTTCAAATACGCGCTGGCATAGGCGATCAGCGCGAAACTCGCCGCGTGAGATTCCGGAAACCCATAGCGTGCGAAGGATGTAATTTGCGTGATGATCTCTTCCTGGGTTTCGGGACTGAAGCCGTTCTGGGTCATCCCGCTCCGCAGCTTTGTTTCGATTTTGTGCATGCGTTCTTCGGAACGCTTGAAACCCATTGCTCGACGCAGGTCCTCCGCTTCGCCTCCTGTGAAGTTCGCCGCGATCATGGCCATGCGGAGCAGTTGTTCCTGAAAGAGCGGCACACCCAGAGTTCGCTTCAGTACCGGTTCGAGTGAAGGATGAGCATAGGCGACGGCTTCCCTCCCCTGCCTCCGCCGCATGTAGGGATGCATCATTTTCCCGACAATGGGGCCGGGCCGAATGATCGCGACTTGCACGACGAGATCGTAGAACTTGACCGGAGCATTGCGCGGCAGCGAAGCCATCTGCGCCCGGCTTTCGACCTGGAACATTCCCACGGTGTCCGCGCGTCGCAACGTTTCATAGACAGGAGGATCGTCGGGAGGAAGCTGCGCCAAATCGATTGGCACGTCGTAGTGTTTCGGAATGAGTTCCAGGCAATCTTCGAGCACGGCCATCATCCCGAGGCCCAGCAAATCCACCTTCACGATGCCCATATCGGCGCAATCGTCCTTGTCCCACTGCACGACGACACGACCCGGCATCGTTGCCGGTTCCAGTGGAACAACCGAATCGAGCTGCCCCTGACACACGACCATTCCGCCAGAATGCTGTCCCAGATGCCGGGGTAAATCCTGAATGCGTTCACACAGCTCCCAGTATTTCCGAACGCGAGGATGATTCAGGTCGAATCCCACTTGTTGAAAATGATTTTCGAAGTTATCGGACGGACCGCGCCATTCTCCGCTGTTCACCACACTGGAAAGCCGGTCGAGGGTCTCCTGATCGAATCCAAGCGCTTTGCCAACTTCCCGCGCGGCGGAACGGTCACGATAGGTGATGACGTTTGCTGTCATCGCTGCCCCGAGTTGGCCGTAGCGCTGGTACACATATTGAATCGCCTTCTCTCGCTGGTCTCCGCTCGGCAAGTCGAGATCGATGTCCGGCCACTCGCCGCGTTCTTCCGAGAGAAACCGTTCAAAGAGCAGTTCCATGCCGACCGGATCGACTGCGGTAATTCCTAGGGAATAACAGACGGCGCTGTTCGCCGCCGAACCGCGCCCCTGCACGAGGATCTTCTGTTCGCGGCAAAACCGAATGATGTCCCAAACAATCAGGAAGTAGCCGGCGAGGTGCAGTTTCTCAATCAGGGCGAGTTCCCGTTCGACCTGTCGCTTGGCGCGTTCGAACAAGTCCTCGTTCCTCTTCGCGCCATAGCGATTCTGAAATCCTTCTTCGGTGCGCTTTCGGAGAAACGAATCCATCGTTTCCCCTTCGGGAACGGGATAGCGTGGAAATTCGTAGCCGAGCTCGGCCAGCGTGTACTCGAGTCTTGCGGAGAGTTCGCTGGTGTTTTGAATCGCTTCTGGCAGATCCGAGAAAAGCTGCATCATTTCTTCGGTCGAACGAAGATGACGTTCGTCGTTTCGTTCGAGAAGTCGTCCGGCGGTTTCGAGCTTGCAGTGATTTCGTATGCAGGTAAATACATCCAGAATTTCGCGCTCAGGGGCGCGCGCGTAACGCACGCCGTTCGTTGCAAGAAGCGGCAGACCTAGAGTTTCGGCAAGACGCACTGCCGCCTGGTTGCGGCGCTCTTCGATAGGATCGCAGTGCCGCTGCATTTCGACATAGACACTCTTTGTTCCGAAGAGAGCTGTCAGCTTTTCAGCATTCTTGCGCGCTTCGTCGTACCCCTCGTTGGAAAGCGAGGCGGCCAGCACGCCCTCCTCACCGCCCGTCAGACACACCAAACCTTCCGCATGTTCCGCGATTTCCTCCAGTGTGGCCGTTCCCGTTCCTTTTTCCTTTTCGCGCAGCTTGTAGCGCGTCATGAGGCGGCACAGATTCTGATAGCCAATCCGGCTTTCCACGAGCAGAGCCAGCCGCACTGGCCTTGGCGAGAAAGAATTCGGCATCCACGAAGGCAAGCCAGCCCGGTTTCCAAAACCCTCGACTGAAACTTCCGCTCCGACGTGCGCGCGAATGCCCACAGACTTTGCCGCCATGTGGAATCGTGGAGAACCGTAAACACCGTCACGATCAACGAGAGCGATGGCAGGCATCTCCAGTTCCTTTGCGCGAGACACCAGGTCTTCCGGGCGCGAAGCCCCCTCAAGAAAACTGAATGCGGACGACGAATGCAGCTCGACGTAGTTCAATCGTAGATTCCTTCCACGAACCAACGCTTGGCTCGCAGGTCCTTGTAGACGCGATACAGCGCGGTTTCTCCTTCACTTTCCCGGCTACTTTCCGGCTGAACTTTCGGACGCAACGTCCGCACTTCGATGTCCCATTCATCGCGTGCCCATACGGTTTCCGACCACCAATCTCCTTTCGTTCGCCACGGTCCGGCGAAAGCCAGTATCTGCCTGTGAACCCCTTCACAACTGAGAAGAACCGGCTTCCCTTCGCGGAACTCCACGCTCGCTGCAAGGGGAGGCCGGTAAATTCGCATCGCTGCAGTCACTTGTTTTTCCGTGACCGGGCGCTTTTCTTTCACTTCCGGCAAAACAAACCGGTTCTGCTGAAACGCATTGGGGCTGTGTGTGTCAAGCAGTACGGGCGCACCCACCCGGCTTTCCCCCACCGTGTTTTGAATGCGTGCGAGCGTGATTTCAAGACGCACCGGATCGGGACTTAGTGGCAGGAACAGTCCGAACTGCTGGGACCGTGCCTTCACGGGAATCGTCAACATGCGGACGGCGGTGACGGGCAAAGACGGAGGGTGCTTCTCAAGATCGAGCTGCAAGAGTTTCAGGAGGAACTTGCTATCTCGTGCCGGCACCGGAGACCGTAGCTTCTGGATATGAAAGACCGGTTCCTTGTTGCGTGAGTCGTTCCGTTCAAGCGTGAGCGTGACGTTGATTTCTCCGATGGCGAGAATGTGCATTCTCAGCCGCGCACACAACTGTTCGAGAAGCCGATTCAGAACGAAGAGCAATGGCTCGAGCAAATCCACGGGAGAGTCCAGGTCCATGTGCTCTTCGAAGTTCGAGGGAAATTCTTTGGCGATCAGCGGGTGAACGTCTGTGCCCCGTGCTAAACGCCACCAGCGGAGTCCGTCCTGTCCCAGCCGCTCGACAATGGCGATTTCGGGGAGGGCCGCAAATTCTGCACAGGTGCGAATACCCCAGCGCTTCAAGGTCTCGACGAACTCGAATGGAATTCGGAGAGCTTCGAGCGAAAGGCTTCCGATTCGAAGACCTTCCTCTCCGGCAGGAATCACCGTAACTCCCGCGAAACCTTGTGCTGCGCAAACCGCAGCCAGAGGGCTTCCGGCAACCGCAACGCTTGTCTCAAATCCCACTTCGGAAGCAACACGCCTCAAGTCGTCCGCAATCTTTTCGGGAGAACCGAAAAGCTTTTCGCAGCCGGCAATGTCGAGAACCGCAGTATCGGAAAAATCCTGCTCCTCCCGCTTTGCTCCCTCCTCGACGCGCGGCGAAATCGTCCATGCACAATCAAGAAGTGCGGCATAGGCCGTCGCTTCCTGCGAAGGGGAACGCCATCGCCAGACAATTCCCTTGAATGCTTCCGCCTGCACTTTCGTCATCCCCGTTTCCACACCCAGGTTTCTAGCCTCCCGATTGACGCCGAATACCTTCGTCAGCGGAGGGGCGCCCGCAAGAATCGCAACCGGTTTGCCCTGAAGCTCCGGCTCAAGACGAACGACGGCCTGCACGGGAAAATTCGGAACGAATAGACATGCGAAAGCCAACGTGCGTCCCCTGAACTTGGTAGAGGAAAGGGAAACAAACAGACCTTCTAGCTGCTTATGGCGTGTGCGCCTGCCATCGAGCTAAATCGGCGGGTTGCGACAACCCTCGCGAGCGCATCACTTCCCCCTGAACTTCAAACCCCTCAAACGTCGAAATCCCCGCTTGCACACTTGCTGCGGCCCGGCTCCAGTTATCCGTTCTTCGCTGGCACCGGAGAACCAGCGAAGCGCAGCTTTTCGCGCAGGACTCCTCCCCAAGCAAAAGCAAAATCGTTGGCGTGTTCTCAATCGCACGCCGAAAACGAAACCACATGCTCAAATTGATGCGCCGCGCATACACCCAGGAGATTCCACCGAGATCGACGACCACCACGCCCCATCCACCGCCGTGCAGCAGCAGGTCGGTTGTCTTCAGCGCTTGTTCGAGCCGTTTCCACGGCTTCACGCTTCTTCCAACGCTTCGCACTTGAGGCGGCGGATTGGACTCGCGAAGTGCCGGCAAAGATCGTGGAGGCCGAAAACCTCGCCGCGAAAGCTCTCTGTCTCGTTCGACTTGCTCACCCGCGCAACGCGCAACGACATGGAGCTGCGGCGACTCTGCAAATGCGGCTTGCTTTCCTACCAGAGACGGAATGGCCTTATCGACGCCTCGCATCGATTCTCGCGGATGCCGCCAACCATGTACCGGCATTGGCTTCCTGCTCGCGGAAACTGGGCCGCGAGTTCTTCTTATTTCTTTGTCCGCAGGAGCAAAGTAGGAGGACGTCTTGAGATCCGGTCCTCGGTCCTCTGTTTCTCCGCATCGGACCCAGAGCAGTCGCGGAAGTTCCACTCCCGCAGCCGCAAGAGAAACGGGGTCGAGAGAATCCGACACATCGACGAACGCACAGGCCTCCTGTCGTTCCGTGGCTTGCGCCAGCAAAGAGAAAGCGAGGCTCGTCCGCCCGGAGGAGGCAGGTCCACATAATTCAACCAGCGACCCACGCGGGAAACCCCCACCGAGCACCGCATCGAGTTCCGTGACTCCGCTCGGCTGGAGCTCCACGGAGGCGCGGTTCTGGAATCCTTCCAGCCCCCTTCCGATGAGACCTGTATCGAGTTTTCCGGGTTTCCGCGAGAGGGCAATCATAGCAGTTTGTATATTCGCCTTTTGTTCGCCTACCGCTAGATTCTCGTCCGCAAGGGGGGAGTTGTCAACAGGCTGGCGCGTCATTCGGTAGCGGATGAAGTTGCAGGAAGGCGGCTGCGGCATCGCCGGCACGGCGGGCGCTTTCGCGCGGCTTCGGCCGCTTAGCGACGCCAAGCAGCAGGCTGACCATCAAATGGCCCCAGAGCAGCCCGGCGAACTGCTCGGCAAGTTCGGCAGGACGCCCTGCAAGCAGTCCGGACGCCTGGGCCCGTGTCATGATTTCACGCAAAGCGGCGCGGCTTGCCTCGCGTGCTCTAGAGTCGAGCGCACGCGCCACTTCGGGGGCCTGGACCACCTCGGCAATCGCCAGTCGGAATACCGCAATGACCGTGGGATCGCTTACCTCGCGGACGAGCTTCGTCCCGAAGAAAGCCAGCACCTGCTCTAGGGTCTCGCGATCACGCAACACGGGCAGGTCAGCGGGCACGTCCAGTCGCTTGGCGCGCTCGCTGATGCAGGCGATCAGCATTTCCTGTTTGTTGCCAACTAGCGCGTAAAGGTAACGGCCGTTCGACGGCGATGGCTGAACTTCGAACCCCTAAACTATAGGCCGCGTTGGGAACCGTGACTCGCGGTGTGGATCTTGTTCTCGTCAGATGATGTATTTCATCTAACGGCAAGCCGTCAATCCGATAGGAGGCCAAATGTCGCCGGAAATCATCTTCAATCTGCATCTCATTCTAGGTTATGTCGCGTGGCTGCTTTGCTTCGGCGTGTACGTCATGCCCAGGCTCAAGTCGATGGACCCGGTCGCAGCGCAACGCGCCATCGCTACGCTGCACAGCTTCCGCTTCTTCGGGCTCGTCTTTATCCTTCGAGGCGTCGTCGGCCCGAATCTGCCCGCCGCTGGCTTCGCCACGTTCGCCGCCTACTGGGACCTGGCAACCGGGGTGCTCGCCATCCTGGCGCTTCTGACGGTAAGGATACGTCCGCTCTTTTGGCTGTTCGTCGTGGCCTTCAATCTCGTGGGGGTGGTCGATCTCATCCTAGACTATTACCACGCCACCCAGGTTGGACTTCCTGCGCTGGCGGGGCAGTTGGGCGCCACCTACGCGATCCCGATCATCTACGTGCCCGTGCTGATGATCACGCACGTCGTCGCATTCTATTTGCTGCTGCGTCCTCAGCCCAAGGCGGTTCGCGCCCTCGCCGGCGATGCCGCGGCATCTTAGAGTCCTCGCGAGTGTGTTCAGAAGCAGTTAAAGCTAAAACAGCTTCGCCTGTGTAGGAGTGTCCAAGATGACGGGCGATGCGGACTCGGCATCGTCAATTCTTGAATTGTTGAGTTTCCTGTTTACGGGGTACCGGCGCATCAGGTTCGGGTCGTAAGGCTTAAGAATGTTGCGAATCGCATCGAAGTCATTAACGTCGGGGTCGAGCCACACGTCGTACTTTTCCGGGGGGACAATCACCGGCATACGGTCGTGCATGTCAACGACGAGAGAATTAGGAGTCGTTGTAAGGATCGTACAGCTCTCGATGATCTGCCCGTCGGGACTCTTCCACTGATCCCAAAGTCCGGCGAACGCAAAGACATCGCCTTCACTAACTTCAAAACAATAAGGCTGCTTCACTGACCCTATTTTCTGCCACTCGTAGAATCCATCCGCAGGAATAAGGCAGCGCTTGGTCAAGATCGACTGTCGAAATGCCGGTGTCGTCGTGACTGTCTCCGACCGGGCATTGAGCGTTCGAGTTCCGATGCTCGTGTCTTTCGCCCAGGAAGGAATGAGTCCCCAACGCATGGTTGTGAACTTACGAGTTTTCCTGCCGTGTTCTTTGCGGACCGTCACCACAGGCTGCGTTGGCGCAATGTTGTAGCGAGGACGGTCTTCGATTTCATCCGACGCTTGGAATCGCTCGGCCAAATACTGCTTCGAGTGCGTCAATCGATATCGGTTACACACCCATCCATTCTCGCAGATTTGTCCGGTCTCTCGTGTGCGCAAAGTCGGCTTGACGATTCTGCTCGCACTGCCCTTCCTGGAACAATTTTTATCTTTCCATCCTCGATCATTTCGCGGCGAATTTGGTGCCGGTTGTACCAAACCTTGGTCGTCAGCTCATCGATGGAGTTGAGAATTTCCGGGAGCTTTCTCGGTTCTTCAATCCGTTCCTGCTCGATCATGAGGTCGGCAAATTGCTCTGGCCTGACGCAGCGCATGCAAAATACATAGGCCAGCTCTCGCTCTCCGCAGATATCTGCGGAGGCTTCATACCAGTCCACCTGCGCTTCTCCTCCCCAAACGTAGGTCTGTGGAATGAACGTCTCGCGATGAATTCAAGCAAAGATTAGAATCGGTACCGATCAACTCGACTGTGGCGAAGGAATTCCGGAAGATCAACTGGATGCTCATCTGGCGAAACTGAAGCGTCAAAGCTAAATGAGCGTACGCTATGTTCTTGCTCCACATACAGCGATCGATCTTGTCGAAGTAGCTGCAAAAAGAGAGTGCCGACAGCACTAGGCCATCGGCGCTCGAATGATTTGGTTTTGTTTTCTCTTGGCGGATTAAGCGAAAGCTTTTTTGCCCTTGTATTGCTTCTCTTTCGCTGGCCGAGACTGGATGGCCGACCGCACGAGAAAAGCCGATCTCGTTAGGCCAGCAGACCGCGCCAAACGGTCAATCTTCTCAATCTGTCTCTCCGGAGCAGTTATGTTGATGCGGATTGTCCGTTCTGAATGTGCGGGGACAAGAAACGCCACGGCCCCCTTAAGGGCAGGATCACCTGCAACGTCATCAACGGTTGATGGCTTGGGAATCTTCTCGCCATCCTCAATCATCCCAGCGATATGAAAGCTCAAGGCTTCTGCCGCTCTGCGCCGCGCTTCTTCCAAAGTTCTACCAGCGGTAATGCACCCAGGAAAATCTGGGAAGCTCACGCCAAAATCCGATTTACGATCCTTATGCAGATATGCGATGTAATCCATCAATCACCTCAACCTAATGCCCGCTTGCTTTTCGATGCTTCTCAGCGTGCCAATTGGGATATCTCGAACAGGATGTGGCACAGTGACCCGTCGCGGCTTCACCGGATGCTTGAACTGCTTGTGGCTCCCAACATGGACAACCTCATACCAGCCGTCCCGTTTCAAGCGTTGTATGCCTTCTCGACTGGACATAAGATACGATACACACTTTTTACACACCTGTCAAGTAAGAGTTTAGAACTTCTCCGCTTCACCATCGCTGTGATTCAATTCCCGTTCCCCGCACTCTCAGTTTCCTGATCCATGAAAGCGAGTTGCTGAAAGCTCGGGTGATAATCTATTCCTATAATCATCATGTCGGCTGCTTTCTCCCGAGCCTTGGTCGTCGAATAGCCAAAGTCTACTCGGGTCGGAGGGCCGACATTCTCATGAAATCAAGTCCAGTCCTAGGACTCTACATGGACAGTAACGGCAATCAGGCATTGGCGAAGAAAGAGGCGTGAACCCTTGTGTCGTTGAGGAGAAATGGATGTAAGTGAACAGTATGACAACAATCATGTTCTCGTTTTGGGAAAAATATTGCATAGCTCGACCACCCCACATTCGTCGGAGGGCGCCAATTTCTTTGAATAGGGACGGCTTATCAAGGCCGAACATTTCCAAAAGTTGGAGCCTGAATTGCCCGCGCCTTATGAGTGTTGGTGTGAACTACTAGGCCCTCTGCCGGACTCTAATCCCGGATCGCTGAGAATGAGGAGAACACGATGAGAAAGATACTATTTCTGATGGCCCTTTGTTTACTGCTGTTACCCCTTGCAGTTACGGCGCAAGTAACAAGCGTCACCGGGAATGCCACTGTTGTTTCTCCTCCACCGTCTGTGGTGGCGACGGGAACTGGGTCAGAGTCCATCGTGTTTGCAGAGCAATCGGGCGTGCTGTCTTCTTCTATCTCTGTGGATGCCAGCGGGGCAGGAAGCTACGGTGACTTCGGGGCAGGCAGTCTCACGCCCGGCACGATCGCCGCGGGGACTGACGTCAGTTCCTTTTACCTGCATAGCTGGGATTCAACAGATTTTTCAGGAACCATATATAGTGGCTCTATCACTTTTGCGACACCCATACTTGGAGTTGAAGCTCTCGACGCAAGCCTTGTGGCAACGAACTCGATTCTGGGGGTGCCGACTACAACCTATTACACAACGGAAGTCGGACAAGGTTTCGAGCTATTTAATCAAATTGATCAGTTTACTATTTCTGGCAACACACTCACTTATACTGACGCAACCTTTAACGCCTCTGATGATCTCCGCATTATCACCGCGGCGCCTGAGCCTTCCAGCGTCCTCATGCTTGGAATGGGCTTGCTTACTCTGATGGTTTTCAACCTGAAGAGACTCATAGCATAGACCGAGCGATAACATATTCCTAGAGACCCGCCGTGCAGACTGACGGCGGGTTCTCCATTTCAGAGCTCCGCAAGCCGGATAGTCTGCAGAATTTGCTCCTCCCTGTGACCCCTCCTCGGCATCTTTCGTATCCTCCTGTCGCAGATCTCGATTCTCCGGACCCGGTAGCCAGACTTGCGGAAAATTATTTTCCCGCATTAGTCTCAGCAGCAGTTGGGCATCCTCACGGTCGAACTTCTGCTTCTTGACTCGCTTGGCCGTAATCTCCGCAGGATCGCCCATCCATACTTCGAAACCTAACTCTGCTAGCAGTCGCTCGAACCAGCGGGAATATCCAGTAGCCTCCATGCCTACCCGCCGACATTGTTATGCAATCATGTTCGATCCAGTACCCACTTTGCCGGTGACGACGCTAATCCCTCGAATGCGAACACGGGATGCGCGGCAATTTCAGTGTCCAGGGATGAGCATGCCACCGAAGCGTGTCGCCACAGCGCCCACCTCGCTCCGCAGGAAATCCCGTCCTCCGTCATGGCGGCCTAGATTTGC
>Ga0210399_10002838_pt1 | contig 13492 bp, 9 predicted proteins | sample IncBWC14MmetaG_FD_150865 | JGI IMG/M metagenome (GOLD analysis project Ga0210399, IMG submission 150865) | Forest soil microbial communities from Barre Woods Harvard Forest LTER site, Petersham, Massachusetts, United States - Inc-BW-C-14-M | ecosystem: Environmental > Terrestrial > Soil >... | reverse complement strand
TTTTGAGAGAACTCAATGAAATTCGCAGCCAGTTCGCGGACGCCCGCGCCGACGAATATCGTGATGTCAAGATTTCTGGAAAGTCCTGGCCTCCTTCCGACGCCGCTCGCAAGGTCGCCCAGGAAAAAGAGACACTCGGATGGATTCCCGGCCCCGTCGCAGCGGTCGCTCCCATGCCCTTGTCTCCCGGCGAGTTGGGCGACCTCTATCGGACCAACGTATCGCTCTCCCGACAAGACGAGAGCGAACTTTCCGGGCACCTTCCTGAACTCCACGATCTTCCAAGGCCTGAAGACTTCGAATCTTCATTGAACGAGAGAAATCGGCTGAGCATGGAGGATCTGGAACTGCGTTCCGATCTTTGGCAATCCGGAGACATGCAAGTGACGCCTGAAGAGATGGAAACCCTCGCTACGAGCCTGTCGCGAGCCGTTGAGCCTCTTTCCGGTGATGAGAAATGGAAACTTGCCGCGGTCTACGCCGGCAAGCACGGAGACGTTCATCGCCAGCCCTGGGATCAGCTCATCAGTTTCATTCGCCTCGTCCACCGTGAAGCAGCCAACGCCCAAGAATCCTTGGTCAAATACGGACCTCGCTTGGAGGACAACTCCAGTCATGAAGATCACGAGCGCATCGCTAGTGAAATCCTTAGTCATCTTGAGGATGGTGGCAAGCTCGGTTCCCTGACTCTTTTCACTCACAAAGCATGGAGCCAGTTCATTGAATCAGCGAAAGTGGGGAATGCAAACCCGCGCCTCCCCGAACATTTTCACGCTTTGCGCAAACTCGCACGCCTGAAGAACCTTCGCGAGGAATTATCCGGTCGCTGGGACCGCCAGGTAGCAATTCTTGGGGCGCCGCCTTCGAGCCAGATGGGTGAAGAGGTCGAAAAAACTTTGATGCAGTTCTGTGACTCCATCGAAGACTGCCTCGGATGGCACGAACGCACCTGGCTCCCTCTGCGTCAGCAGCTGGAGGATCTCGGCTTTCGCTGGGAAAAGTTTCTTGCCGAGCAACCTGCAGTGGTCGGCGCTGACGGCGAATTGGTTCGAATCGGCAGAGCCGTCAATGCCAATCTGCTTCCCATCCTTGAGTCCCGGTTGAAGAAGTTGAAGCTTCTCGATTTTGAGGAGGAACTCCGTGACCTCAAAGGACGCCTAAAGCTCTCTGCGCGCGTCGCGAAATCTTCGAAATCGACGGCTGAATTACTCACGGCTGTAAGGGATGAGGATTCTAGCCAGTACGCCGGTGCCTACGAGCAACTCCTAGAATTGAAAAGCCGTCAGGCTGACCTCGATCTGCGCCGCTCCCTTATTACCAAGCTCGAAAGCGCCGCGCCGGCTTGGGCAGGTGCAATCCGCAATCGCACTGGCGTGCATGGCCGCGGCGAGCCGCCCAACGATCCGGATGGTGCATGGACTTGGCGCCAGCTTAACGACGAGCTCGACCGACGCTCCGGAGTATCACTCGAAGCGCTCCAGACAAAAAGCGAAAAGCTAAATGAGCAACTGCGACGCGCCACTGTCGGCCTCATCGATAAACGCGCATGGTCCGCCCAGGCTCACCGCACATCTTCTCGCCAGCGCCAGGCACTTGTCGGGTGGCTAGACACCATTCGACGGATTGGCAAAGGCCACGGGATTCGTGTTTCTCTGCTGAGAGCCGAGGCCACGCGAAAAATGTCTGAGTGCCGAGGCGCCGTCCCTGTCTGGGTGATGCCGCTTTCGAGAGTGGTCGAGAATTTCGACCCACGTCTCACTCGTTTTGACGTTGTCATCATCGATGAAGCGAGCCAGAGTGACGTCATGGCGCTCGTAGCGCTATACCTGGGCAAGACTGTTCTCGTCGTCGGCGACCACGAGCAGGTCAGCCCATCGGCGGTCGGCCAGGATCTTGGCATCATTCAAAACCTCATCTTCCAATATCTCCCTGGCATCCCCAATTCCGACCTCTACGACGGGCAGATCTCTATCTATGACCTCGCACGTCAGTCCTTCGGTGGAACCACCTGTCTTGTCGAACATTTCCGCTGCGTACCGGAGATCATTCAGTTCAGCAACATGATTTCCTACGATATGCGCATCAAGCCGCTCCGGGACGCCAGCCGAGTCCATCTCCGGCCTTATACGATTGCATATCGTGCTCATGGTTCCAGTCGCGATGGCAAGATCAATCGCCAAGAAGCGCTCACCGTTGCTTCGCTGCTTGTTGCGGCTACAGAGCAGCCCGAATATAAGAAAAATGACGCTGGGCAACCGACGAGCTTTGGCGCTGTCTCTCTAGTTGGCGACGAGCAAGCTCTTGAAATTGATAGTCTGCTTCGTTCCCATCTTTCGCCGGACCGCTACGAGCACCATCGCTTGCTTTGTGGCAACGCCGCCCAATTCCAAGGCGACGAACGCGATATCATTTTTATCTCCCTTGTCGACACTGCGCAGCGCGGACCCCTCTCTCTCCGCGATCAAGAATTGTTCAAGCAGCGTTTTAATGTTGCCGCCAGCCGGGCCCGCGACCAGATGTGGATCGTCCACTCGCTAAACCCGCAAAACGACCTGAAAGCCGACGACCTTCGCCGCCAGTTGATCGAACATGCCGAGGACCCCAGCCGGCTCATGCGCGCGCTCGAAGAGAAGGAAAACCGTACCCAGTCCCCCTTCGAGCGCGAAGTTATGAAACGTCTGTTGGCCGCTGGGTATCGAGTGGCTCCGTTATGGAGAGTTGGTGCGTTCCGAATCGATATGGTCGTCGAAGGGGATGACAGACGCCTTGCCATCGAATGTGATGGAGACCGCTATCATCCTATTGAAAAGCTACCGGAAGACATGGATCGTCAGTCAATCCTTGAACGGATGGGCTGGGTTTTCACGCACATCCGCGGCACGGAATTCCTCCGAAATCCCGAACGGGCGATGAAGTCCGTTCTCGAGAAACTCCATTCGTTGGAGATTTCTCCCATCGACGCTAAGAAGGACATCTCCAAGAGAGCGCAACCCCGCGCTGATCTTATCGACCGCGTCGTTAGCCGGGCAGAAGAGTTGCGGCAAAGCTGGACGAATGCCGAACCAGCCGCAGCTCGGCGGCAACCGGCGTCACGCGCGGCAGGACAAGTTGCCATAACTTGAAACAAAATGCGTGGCTGTCTGCTCTCGCCAATAGTGTCTTGGAAAAAGGGAAGTAGCAGCAGCGTTCATCGGATTTTGGAACGCCTTCCCGCGAAAACTGCGAATAGATTGCAAAGGCAATCTTTCAGTCTTGCCCACACTTTCCCACCGGTGGTCAGTAAGGGCCAAGAAAGCTCCCGCCCCGACGTTCCATCCCTCTGAGAATACCCGCCTACCTCCCGCCGCCAGGCAAGTTCTGCAAGAAATACTCTCTTCACCGTTCTAACAGCGAAGTACCGGCAGTCGTATGCCGCAGCCCGCGGTTCTTATGAAGGAATTATTTTATGGAACAACCATCTCCCTGCATCGCGTCATCCTACCTGCTCAATAGCACGCTTCGTCCCCGGGTCGCTCAATCCATTCACCCGCTTGTTCATCTTGTCGATGAGGAGGCTACTCGTATGTCCGCACGATTCGCAGCAACTTTCCCCCAGAAAAAAAGTCCCGGTTTTCCGCTGTTCGTCTCCTGTTTGTTCGCGTTCCTATTCCTTGCGGCCGCCAGTTCCTTTGGCCAAACCATCGCTCATTCGCCGGGCTGGGTTGTTCTGCCTGTCGACGAATACAGGACGCTTCATGCCAGGGCCTATCCCATCGAACGCGACCCTGAGCCGCCTCCCGTTGAAGCCACGCTCACGCGCGTTGACTATGACCTGCGCATCGATACCGAACTTGCCTCCGGTCGCGCCAGTCTGACCGTTGATGTTTTGAAGGACGGCTGGGTCCGCGTCCCCGTTCCGGCAGGTCTCTTGGTTCGCGAAGCTCGCCTTGACGGCAAGCTTGTTTCTCTTGTTCCCGGCGCCTCCGGCAAAGCTGGTGGCCAACTCTCCGCACTTCTCTCCCACTCGGGCCGGGCAGTCTTGCTTCTCGACATTGCGATTCCCGTATTCTCTTCCTCCGGTGAAGAGAGCATCACTCTTCCTTCGACCGTCTCCGGCGTGACGCGCGCCTCCGTGCAGCTTCCCCGTCAAGGCGTGGACGTCCGGCTCTCCGGCGGCCTCCTCTCCGAAAAATCCGAATCCGCCGCCGAAAGCAAGTGGATCGCTTACGGGCGCGGCAATGAACCTCTCACTTTCGTATGGCGCAGGAAGACCGAGGACCACCGCGCGACGCTTCCGTTGCGAATGCGCGGCTCACTGACGCAGCTCCTCGGCCTTGGCGAAGACTCCACCTCCATCAACGCCGAAGTAAATCTCGAAGTCACTCAGGGCGCCGCCCGCGTCGCCAAAATTCAAATCCCCGACAAAGTCACCATCAATCAGGTTCTCGGCGCCATGGTCGCCGATTGGGAAGTGAAAGCCAACGAACTCTCCGTCGCCTTCCTCGAACCCGTCGAGCAAAACGCGCGTTTCGTCGTAACCGGAGAAACGCGCAGCCCTCGCGAAGGCCAGATCGATATTCCGCTCCTTCGTCTTCTCAACACCGAACGTGAAACCGGCGGCGTCGCCGTGGAAGTCCTCGGCGCCGGCGAGATCAAGGATCTCAAATCCGAAGGCCTCGACACCGCGGATGCCACCGACCTCGGCGAAATGGTTTCGAATCGCCAATCCCCCTCGCTCGTCGCGTTTCGCTTTCGCGCCGGAGACGCCAAACTTTCGCGCTCACTCAGCTTGAGCGTCGCGCGCTACACGCCTCAAGCCGTTCTGATGGCCAACGTCTCAGAAGCTCGCTATCAGGTGCTCGTCAGCAGCGAAGGCAAAACTCTCGTCCAGGCACGCTACGCCGTTCGAAACAATCAGCGCAATTTCCTCAAAATCACCCTCCCACCCGGCGCAATGCTCTGGAGCGCTTCTCTCGCTGGCAAAACAGTGCGGCCCGGGCAGTCGCCCGACGGCAGCCTGCTTTTGCCGCTCGACAAATCTCGCGCCGGCGAAGAAGCTCCCGAGTTTGCCGTTGAAGTTGTCTATCTAAGCCGCGGCAACGCCTGGAATGACAAGGGTGAATTCAAACTCGCCCTGCCCGCCCTCGATCTCCCCGTTTCTCGCACCGGGCTCCTTGTTTACCATCCACCACTTTTCAAAGTGACGCCCGAATCCGGCGCGTTTCGAGTGGAACCTTATGAGAGTCCGCTCTCGTCCGCTCTCAACGCAGGCACGGCATTTGGAATTGGTGTGGGATCAGCGGGTGGCGTTGGAGGTGGCGCAAGCGCTGGGATGGTTGCGGGGGTTGCGTCAGCTTCGCCCGCTCCTCCACCACCTCCTCCGCCGGCGTCCCTCGTAGATGGCAAAGACGAAGCCAAATCCAAGCGAGCGCAAGCCGCAACGGAAGCCCTTCTCGACAAATTCAGGGCCGACTCCCTGGCAGGGAAGCGCGCTGGAATTCTTCCCATTCACGTCTCCTTTCCAACCTTTGGTCCTTCTCTCTATCTCGTCTCTGAATTGACCGCTGAAAATCAGTCTCCGTCCGCAGGACTAACTTATCAGCACGAGAAAAAGGTAGGTGGCAAGTGAAAAAGATCTTCGTAATTCTGTTGGCTTGGATGCTAGTTCTTCCCGGTTTTTCCGCGGCAGCAGACGACGCTGCCCTTCCACCTGTCCCAGCTTCGGGCAACGTCACTCTTCCCCTCGACGAGTACAACCGTCTCCTAGAGCTCGCGAGCAAGCCCGCCAGAAAAGTGGACACGCCACCCGTTCCTTACACGATGAAGCGCGCCGACCTGAAATTCACCGTGGCCAACGAATCCGTGCAGGGCACCGTTCATTTGCAGGGTGAGATTCTCCACAAAGGTGCGACCAAGATCCCTCTCACCAGCGGCATGGCCATCCTTGACGCCCGCCAGGAAGGCAAGGGCTTGCCCCTCGAACTGGAAAACGGAACGCACACCGCCGTTATCACTGGGCCGGCGGACTTCGCCGTCACTCTTGATGCCGGTCTCCCTCTGAACATCGAAGCCGGGCGCGCTTCCTTCAATCTCCCCGTGCCGTCGGCGGGCAGCGTGCGTCTTGCGCTTGTTGTTCCCGGTGATCACACCAACGTTCGAATCAGCCCCGGCATCATCACCTCCAGGTCCTCAGCGAACGGGCAGACCGCGATCGAGGCCACCCTCGTGCCTGGTCAGTCCGCAAATATCTGGTGGAACACCCGCGAGACTGTCGCTCCTGTCGCACCCAAGGAAGTCCGCTTTCTCTCCGACGTCAAGACCCTCGTCTCCGTCAGTGAAGCCGACATTCGAATTGCCGCTTTGGCCGACATTACCGTCGTCACCGGCGATCCCACGCAATTTCAAATCGAAGTCCCCGCAGGTTACGAAATCACGGGAGCGACCGGCGCATCCGTCGAATCGAGCGAATTCGAATCAAGCGTTCTGACTCTCAAAGTGACCGTCCCCTCGCAACGCAGCCACCAGTTTCTAATTTCGATGGAAAAATCCATTTCCACCACGAAAACCGATGCCCCTTTTCTCAGTTTCAAGGAAGCGCAGCGCGAAACCGGGGAGGTTCTGGTCGAAGGCGCCGGAACCATCGAATTAACCGCCACCGAAGCCGGCGGCCTCAAGCGTATGGATTTCAAGGAAATGAATCCGTACCTGCGCTCGCTCGCGCGTTTTCCCATGCAAGCCGCATTTCGTTATCACAAGCAGCCCAACGAAACGCCCGCCCTCGCGCTCGCGTGGACTCGCTTCCCGGACAGCAGCGTACTCGCCGCCCTCGCCGAACGTGCTGTCGTCACCACACTCGTCACTACCGAAGGCCGCTCGCTCACCGAAATAAGACTCACCATCAAGAATCAGGCGCAGCCGTTCTTGAAAGTGGCGTTGCCTCCAGGCGCAAGCATCCTCTCCGCCGAAGTGGCGGGAGAAAAAGTGAAACCCGTTGAAGGTCCCGACGGCAACCGTGTCCCGCTGTTGCGCGCCGGCTTTCGCCCCGTCGATTCCTATGTCGTTTCCTTCGTGTTCATGCATTCGGGCGCGCCTTTTGCGAAAAAAGGCGGCTCCGATCTTTCGCTCCCCAAAATGGACGTGCCCATCAATCTCCTGCATTGGGAAGTCTTTCTCCCCGAACAATACAAAGTGAAAGACTTCGGCGGCGACGCCATCGCTGCCAATCTCCTGCCTGCCTCCTCCCGAGATGTTTCGGGAGCGGAGGAGTCCGTTAACGAAATGGAAGGTCAATACTTTGTCCACAGAATCGAGTCTGTGTCCTTGCTTCCGGGGCAGCTGGGCGGAATCATCGTCGACCCATCCGGCGCTGTCGTTTCCAATGCGCAAGTCACCGTCACACACCTCGACACGGGAGCCGCTCGAAACGTTATGACCGATTCTTCAGGCCGCTGGATCGTTTCAAATTTGTCTTCGGGACGCGTCAAAATTGCCGCCAACTCGCCTGGCTTCAGCCAGTACGTAATTCAAGGCACTTACGACGGCAGTCGCCCCGCGCCATTCAATTTCGCTCTGAGTCTCGGCACCGTCTCGCAAACGGTGGAAGTGACTACTGGCGACTTGTCTCTCAACGGCAGAAGCATTAAAAGCCTCGCGCTCATTCAACCAGGTGTTAACCAGAACGAGGCCAGAAAGGCTGCCGAAAAGCAGCAGGCGGCTTCCGCCAATGTGATGAATCTCCAGCAGCGTGTTTCCGGCGTGCTGCCGGTGCGCGTCGATGTGCCCAGGGCGGGGAATTCGTACAACTTCGTCAGGCCGCTGGTACTCGATGAAGAAACAAAAGTGACGTTCACGTACAAATCGAAGTAGTTTTGTCACCGAACGAGAGGAGTAGGTTCGCGGATTGCCACGTGCATCGCGCGGTCCAGCTCCTGCTTCTCTTCGATCTGCAGCGCGCGAGTCGCGCCTTTTGGGAGATCGCCAAGAGCCAGTGGCCCGATAGACACCCGTACGAGCCGGAGTACTTCTATTTTCAGCGCTTCAAGCATTCGCCGAATGTGGCGATTCTTGCCTTCATCCAGAACAATTTCGAGCCACGAATTGTGTTCGCCGTCGCGAAGAATGCAAACATTTTTTACGCGCAGCAATTCGCCGTCGCTCGCGCGGACGCCACTTCGCAATTTTTGCAATAACGCTTCATCGGCGATCGCGCCGATCTGAACGTGGTAGGTCTTATCGAGATGCGTTCCCGGCGCGGTGATGCGCGCTGCCCATTCCGAATCATTTGTTAGCAGCAGCAAGCCTTCACTCGCTTTGTCCAGCCGTCCCACCGGCGCCAGCCACGGCAAATCCGCCGTTAAATATCGATAAACTGTCTCGCGCCCTTTTTCGTCCGCCGCCGTTGTCACCACGCCGCGAGGTTTATTCAGCGCAATATAAATTTTGGAACTCTGCCCGACCGGCACGCCGTCAATTTCAATATTGTCTTTTCCCAAGTGCACCGGAGTTTCCGGATCGCGCTGCACCATTCCATTCCACTTCACGCGCCCTGCAACGATCAGTTCTGCTGCGCGCGACCGCGAACAATAGCCAAGTTTCGAGATCGCGCGGGCGAGCCCGACTTTCTTGAACGACGCGCCGCGCTGCTTCTCGCGCTTAAGTTCCCTGTTCACGCGCCCATCATAACTCTTTGTGTCGCGTCATCGCAGGCCGCGCTATTTTGCCGGAGCTGTTGCTGCGGATCCCGCCGCTGGTGCGGACGTTGGTGGCGCCGAAGGCGCTGCCGCTGCGGAGTCCGCTGATTTGGTTGCTTCAGGCGTTGGGCTCGCTGGAGCTTTTGGCGCTTCGTGTTTTACGGTTCCATAGCGCGCGGCCAGCCATTCGCGCACTTCGGCTGGATTGTAATTGAACGGACCCATTCCGCCGCGGTAAGCGATTCGCCCACTCTCATCAATGATGTAAAGGCGCTCCGGCCAGGCGGCGTAGGCATCATTGGCGGCGTTGCTCATATCGTCGATGCCGAACGGAAGGGGAAACTTGAATCTCTTCGTAAAATCATTCGCGATGATCAAGCGCTGCTCTAGGGTTTTTGGCTGCGCGTAGCAGACGTCATCCTTTTCCTTCAGGTTGGATTTCATCTGCCATTCATCGGTGGGATGCGCTTCGCGAACGTAAACCGTCAGGAAATCGGCGTGCTCCTTATAATCTTCGTAAATCTGAACGACGTCGCCGACCTGGCGACGGAACGGTGGTCATGTAAAGCTGCCGAAGATGAGCACGAGCGGCCGGTCATGCGTTCGTTCGCGGATGTGGAATCGGCTGACGCCGTCCAGCGCGACAATGCGCGCGTCCGGCGCATCGCTGCCCACTTTTAGCGTGCCGCGATGCATGTGCGGCAGCGCGTACCGCACCATGCCGTAAGCGTCCTTTGGACTTCCCGCCATGTAGGACAGCATGGCGAAAGCGGCCAGGAACAGCACGCCAAGAATGCCCGCCGTCCATGCCCAGAAATGATTCATGCCAACTCGCTCCAGCTCATAGAGTCAGAGATGCTCCGGCCATAAAACGCCTAGCACGAATCTCCCGGCGTCCAAGCAGGGCCAAAGGCAACGAGGGCAAGTTAGCACTACTCGCAAATCGTAAGAATAGTGCATTTATACTAGTGGCCATCCTTGGCGCGTAGGCTCTCTCGCTTTTCCTTGTATTGCATCAAGGCTTTTTCAATAACTTTGACCGCCGCATACGCCGGGCGGATGTCATCTACTTGTACTTGTTTGCCTTCCAGTAGTTTGTAGTCCTGGAAAAATCGTTTCAGAACCAGCAAACGGTGCGGAGGCAGCTCGCTGGCCTCAACGTAGCTGTTGAATTCCGGATCGTTGGTAGCCACGGCGATGACCTTGTCGTCGCTCGCTCCGGAATCGATCATGGTCATCAAGCCAATGGCGCGCGCTTTGATGAGCGCGAGCGGCTGAACCGGCTCTTGGCACAAGACAAGGACATCGAGTGGATCGTTGTCGTCGGAATAGGTCTGCGGAATAAAGCCATAGTTCGCCGGATAAAACACCGCCGAGTGGATGATCCGGTCCACTTTCAGCAATCCGCTGGCTTTATCCAACTCGTATTTCACGTTGGAGCCCAGCGGAATCTCGATCACCGCCTGAAAGTCGCGGGGCAGGTCGTTTCCCGGCGAAACATCGTGCCAAGCATGGAGCATCGCTATTAATCCTTGATGGCGGAAAGGCCAGTAGCATTATGGCCTGAGATGACCGCAAGTGCCAGAATGGGCAAGGCTTACGCTGGCTGACGGCTTGAAGCTCCCAACTAGACTGCTCGGACAGAGGAAAAGCGGGAGCAACAACGCACCCTGAAAATCGAAGGGGGCGGCACTGGCCGTTTAGGTGGCGCTCGCGACGCAGCGCGTAGCTGACGGCGATAACACTCCTAATCCTGTTCACCGAGAGTTTGCACGTACGTCTTGCCGTACGGATAGAAGAGTTCCTTGCGTCCTTGCTGCCACGCCGCTTTGAGTTCGGGCGTCGTGATATCCCAGTCCGGCCGGCATTTTTTGGTAACAGCACGCAGGTCCTGGCGAAGATCCTCCATAGTGGGCCGTCCGAAGAACCAGTAGCCGTTGTAAACCTTATAAATGATAAGACCGGGCTCGAGAACAATCACGTGGGGAATCATGGGATTGTGGATGGGATCGGTGTATTCCGCGATGTCGAGATCTTTTTGGACGATGCGCCCGGGGTCGGAAAGGAAAGGCCAGTGGGCGCCGACACCGCTGCGATATTCAGTCGTCTCGGTGATATTGTCGGTGCTAATTGTGACTAGCCGGCAATAGGCAACCTCGAGTTCGCGATGGAGTTGAACAAGCAGTTCAGCCTGCCGGCGGTCCTTTGGGCAGAAACCTCCGCGGCTGAGGACGAGAACCATGGGATGTGGTCCTTGCAATTCGGAGAGCTTCCGGCGCTTCGCGGTGTGGTCGGAAAGTTCATAGTCGGGGAAGACAGCCTCTGGAACAATGTCTGATCGCATGTGAAATCCTCAACAGTTCGATGCGCGCCGCCGGGTTAGGTCTCAATTATAAGTGGTGCCACAACCTCGACCGTATGAAAAACCAAACGTCAGGGAGTTCGAAATCGATTCAAGAGCCTGCCGCATCTGCCTATTTAATAAGCAATTCCAATGATATCGAAACATGTTGAAGGGGTAGAGTTTGCCGGTCCAGAGATGCAAAAACCGCACCCTGAAGAACGCAGGGGTGCGGCACAGGGAGCAAATAGAGAGGATAGATTGGCAGCTAACTGACGCCAAAGCAGCGGCTTCGCGAGTGACAAAAAATTGAGATGGTGGATACGGAAAAGGCTGTGACTTTGCAGCCACCAGTGCGTCTCATAGTGTGTACACGTATTGAGGATGATTGTTTAAACGATTTCTGGCGCAGCCGTAAGTGCAACAACCCGGAATGCGGCGGTCATCAACAACATTCCAAACGTAACAAAGGAGAAATGATGAAGAAGCATTGCGTCCGAATTTTAACTGCGTTTTTTGGGTTGGCTGCGTTAGCCATTACTGCCAAGGGGCAGGCCGTCGATCAAGTCGTTGTCAACATCCCCTACGCGTTTGTCGTGGCTGGAAAGACGCTTCCGGCCGGAACATACAGAGTCAGTCGCGCGAGCGCTAACGACGAAAGGGCACTCGCCATCAGCAGCTTTGAAAACCACGCGGCGGTTTTGGTCCTCTCCAGCGAGGTCGCCGACCAAACCAGCGCCGAGCAGCCCAGCGTCAGCTTCCAACACGTTGGGGAGCAGCATCTCCTCAGCAAGATTCAAACCGCCGAGCACGTGTTCACGATTCCGGTCAGTGAGTCCGGGAAGTAACTAAACTCCATTTCGTTGGATGGGGGAAGCGGGTTCAGGCTTCAAACACTTCGGATGAAGTCTGAGCCCTTCCATTTAACGTTCCCTTCGGCCAAAGTGCGAGGACATCATCTCCCAATGGATGATGACGTTCCGGTTTGGAGAGGTGATCTTCATGTTTTGGCTTCTGAGCATAGGCGCAAAGCCAAGGCCGCCAGCGGGTCCAGCCCCCTCAGCGACGGTCGGTTAAAGCCTGCTCCGCCCGCCGGAAAAAACTCCATTCGCAAAATCGGTGTATGGAGAACCCAGCATCCAATGAATTGATCGGCGACTCCACTGTCTCGTTCGGTACAGCCGTGCCCTTCGGCCTTCTTGTACGCTCGCCTCTAAGGAGAGAACTCACTCATGCTTAGAGCTCTGGCTGTCCTTCTCACTCTCTGTTTTACCCATCTCCCGCCCCTCCAAGCTGCCCCAGCTAGCGCGAGCCTGATTGGCCAAGAGCAGTCGCCGCCACCAGATCAGTCGCAAGATCTGCCGCAGTATCAGCAGCAAGACCAGCAGCAGGACCAGGGGCCTGCCTACGAAAACTATTCGCCCGAGCAACTCGACAATCTTCTTTCGCCCATCGCGCTCTATCCCGACCCGTTGCTCGCTCAGCTATTCGTCGCCGCCACCTTTCCCGACCAGGTCGAGGAAGCCGCACGCTACGTTCGCGCCAATGGTCCGAATGGCGTGGATGACCAGGATTGGGACGTCAGCGTACGCGCCATCGCGCACTATCCCACGGTAATCCAAATGATGGCGGACAAAATCGACTGGGCCACCTCCGTCGGCCAGGCCTACGCCAACCAGTCCGACGACGTTTCAGCGTCCGTGCAGCATCTTCGCCACATGGCCCGCGACACCGGGAATCTGGCATCCTCGCAGCAGCAAGAAGTCATTGATCACGACAACTACATCGCCATCAGTCCTTATCAACCCGAATATATTTACGTGCCCGTCTACGATCCCGCCATCATTTACTACCAGCGTCCCTATTGGGGGCCCGCCATCACTTTCGGCGTGGGATACCCCATTGGCGGCTGGTTGAACCTGGATTTCCGCTGGGGCTATGGCGGCGGTTGGGGCGGCGTCTACTACACGGGGTGGCGTCAGGAGGGCTGGGGCGGTGGTTGCTGGAATTGCGGCTGGATCGGGCGCAGCCGGGGACGCATCAATTTCAACAACAACGTTTACATTAACAATCGCTATAACAATATCAACGTAAACCGAAACGTTCTCAATCGCAGCGTAAACGCGAACAATCTCAACCGCTATAATTCGGTCCACAAAAACGTCAATTACAACAACGTCCAGGCGAACAACAACCGCGCTAACCGCATGAATAACGGCAACAATGGCCGCGGCGGCAACGCATCCGGAAACTATGGAAGCAACGGACGCCAAGGTAATGCACCCGGAAACTCTGGAAACAACGGACGCTACGGCAATTCCCCAGGTGGCAACAATCGCGCCGGAGCAAGTAACAAAATCATCGACCGCAACATCGATCGCTCCAATCCACAAATCGATCAGTACCGCGGCCGCGATAACAATGTCCGCAACGATCGTCCGCCGGGGGGCCAGCAGCAGCCCATGCCGGGACCGGCCCAGCG
>Ga0210399_10002837_pt1 | contig 13492 bp, 13 predicted proteins | sample IncBWC14MmetaG_FD_150865 | JGI IMG/M metagenome (GOLD analysis project Ga0210399, IMG submission 150865) | Forest soil microbial communities from Barre Woods Harvard Forest LTER site, Petersham, Massachusetts, United States - Inc-BW-C-14-M | ecosystem: Environmental > Terrestrial > Soil >... | reverse complement strand
TCTGCGTCAGGGTCCTCTCGATGTCCGCCGTATCCGTGTTGGTCATGGACTGTACGACGATGGGCGCGCCCCCGCCCACTCGCACGTGTCCCACCTTTACGCCATAAGTCTTGCGGCGCGGATGGCGGCTCGCCGCAGCGTCAAATCCTTCAATCTGGGTAAGCATTCCCTACAATTCTATCGTGATTTGCCCCCTGCGCGAAATCGCCTGCTGCCTTCGAGGTCCAGCCGAGGGTTGCCCATCCTGACAGTGGAATAAATCGAATCTTGAATCGGTCTAAGGTTCAGACAAGGGTGATTTTCATGAGCACGCCAATGATTCCCATCGACTCGCCGGAACAACCGGAAAGTTCAAGTCGCGCCGCACGCGGTCCTCGACGCTTCGTCTGTTTTGGCGTCTTCTATCTGGACTTGAAAAAAGAAGAGCTCTTTCAGCAAGGCACGCGTATCAATCTGCAGGGCAAGGTTCATCAGGCGCTCCTGGCGCTGCTTCACAAGCCCGGCCAACTCGTCACGCGAGAGGAATTGCGCATGCATCTCTGGCCGTCAGGCACGCAGGTCAACTACGATGCCAACGTGAACACCACGGTGAACAAGCTGCGTAAGGTTCTCGGCGATTCACCGGACCAGCCCGTGTACGTGGAAACCATTCCGCAGAAAGGCTACAGCCTGGTCGCCAGAATTGAGTACGCCGACCGGCCGCCTGCGCCTCCAGCGCCGGCCCCGGCACGGCTGAAGGCCGGCGCGGAGCGCGCGGAGGGCCAAGGGTCGTTTTTTCAGACGGCGCTTCTTTCCGGATGGTTTACCGCTGGCGTCGTCACTCTGGTGATTGGCAGTATGCTGTTCGGCGCGGCGCTGGTATTGTACGCGCACCGTTGAATCCCCAGCCGCTTTAGCCGCTGGTCAGGAACAGGTCTCTTGAGCGTTCCGGGCACTCCTAAAGCGAACCGCGAAGGCCCAGCGCGTCGGCGTGTTCGCGCAGAGCGGCGATGCAGAAGCCGATGTGCTCCTCCAGCGGCACGCCAAGTTCTTCGGCGCCTTTGCGCACGTCGTCACGCGAGACACCCTTGGCGAAAAGTTTATCTTTCATGCGGCGCTTCACCGAATCCACTTCCAGATCCAAAATACTCTTTGACGGGCGTACATACGCGCAAGCCGTCAGAAAGCCGGCCAGCTCATCGCAAGCGAACAGCGCGTGTTCCAGCGCGGTTTGACGCGGCACGCCGCAATAGTCCGCGTGCGTGATAATCGCGCGGACGACTTCCTCGGAGTAGCCCAGCTCGCGCAGAATCTTTGCACCTTCGCTAGGATGCCCCTGCTCGGGCGAGTGCTCCGGATTGGGCCGGCGCTCGTAATCGAAATCGTGGAGCAGCGCCGCCAGTCCCCAGGTTTCCTCGTCCGCCCCGGTTTTGCGCGCGTAGGCGCGCACACACGCCTCGACGGCGAGCATGTGTTTGCGCAAGCTCTCTGAAGCGGTGTACTCGCACAGCAGTTTCCAGGCATCCTCGCGTGTCGGCATGCAACTCTCCCCCAAATGGAGCCGATAGTGTAGCGTGAGAAGCGGCTGGTAATGAAGTAGCGGGAAGGAGGAAGCATGGAGCTATACGGGTTTGTGCGGCTGCATGCGCGTGAGGGGGAAGAGAGCGCGGTGGAGGAAACCTTGCGCGAAGTGACCGGGCTATCGCGGGAGGAGACCGGCTGCCTGAGCATTCATGCCTTCCGGTCGATGCGGGACCGTCGGTTGTTTTTCATTCATTCTCGGTGGGTGGATGAAACAGCGTTCCAGGCGCACGGGGCACTGCCGCATACAGTGCGCTTTCTCGAGCGGGTGGATGCGTTGCTGGATCAGCCGAGGGAGGTTGCCAGGACGGAGATGATTGAGTGAGGGGGCGGCTTCTAGAGGAAACCATCCTCCGTTTGTTCGTTTTCAGTATTTAGTCGAAGAGGGGAGCAAACCAGGAGCGGCCGCCAGGGTCCTAGGGCCAAGAGAGGGCAGCCATGATCTATCGTGACGCCCTAGGTAGAAAAACGGGGAGAAACGCAAGTCAGAATGCTGGCCTGTGGAAAAACTGAGCAGGCCAGGGCACCACAAGGCGTGTGGTAGGTCGCGAGAGACTACACCAGTGCTCGTGGAAATGTGGCCAACGCGCAGACGCAACTGCCCACAAGGACAGGCGAAAACCGGGCGTAGAACGGCGAAACGCGGTGCGCCAAAATTAAAAATAGTCTAAAAATACTCTTGACAGGAAATGGCGGTCACACGATACTCCGTGTGCGCCAGTAACTGCCTTCCCGAACGAACGTTCCAGCGTTCCTCCCCCTATCCGCACGCCGGAAGACAAGTCAACAAGGAGTGCCGGTGTCTGCACAATTAGAAAAAGAGATGAGTTCGTTAGAAATGGATCGGGAAGTCATCCGCTGTAAGACCTGTGGTCTTGTCCAATACCGCACGCGCACTGGGAATTGCCGCCGTTGCGTGCGCGCTTTGCCTCAGCGCTTGGAGTTCCTGATTCCTCCACCGGCCCCTCCGGAGGAAGCAGCCGCTGAACCTGCAGCAGAAAGGTTCGTCAACCAGGAGACGGTCGAAAATATCGGCCAGCGCATTCGCCAGTTGCGCGAATCGCGAGCGATGACTCAGAGCCAGCTGCAATCGCGCTCGAAGGTTTCGCGCTCCTACCTCTCCAGAATCGAAAGCGGCCAGATGACGCCGAGCCTCGGCACACTGGAAAAAATCTCCGAGGCGTTGAACGTCGGCTTGAACCGGTTCTTTATCCCGGAATCCGACGGCGAAGCGCTGCTGGAAGATCCATTCATCCAGGGATTGCGGCCGTTCCTGCGCCAATTGGATTGGGAACAGTGGCAGTCGATCTTGAAGAGGCTGCAAGCCATCAGCGACCACGTTCACGCAACGCCAATCAATCTCCGCCCTATCGGTAATCCGGCGCGGCTGCCGCAGCCCGCGTCGGGGAATGGCAATGCCAACGTACATATCGGCATGGGCCATTCGAATGGGCTTGGGAATTCGCATGCCCATGGCAACCCGCAGGGCTATCCGCTGCGGCGTCCAGGCACGGCTGTTTTTCAGCGTCCGCTGGCGCGATAAGTTTTTCACTCAGGGCACAACTAGCGCGGCGTGATCGTTTCGATCACCCCGCGCTTTTTTATTTTCCTGACGCCAGAGTGAGGAAGAAAACCCCGCGAAGAACAACCGTGCCAGAAAAAAGAAAAGGATGCCCCCTGGGCGTGCCCGTCGTGAGCCGCATCCACTCGGAGAGTCCGCGGCAAAATTATTGATAAGCAGAGAGATTCGCGGCCGGAGAGTCCGGCGGCGAGAAACCATCCAGCAAGAACTCCAAGAATTAATTTTCTTTGATCGCGACCGCACCCGGTTTCTCGGAAAGCTGCTACTCGCGAATGACGGAGACTTTGGCTTCGGGAACTTCGAGGCGCATCAAGCGGTGATTGCTGTCGAGCAAAAGAAGAATCTCGAGGTCGGAGCTGGTGACTCTGAGACCTTCGTAAGTCTTGCCGTCGGCCGTGGCCGAGCCGGTGGATTGCACGGTGATGGAACCGGGAGTCAATTCCTGGGGAATGATCACCGGAAAAGTTTGAACGCCGCCCTTGGACCAGTCGTAGATGCGCGCGAGGACGGCGTATTGATGGTAGAGATTGTTGTCCAGAACGGCGATGAGCGGCGAATTGAACGTGAGGTCCTGCTGGAACGGGCGCGCGCCTTGCATCTCCAGCGTGATACTGGCAACGCCGTTGGCGAATAGGACGTGAGCGCCATTGGTCTTTTCCGCTTGGGCGCTCCAGTTATAGCTGATGGGCGCGCCATCGGCTCCTAGCCTCAGCGCGCCGGAGACTTTGCTGGAGACCCCTTCGGGCGGCTTGATCTCCGCGGTGCCCTTGGCGAGCCAGCCGCCGCCGGACGGGGCAATTTCAAATTCTTCATGGCCCACGGTCTGTCCACCGAGTTTAATGCTGAGCTTGCCTTTGTCCTCGGCGAAGACCGCGGATGCTGTCGCCGGCTTTTTCTGGGCCGCAGGAGAACGGGCGGCACCGGCCACGATTCCTAGTGTTATTAGAAAAGAAACGGTTCTGAATTTCACGGCGCTTCTTCCCCCCTTGTCCATTCTCTCTCAGGGCAGGGGTTTCTCAACCAGTAGATGCGCGGTGTTTCCAGCGGATGCAACCATGCCGCGGCGCAGAATTTCCGCGACCACCTGGGTTGGTTCGCCCGAGCTGTCGACGCGGTAATCGGCAAGTTGATAGGAAGGCAGGCGCTGAGCGTAGAGCACGCTGAAGCTGGCTTCGTCACGGAAAAGCGGGCGGCCGGTCATGGTCATGCATCGCGCCAGGAGAACTTCAATGGGCGAGTCGAGCCACAGGACAGGGATTCCGGCGGTGCGCAGAAATTCGGGGCAACCCGGCTGGGCATAAGTGCCGCCGCCGAGGGCCAGAACGGTGTTTTCTTTAAGCTCGGCGGCGCGGCCCAGGGCGGCGCGGAGCTGATCGGCTTCGATCTGGCGGAAAGCAGGCTCGCCGAGGCGTTCGAAAATTTGGGGAATCGCGAGGCCGGCAGAGGCTTCGATGCGGTCATCGAGATCGACAAAGCGCCAAGCCAGCTGGCGGGCGAGGAGCGTGCCGATGGTGGTCTTGCCGGAACCCATGAAACCGGCGAGGCCCAAAATAGGGACGCGGGGTTGCGGCCCGCGCAAAGGAGGTGTTGTGGTCACGCGATGATGGCGCGAAAATTAGTCGCGCTTCAGAATGCGAATTGTACCACTGTAGGAGGAAAGTTCGACTTTGGCGAGGCCCTGACCGACGGTGCCGAACAGCCCGTGAGTAAACTTCGATGCCGCGCGCCTAATGCCATGCGAATCTGGTTTGAGGAAAGCGGCGGCCTGATTGTCTACTGTGCCCAGGCGGGTGTCCGCTTTGAGATCAAAAGAATCATTGCCGGAGAAGCGCACCTCGACAAGGCCTTTGCCGCTCTTCATGGTATAGAGGCCGGTACGGACAAAATCCCCGTCAAAAAGAATATTTCCGGCAGTGGTGAAGAGACTGACATTGGTCAGCGCCGGTTGGAGAACCTGAGCGCCACCGCTGATGGACTTGAAATCCAGTTTGCCGGCGCACTGCGTGCAGACCAGCGAGCCTTCCGTGGTACGGACGATGATGTAGCCCGAGACTTCCTTCAGGTGGACATCACCGGCGACGCTCTCCAGGGTCATGTCACCCATGACTTGCTCGACGTAGATAAGTCCAGTCTCGGTCTTGAGCTGCAATTCCGTTTCTTCGGGGACGGTGAGCTGGAGGCTGGCTTCCATCTCGCGGGGTTCGGCCGAGGCGTCCAGAATCGTGGCGGTGACGTCGATGCGGTCACCGGCTTGCTCCATGTCAAAGCCAATCTTATTGGAGGTCTGGCTGGCCAGCACGTCGACTTCGGCGTTTTTCCAGGATTTCACTTCGATGCGGCCATTGGCAACGTTGTGGATGACCACCACGGGGCGGGCTTTGATCGTAAAATGCTTTTCAAGATGCTGGCCCTGCTGGCCTGTCGCTGCCGCGGAGACACCCGAGCAGAGAAAAGCTGCGGCAACCAACAGCGGCAGCTGGCCATGTTTTGTGGGCAGCCGCCACGCGGCCCAATTCATGTGTAACCGGAGCGCGGTCACCCCCATCATTCCAGTTGGCATGTTAGTGAAGACTCCCTTCGCGATCCATCATCGCGGACAGTAATTCAGCTTTTTGCTGATAGGCGTTGGACAGATATTCACGCGCCAGTTCGTCTTGCGGCGCAACGCTTACACGGTGCTCGCAGTCAGCAATAAAATCATCGACTTGCTGCAGGTTCTGCCGGAAAGAGTCGTCCACCCGGGAAGTAGAAGTTCCGGCAAGCTGCATGCTTTTGAGATCCACTTCCTGCTCATTCAGAACCTTGGCAGTTTTGGCGAACGGAATTTGCCACGCGGGAACTGAGACCATGGGCGGAAAATCTCCGGGAACACCGGGGTCCGGCGGCTTCCGCCATTCGAGGACTCCGGCAACGACAATCAGCAGGCCCACCGTTGCGGTGGCCAGTGCGCGACCGCGCAACAGACCGTTGAAGCCAAGCCACCAGGACGACCGCTCACGGAGAGCGGAAGCCGCAGGTGTCTTGATTAAGCCTTCGAGTGCAAGCTGAGTTTGCAGCGAAATCCACACCCGGGCGGGCGGTTCGACTTCAGCTGGCAATTCATGCGCGACAGAAACAATGGTCGCGAGATCGGCCACAAAATCCTGGCAACGAGTACAAGTGGCCACATGCACTCGAGCTGCTTCCGGCAGCGGCGCCAGGCCCCCCAACTCCACTACGCACTCCACGTCCCTACACTGCATGACCCTTCACTCCGCCGGAGCTGGCGCTGCTGGCCTGCCCCGTTCGACTTCTAGAGAAACCGTTCCGGCCGAAACCCCTGATGTTCGCCGTGAAGTCGCTAGGCACCCTCGATTGCGCCCATTGTAGCTCAATCGTCATGCGCCGTCCGGCTTTTTGCCGCATGGCGCTCCTGCCGGGCCTGCTGGCGTACTTCTTCCTGAAGCAGGTCCCGTAGACGGGTGCGCGCTTTATGCAATTGCGACTTGGAGTTCCCGACTGAGCAACCCATAATGTCCGCTATTTCGTTGTGCTCGTAACCCTGTACGTCGTGCAAAACAAACACCGTCCGGTAACCTGGCGGTAACTTTTCAACCGAACGTTCCAGATTGACCCGGTCAACGGCACCGCTTAAGCGCAGATCCGCTGCGCCGATGTCTTTCCTGGGGCCGCCTGTCTCATCGTCAGGATCCGTCGTTTCTTCAAGCGAGGCCACCGGGAGCGATTTCTTGCGCAACCGCATTAGCACCACGTTGACCGTCATCCTGTGCAACCACGTTGAGAAAGCCGACTCTCCGCGGAAGGTCCCAATCTTGCGGAAGAGCTGCAGAAAAGCTTCCTGCATCAGGTCTTCCGCATCGGAGGGGTTATTGACCATCCGCAGGCACAGAGCGTAGACGCGGCGGCTGTGTAAGTGGTACAGAAACTCAAAAGCCGCGGCATCTCCGGCCTGGGCCAGACGGATGGCCTCCGCCTCAGTCACCGGTTTGGTGGCCTGCCGAGAGGTTGACGCTCCGGGATCGCTTGGTCGGTTTCGAGCCAACGGTCCATTAGCGGCGCATCCACCAGTTCGGATGCACCGAATGCCTCCTTGAGTTGTCCTGACTGAAGCCGACATGTCCAACAAGACACCCACGAAAGGGCGCTTATTCCCGGGTGAGATTTCCGGGTCCTCGCCGGCGAGCAGGTTTGATCATTCTCCCGCGATTGCGGTCATTCGTCTATGGCGGATCACCCGCTGCGGGGAAGCCACACCGGCTTCCAGCGTCAGAGACTGCTGGAGAAGAACGGTATCTTGGAAAGCTCCGAGCTGGCTCTCGGGCAGAGCAATCAAAAAAGACTTGAAGACGACAATAGCCTCTCGCATGCAGGTATTGAGGTCATAGTGGTCGGAGTCCACTTCATCCCACATTTTGTTGGGATTTACAGACATCCCCTCGGCGAGGTCATCGGCGGCATGGCGGTAATCCTTGCCAAGATCTTCAACCATCTCCTCCAGGGTACTAATTTTATGGAGGAACTGAAGCCGTTGGGAAAAAAGCACGTGGTTGAGCAGGCTGCTCATGCGTGCCGAACGCTGAGCCCGGAGTCCCTGAAAATTGGCGGGATCGAGAGGCGCGGCATTCGGAACGGTTCCGTAGTGTTTGGCGTGCTCGGACAAAGCGCGAAGCAAACCGGCGAGCGCCTGGGTCAGCAGTCGGCAGAGGCCAGAGGTTATGCCGACAGCCTGGTGGGATTTGTCCGGCCGGCCCAGATGCCGCAACTCCATAGCCTCGTTGAGTGACACGCTCAACATGACGTAGCTGGACTCGAGGCGTTGGACGTGTTTATCGAACACCTGTGCCTTTGGTTCAGGAAGCCACGCGCGCCAGTCGTCTTGGACAGACCTACCGCGGGTGGGGGTGCGGTCGCAGTCTTTCACGGGAGCTCTCCGTAGGGACAGATTTGAAGCCAAAACAAAAGTTTGCCAGAAGGCGTAATGTCTATTTTCATAGTAAGAATGTGAGTCATATCGACGCATATCTAACGTACCGCCTTCTTCCACCCCTAGAATGGCACAAGCGAGTTCCTTGCTCAAGGACGAGACCTGCCGTTATACTCGACCTCCATCGCTTCCCTGAAAGGAATTTCCTTTTGCAATTTGAGCCGCGCGACCAGCTTGAACAGCGCCAGAAGAAACTCCAACAGATCCAGGCGCTGGGACACGACCCCTATCCTCGGGAATTCCACTGGACGGATACACCGGCGGCGCTGGTAGAAAAGTACGGAGAAACGGGCGGGCCAGAACTGGAAGCGAACCAGCGCGAAGTGCGGGTGGCCGGGCGCATTCTTTCCTATCGCTTGATGGGCAAGGCGGGCTTCGCGCATCTGCAAGGTTCGGGAAAGCGAATCCAGATTTACGTGCGCAAGGACGTTGTCGGGGAGCAGGGATTTCAGTTGTTTCACCTGCTGGACCTGGGCGATTCGATCGGTGTGCGCGGGCATCTGTTTCGGACCAAGACCAACGAGCTGTCCATTTGGGTCGAAGAGATCTTCTTTCTAGCAAAAGCGCTGCTGCCGCTACCGGAAAAATGGCACGGTTTGACGGACGTCGAGTTGCGATACCGGCAGCGGTATCTCGACCTGATCGCCAATGAAAAGTCGCGGCAGGTATTCCAGACGCGCGCCCGGATTGTCCAGGAACTGCGGAAATTTTTTGATGCCCGAGGCTACATGGAAGTCGAAACGCCGATGATGCATCCTATCGCCGGGGGGGCGGCCGCGCGGCCGTTCACCACCCACCACAACACGCTGGACATTGACCTGTATTTGCGCATTGCGCCGGAGCTTTATCTAAAGAGGTTGACGGTCGGGGGGTTCGACCGCGTTTACGAAATCAACCGCAACTTCCGGAATGAAGGCATTTCCACGCAGCACAATCCCGAATTCACGATGCTGGAGTTCTATGAAGCCTACAGTAATTATCGCGATTTGATGGATATGAACGAGCAGCTCTTCGCGCTGTTGGCAAAAAACATCACTGGGTCGAGCACCGTGAAGTACGGCGACGCCCAACTTGATTTTTCGAAAATGCAACGCCTCACGATGCGGGAAGCGATTGTGAAGTATTGGCCAGCGCACTTGGGCGCGGAACCGAGCGTCGTAGAGCTCGCCAAGCCGGGAGGAGCGCGAGCTCTCGGTGAACGGCATTATCCGGGGAAGGAAACCATGAGCGATGGCGCGTGGACGGGGCTGCTCTTTGAGATGTTAGCGGAAGACAAGCTGGTCCAGCCGACGCTGCTCTACGATTTTCCGACCGAGATTTCGCCGCTTTCGAAACAAAAGCCGGAAGATCCATCGCTGACGGAGCGATTCGAGATTTACGTTGCTGGGATGGAGGTGGCCAACGGCTTCTCCGAGTTGAACGACCCTGCCGAGCAAGAGCGCCGCTTTCTTGCCCAAATGGCGCAGGGCGGCGACGAAGTCCCCAAGCAGCTCGACGTGGACTACCTTCGGGCCCTCTGCCACGGCATGCCCCCGACGGCCGGCGAGGGCATCGGTATCGACCGCCTGACGATGCTGCTGACGGATTCGCCCTCGATTCGTGATGTCATTCTCTTTCCGTTGCTGCGCCCCGAAAGCGGAGGCGAATCATCTTCCGAAGGACACGGCGCCTAACGTATTCTTCTCTCTAGCATGCCATTCGAATGGTTCGTGGCGCAGCGCTACCTGCGGTCGCCGTATCGGCCGGCGGTGCTGCGGCTGGTCACGCTATTTTCCATGATCGGAGTCGCCGCGGGCGTGGCCACGCTGGTGATCGCGCTTTCGATGAACACCGGTTTCCGCGAGACGCTGCAGGAGCGCCTGCTCGGCGTCACGGCTCATGTCTCCCTCACGCGGCCCGGCACCAGCGGAATCAAAAACTACGAGGCCGTGGCCACCAAGCTGGCTGCGGCAACGGGCGCGCGATCCGTCACGCCGGCGATCTATCAAACGGTGCTGCTTTCCTTCGCCGGACAAGCGCGCGGGGTGGTCACCAAAGGCATCGATCCGGAGCGGGAGCGAAAAAGCGACCAGGCGCTCCAGCGCATCATCGCCGGAAAACTGGACTTTTCCGAGGACGGTGACGGCATTGACGCGCTGCTTATCGGAAAACAGATTGCCGAAGAATGGAAGGTCTCCCCAGGCGATTATGTGACCCTCACGAGCCCGCAGGGAAGATTGACGCCGTTCGGATTGATGCCGCGGACACGGCGGTTTCGTGTTGCCGGAGTTTTCGATTCCGGTTTCTACGACTACGACGAGAACTGGTGCTTTCTGACGCTGGCCGCCGCGCAGGGCCTTTCCGGAGCGGGTGACGTCGTCAATGTGATCGAGTTTCGTCTTCGTCAACCGGAACAAGCGGGTGAAATTGCCGAACAAGTTCGCCAAGCTGCCGGGCCAGGTTTTTCAACAACCACCTGGATGGAGGAAAATCGCGCGCTGTTCCGGGCGCTGCGGCTGGAAAAGCTGGTCACCGCGATTTTCATTGGGCTGATTACGTTCGTCGCCGGCCTCAACATTCTGGTGGTTCTTTCCATGACGGTCACGGATAAAGCTCGCGACATTGCCGTGCTGCGCTCCCTCGGCGCGCGCCGCGAGCAGATTCGAACGATCTTTCTTTGGCAGGGAATCAGCATCGGAACCGCCGGTACGCTGATGGGCCTGCTCATCGGTTACTCGTTTTCGTTCGTGGCGGGGAACTACCATCTGATTCCCCTCGATCCCCAGGTGTACGCCGTCTCTTACGTGCCTTTTCATCCGAGTGTTTTCGATGGCCTGTGGATCACTACAGCGGCGATGGGCATTTCGATGGCGGCGACGATTTTGCCGGCTCGCGCGGCGGTACGGCTCCTGCCGGTGGAAATTCTCCGGTATGAATGAAGAACAAGAAAGGGGCTCGGCAGGAACCATATTCTCCAGTCCCTTTGGCGCAAGATTTGCTCCTAGGAGGGGTGCGAGGCAGGCGGGGGAGGCCAAGGTGTATCCGGCAAACTCGGTCGGAGCGCGAACCCGCCGCAAGCTATTGAAAATAGATAGATTATTGGTGCTTCCGTTTAGCGCAAAAAGCCCTCTTTTCGGCAGGCAGGCAATGGACTGGCCGAAATGGGAAACTGTTTGGGTCATTGGAAGCAACCGTTGCCTGGCCGAGCTCGGCGGCACGGGGATTGCACCACAAGCATCTAAGTAAAGAGCAGGAGCGGCGTGTGACCAAGCCGAAAAACCCAACAGGCCAATGACCCAGCAAACACAGCTCAGAAGCGGGATGACGGCCGAGGAGTCGCGTAACGGGCCGGTGGTTCTCGAATCGCGCGGGTTGAAGAAAACTTACGGGAGCGGCGAAAAAAGAATCTCCGTGCTGGCGGATGCCAACTTGATTTTGCGGCAAGGAGAGATGGTCGCCATCGTGGCGCCATCGGGAGCCGGCAAAAGTACTTTGCTCCACCTGCTGGCGGCGCTAGACACGCCAACGAGCGGTACAGTATACTTCGCAACGAAAGCCATTGAATCGATTAATGACGCGGCGCTGGCGGAATTTCGAAATCGTGCCATTGGATTTTTGTGGCAACGCCACCAGTTGTTGCCGGACTTTACGGCTGCGGAAAACGTAGCCATGCCGCTGCTGGTGCGCGGCGAAAATTTTGCTTCCGCGTTAGGGATGGCACGGAAGTGGATCGCGGAGGTAGGCCTGGAAAATCGGGCCGACCACCGTGCAGGGGAACTCTCCGGAGGGGAACAGCAGCGCGTTGCGATTGCCCGGGCGCTCGTCACTGGGCCGTCAGTGCTGCTGGCAGATGAACCTACCGGAGATCTGGACGAGCAGAATGCTTGGGCCGTGTTCGGGTTGCTGGAACGATTGCACCGCACGCACCAGTTGACGTCGCTCATTGCGACGCACAACCTGGCGCTCGCCGCGCGGTGTGACCGGGTACTGGTGCTGGAACATGGCGTTCTGCGAACTCGCGAGGCTGCGGCCTCGGCGAGCGGGGCCCCCGGGGGAGAAGCGAGCTAACGTGTTCGAACGGTATACAGAGAAAGCGCGACGCGTCATATTTTTTGCAAGGTACGAAGCCAGCCAGTATGGCAGCCCGTACATCGAGACGGAGCATCTGCTGCTCGGCTTGATGCGCGAGGACAAAGCCCTGGCCAACCGTTTCCTGCGCCAGCAAGGCTCGATCGAATCGATTCGCAAAGAGATCGAAGCCCGCATCACCATCCGCGAGCGCATTTCCACGTCGGTCGAAGTCCCGCTTAGCGCGGAGTGCAAGCGCATCCTTAATATGGCGGCGGAAGAAGCGGAGCGGCTCGGCCACAAGCATGTTGGCACCGAGCATTTGCTCCTGGGGATCCTGCGCGAAGAAAAGTGCTTCGGCGCGGAGATTTTGATGGAGCGCGGCTTGCGGCTCTCCACGCTGCGGGAAGAATTGGCGCGCACGTCGGGTGAAAAAACAGCGGCGGCGCGGCCCAAGGAAACTTCGCTGCTCGCGGAATTCAGCCGCGATCTTACGCAAGCGGCTTCAGAAGGTTCTCTCGATCCGCTGGTTGGCCGCGAAGGCGAAGTCGAGCGCGTCATTCAAATTTTGTGCCGGCGTACCAAGAACAATCCGGTTTTGATTGGCGAACCCGGCGTGGGCAAGACGGCCATCGTCGAAGGCTTGGCGCAACGGATTTCCGATGGCGATGTTCCGCCGTTTCTGGCGGACAAACGCATCCTTTCGCTCGATCTTTCTTTGATCGTGGCGGGCACGAAGTATCGCGGCCAGTTTGAAGAGCGCTTGAAGACCATCATGAAGGAGTTGATGGAGAGCCAGAACTCGATCGTCTTCATCGACGAATTGCACACCCTGGTCGGGGCCGGCTCCGCGGAAGGCTCGCTAGACGCTGCGAATATTTTGAAGCCCGCGCTGTCCCGTGGAGAGATTCAGTGCATCGGGGCGACCACGCCGGGCGAATACCGCAAGTCGGTGGAGAAAGACCGCTCGCTGGAGCGCCGCTTCCAATCCGTGAAGGTTCCCGCGCCGGACGAAGAGCAAGCCGTGCAGGTGATCCAGGGCGTTCGCGAACGCTACGAAAAATTCCATGCCGTCAGCTATACCGACGAAGCGCTCCGCTACTCCGTCTATCTATCGAACCGTTACATCCCCGACCGTTTTCTGCCGGACAAAGCCATCGACCTGATCGACGAAGCCGGCGCGCGCGTGAAGCTGCGCCAAGCTACCGTCCCCGAAGAAGTCGGCGAAGTGCAGAAGCGCGTGAAATTCATCACCCACCGCATGGAAACGGCCATCGCCAATCACGAGTTTGAAAAGGCGCGTTTCTATTCCGAGGAAG
>Ga0210399_10002836_pt1 | contig 13494 bp, 13 predicted proteins | sample IncBWC14MmetaG_FD_150865 | JGI IMG/M metagenome (GOLD analysis project Ga0210399, IMG submission 150865) | Forest soil microbial communities from Barre Woods Harvard Forest LTER site, Petersham, Massachusetts, United States - Inc-BW-C-14-M | ecosystem: Environmental > Terrestrial > Soil >... | reverse complement strand
GATTCTCGCGGCGGTTTCGTTTGCGTTCTACAACGTTGCCGGGCACCAGATTCTGGCACGCTACGACCGTTGGATCGTGCTGCTCTATACGACATTCAGTGCAGGCGTGTTCTGGCTCATTGTGAATCCCCCGTGGAAGCTGGTGGCGGCGCACTATTCGGGATTGCAATGGGAGTTCTTGCTGGTGTTTGCATTCGTATCGGTGCTGGCGCCATTTTCGTTTTACTTCGCTGGCTTACAGCATCTGGAGCCGACACGCGCGATCGTGGCGAGCTGCCTGGAGCCGGTGTTCTCGATTGTGCTGGCGGCGCTTTTGCTGGGCGAGAGTTTGCGGTCGATTCAGGCGCTCGGGATTGTGATCGTGCTGGTGGCGATTGTGATCGTGCAGTTGCCGGAGCGGGCGGGCGGTGAGGTTACGGTGGTCGAGCCGATCGAGTGAGTTACGGGTTTTGAGGAAGTCGGCACGATCCAAATGGCCGCAATTCACCACAAAGGACACGAAGCGCGCCACTAAGGGCGTGGACCAGGATTTTCCTGAAACTCGAAACCTGACACTTGAAACTCGAACTCGGATAATGCGAGTCGAGCTCCGCTCGACCGGGCAGACGAGGGCGTCTGCCCCCTACGTTTATTCGAGCACTTTTCCCCTGGTCTCAGGCAACTGGGTTGCCGCCAGCATCGATAAGAAGAATCCCGCCGCGCAGAGGTAGAAGGCCCAGCTCAGGCCTTTGGTTTGGGCGACTCGGCCGATCACGTAGGGCGCGATGGAACTCATGGTGCGTGCGCCGTTGTAGGTGAATCCGAGTGCGCGTGCTCGCAGCCGGGTGGGGAAGATTTCGCTGCCGATAATGCCGGAGCCGGAGAAGAAGCCTGTCCCAAAGAACGCGGTCAGGGCGCCCAGCACCATGATCAGCCAGGGACTGCGGGCGGCGGCATAGAGCGGAACGAGGATGGCCGCGGTCAGAGTGTAGAGCATGTAGGAACGCCTGCGGCCGAAGCGATCCGCGATCCATCCGAAGCTGGCGTATCCGGGGAACATTCCGAACAAATTCAGCGACACGAGCAGCGTGGTTACACCCATCACCCCGAAGCCGCGTCCTCCCTGGCTTACCGGGAGCGAGAGATATGGCGGCAGCCACGTGAACAGACCCCACCAGGCAAACATGCCGAAGAAGTTGGCGAACAACAGCGCAAACGTGTGCCGCACAAAGGGGGGCTGGAAGATCCGCGCAAAACTGGAGTGGTCGTAAGCTGCCTGGGCTTCCGCAACGCGCTTAGATTCCTGTGCGAGGCGATGGTGTTCCTGCCACATCGCAGATTCGGGGACGCGACTCTGGATCCAGAGCGTGATGGCTGCGGGCAGAATCCCGACGAAGAACACCATGCGCCAATCGGCGTAGTGCAACACGATGCCCGCGACCAGGGCCGCCAGCGCGTAGCCGATGGCCCAGGAACTCTGCACCACCGAGATCGCTTTGGCGCGCAGTTCGGTGGGCCAGGTTTCGGCGACCAGCGTAGCTCCGGTGTTCCACTCTCCGCCCATACCGAGGCCAAGGATGAAGCGGAAGATCGCGAGCATGAGAATGGAAGTCGACAAGCCCGAGGCGAAAGAGCACAGGGAATAGGTCAGGATGCTGAGCATCAGGGCGCGCTTGCGTCCGATGCGATCCGCGATGATGCCGAAGAACACACCGCCGATGCCGGAAGCGAGCAGGGTCAGGGTGGCGAGGAAGCCCGAAGTGGCCTTGCTCATGCTGAGGTCGCGCATGATGTGGGTCAGCACCAACGCGTAGAGCATGGCGTCGAAGGCATCGAGCATCCAGCCGAGCGAGGCAGCCAGCAGGGTTCTGCGCTGCGCGACAGTGGTATCGGAGAAGGTGGCGGTGGGCATTCGGGAGATTCTCAATTTCAAGTGTGCGGTTGGCAACAGAAAACGTTGATCTCCGGCGAGCAGGGGGCGAGGCCATTAGAATGGCAACCGGGGATTCGCTATGACTCTCATGCCTGCCCTGTTTTTCGGACACGGGAATCCGATGAATGCGCTCCTGCGGAATGGCTATACGGAGAGGTGGACGGCCATCGGAACGAAGTTGCCCAGACCTAAAGCGATCCTCTGTGTTTCCGCGCACTGGTACGTTCCTGGGGCCGCGGTCACAGTAAACACGGCGCCGCGAACGATTCATGATTTTGGCGGATTCCCCCGCGAGTTGTACGAAGTTCAGTATCCCGCGCCGGGTGATCCGGATCTTGCCCGCCGGGTGCAGAAACTACTGGCGCCTCTCGCGGTCGAGCTGGATGAACGGTGGGGACTGGACCATGGGACGTGGTCGGTGCTGTGTCATGTCTATCCGAGGGCCGACATTCCGATCGTTCAGTTGAGCATTGACGAGACCAAGCCTGCATCTTTTCACTACGAAATTGGTCAGCGGCTGGCGCCCTTGCGGGAAGAAGGCATTCTGATTGTCGGCAGCGGGAACCTGGTGCACAACCTGCACACCTATGCCTGGGGACGGCACGCAGTCGATCCGTTTGAATGGGCCGTGCGCTTTGAGCAGGAGGCGCGCGGATTGCTGCTTTCGGGTGACCACAAGCCGCTTATTCACTACGAGCGCCTGGGGCGCGATGCAACTTTATCGGTACCCACTCCGGACCACTTCTTGCCATTGCTGTACGTGATCGGGTCAGGAGCTGCGCAGGAACGGCTTACGTTTCCGGTGGAAGGAGTGGACGGAGGATCGATTTCGATGCTGACCGTGCAATTGGGATGAGCCGGAGCCTACCTGAGAACTGCATCTTAAGAGAACGAGCTCAGGCGGCGAGAACGCAGCGATTTTGGCTTTCATCTCGGCATGTTCCCACTTGCAGATCGTGCCGTTCGAGGTGGGCCGCCCTTTCCGGGTGTGCATGAGAAGTTGGCAGGCAGCGGGCTGCCTCAACGCCAGGCCCTTCCGGAGTGCGTCGAAATCCACGTCTCCTACGTGTTCATCCACGAGCATTAAGTCAAAGCGAGCTTTTTCTGAGAGCGCCAATGCCTCACGTCCGCCCCAGGCGGTGGCGGTGCTGTAACCCTCGCCCTCCAACAAGCGCTCCAGCGCGATGAGAACCTGTTCATCGTCATCCACAATCAATATTTTGATAGGATCACTGGCCATACTAGTACCCCCGGTTTCGTTTTCGGCACGTTCACGGTGTAATCGGGCCAACGACGAAGCACGCTCCTAATAAAGTGCTCGGCCTTCCGAATGAGGGGTGATCGGTATAAGAACCGCGTTACACCGGGTGGAGGGCCGAGGTGAATCCATCTTGGCGGGTAGTTTGACGAGCGTCTGTGACGGTGGTCACATGGAAGCAAGAATTGTCGACACTTAGGTATTAGGGTATCCCACTTCGAATGGATCGGGCCGACCGTGTGTTCATCCAGTGAATGGCCCGTTTGGGAAGTGAATTTGAACGTGAGCGCGAGCGAAGGGAGCAATCCGATGAAACCACGTCCGGACGACGACGTGCCTGCCCTGCGCTATGGGAGCATGAGCCTCGAGGAAATTCAGGAAGGCGTTAGCGCCGAGGCGGTCGGTTATGCCGCGGGGTTGCTGGTGGAAGCCCTTCGCCATTATGAATCGAGCGCGTTTAGCGCGCGCCAGCAGAACCTTACTTTAACCGAAGCACAGATGATTGCGGCGAATTTGATCGCGAAAGTATCGGCTCACCTGAATGACAAGACGATGGAGGAACAAATGGCGCGAGTGCGCCGTGCGATTCGAGAGGTTAAGTCGTGACGCGCATCACGAGCGGCCGTGGGCGATGAACTCTCTCATGGCAAATTCAGACCAGCGAGCGTGAGCACAAGCCTACTTCGTCGGGGGTACCTGAAACACAACGCCTCGATCCGAATTCGCCGTCTTGGTGGCGGCGACGTCTAAATCCGCAAGCGGCACTTTCTTTGAATCATCCGCTGTGTAAATCCAAAGACTCTGGCCGACGATTGCGTAGTTGCGGGCTTCGATGCGATGTCCATCGTGGAAAACGAGCACGGTCGTGGGAGTGACTTCGTCCGGTTCGACAGCAACTGGTGGCGTAGTGGTTGCCGTGGCAGCGGCCGTAGTTTTCTTGGAGGCTGCTGGAGGAGTGCGCTTGGTTCGGGGCGGAGTCGCCACCTTTGCGGCCTGATTGGCCTGCAACTGTTCGAGGATGGAATTCACCTGCGCCATTTGATTTTTCAGCTGGTCCAGTTCGGCGCGAAGCTGCTGAACCTCAGTGACGAGATCGGAATCGGGTGCCTGCTGGACGGCGGGCGTGTCGGTCGCTTGCGGCGGAGCTGCAGCCGGAACTTCGGCAGGTTCCTGGGCACGCAACATGGAGACGCTCCCTACTCGCGCCACAAATACGAGAATCGCAAGAAACCGATAAAAACGCGACATGAATTCCACCCGTTTGGCCTTGGTTAGGCAGCCCATCCGATTGGTCCTATTGTTGGACTCTATTCATACTCAATTTTAAGGTCAAGGTGGAATGGCCCTTCCGGGCGGGTTTGGACAAGGAAGCTCCGGAGTTACCTTGAGCCGAAACCGGCTCTTGTGGGATAAATCTAAAATCGAGCGCGCCTGAAAAGGCGGTGCGCATGCGGATGGTTCAGTTTCGCGACGATGAAGGCGATCCGCAAGTAGACGCTGCGGAGGCGCGGAGCCGAGAGAACGAAAGCCGGATCCTTAGTCCGGCTTTCTTGCGTCAGGTTGGAGTGGTTTTAGTTAGGCATCACGACGGTGTCGATGACGTGAATCACGCCATTTGACTGGAACACATTGGCGATCGTCACCAGTGCCGTGCCGCCCTTTTCGTCCTTCAGCATAATGTGCTTCCCATCGTGCAGCATGACCCAGAGCTTGCCGCCTTCCACGGTGGTGAGCTCTGCGGTACCGTTGCCGTCCCGGATCTTTTTCAACAGATCCGAGGAACTCAAACGTCCCGTTACCACGTGATAAGTGAGAACCTTGGTGAGCAGGGATTTGTTCTCCGGCTTCAACAGGCTATCGACCGTCCCGGCTGGAAGCTTGTCGAAAGCTTGGTTGGTGGGAGCAAACACTGTGAACGGTCCTGGACCTTCGAGGGTATCGACCAGTCCGGCAGCTTTTACTGCCGCTACCAGCGTGGTATGGTCCGCGGAATTGACGGCATTCTGGATGATGTTCTTGGCTGGGAACATTTCTTTGCCCCCCACCACCGGATTGTTCATCGCTGCGACGGCGGAACTGATCGCCATAGCCGCGAGTACCGCAATAATCGTGAGTTTCACACGCATGCTCTTTGAATCCTTTTCTGGATGAATTTTGCGACTGCAGCTTAAGTACGAAGAATGAGCGCGAGCGGATTGGTGCTGGCGGAAGAATTCTGCGTGAAGGTTTGTACAGTGTTTTGCAGATTAAGATGAACCTAATGTGGGATTAATTTCTCAACGTAAGGGCGCGTGAAAGCCGGATAGACATATCCTCCGAGACGACACGAATTCGCACTGCAAAGCTATGCACTGTTCTGGGCAGTAATCCCACGCACGGTGAGAGCAGAACCCGCGATGCGGATGGTACTCTGGCCCGAAGTCACGTACGAAATAATTTTGTCGATGATATATGTGACAGCGCGATTCTATTTGCTAGAATCGTTCACCAGGGGGTTACATGCCTAACTTGGACAAAGTAGTCAGGTCGTTAGTTTCGGAGCAACGAACGTTACAGAGTAAGTTAAATCAAGTGGAGTCTGCGATTGCCGCTCTGCGTGGAGTGAGTCAAAACGGACGAAGCGCCGTGGCTCGCCCCAAGCGGGTTTTGTCAGTCGCCGCGCGTCGGCGAATCGCAGCTGCACAGAGAGCTCGTTGGGCGAAGTACAAACAGCAGAAAAAAGCTGCTGCTTAGTTTGAACGAGCGAAGCGAGTAGATTACATTTTGGCCTAGATAGAAATCGTCGGTTCCTGATGCTTTTTCCGCGCCGTTCGGAGGCCTCAGGAACCGGCGATTTTGCTTTTACTCAAAAAGGCGAGACAGAGTGATCTTCTTCGTGCGGGCAGCGGCGTAGGCCAAGGTGTCGAGTGGGTCGAGCGAGTGCTTGTAGCCTTCGGGAAGCAAGCCGTTCGGAGTGACTGGGTACGGAATCTTCGGCTTGACCGGCCAGAGGAGGCGCTCGATGGTCCAGAGACTGTCATAGCCGAGACCTTCGGCGCATTGTCAAGCGACCAAGGCCGCCGGGACGGCGGCGCTACAGTAGCGCCGGGATCCTGCCGGCAATCGCGACCTGCGGTTCAAAGCTTCTGCCATGCATAGTTGCTTCACTCCAACTGCAACCTATATTCTTCCCCGTTATGTCTACGCTGGTGGAATGCGTTCCGAATTTTTCTGAGGGCCGCGACAAAGCGCGCGTTGACGCCATTGTCGAGGCTATGAAGGTCAGCGGTGTTTACCTGCTCGATCGCGAGATGGACGCCGATCATAACCGCTGCGTCATCACGCTGGTCGGCGAGCGCGAGGCCATTCAGGAAGCTGCGATCCGCGGAGTAGGCAAATCCGCGGAGTTGATCGATCTCACCAAGCATCAGGGCGCTCATCCGAGAATGGGTGCGGCGGATGTGGTGCCGTTTATTCCGATTGACGGCGTCACCATTGAAGATTGCGTTGCCATGGCCCGGCACGTGGGAGCGGAAATATGGAAGCGGTACCAGATTCCGGTGTACTTGTACGAGGCCGCGGCCACTTCGCCGGAACGAACGAACCTCGAGAACATTCGACGCGGTCAGTTTGAAGGAATTCGCGATGAGATTGCGACTAATCCGGCGCGGCGTCCGGATTTTGGCGAACCGCGCGTGCATCCGACCGCCGGCGCCACAGTGGTGGGAGCGCGCAAATTTCTGATTGCCTACAACATGTTCCTGAACACTCCCGATGTCGACATCGCAAAGAAGATTGCCAAAGCCGTGCGCTTTTCGAGCGGCGGCATGCGCTTCGTGAAAGGCGCGGGCTTTCTGGTGCGTGGACTGGCGCAGGTGTCGATGAACCTGACCGACTTCGAGCAAACCCCGGTGCATCGCGTCTTTGAGTTGGTGAAGCGGGAAGCTGCGCGCTACGGGGTCATGCCGGTCTCCTCCGAAATCGTCGGATTGATTCCGAAAAAAGCACTGGAGCAAGCAGCTGAGTGGTTTCTCCAGGTGGAGAATTTTGATTCGTCGCTGATCCTCGAAAACCGGCTCGCGGCTGTGATGGGCGGCAAAATGGCTATCGGCGGGCTTCGCGCCGGGGTAGAGCCTTTCGTGGAACAACTGGCCGCGCCCACGGCAACTCCGGGCGGAGGCAGTGCAGCGGCCGCAGCGGGGGCCATGGCGGCGGGCCTCGCCCACATGGTCGCGGCCATGTCCCGGGGCAAGAAGGCGTATTTGCAGCACGAGAACGAGCTCAGCGCGGCGATCGCGCGCTTGGCGCAGCTTCGCGAGGACTTGAAAGCGGCGGTGGACGCCGACGCCGCGTCCTACAACGCCGTGATGAAGGCCTACAAGCAGGCGCGAGAAGCGGCCGATGGCGACGCGATCATCACGGCCGCGTTGAAGGAGGCGACCCTCGTGCCCTTCGGAGTGGCTGAGCGCTCGCGGGAAGTAGGTCGCTTGGCCGAAAAGCTGGGCCCTATAACAAATCCGAATATGAAGTCCGATTTGACGACCGCATCCGCTCTGGCGCGCGCGGCGGTGGAAGGCGCGCTGGCCAATGTCGAGATTAATCTGTCGTCCATGAAGGATCAGGAGTTTGTGCGCAATATGCGAACGAAGGTCGGCGCTCTTTCATCCTAAGTCGCGAGAACGAGATTCAAGCCGCGGAGGACGAAGAGAGGCTTAGAATGTGTGCGCAATTGGATTCAAGAGTAATGAAAACCTTGCTCAAAACAAGCCGTCTTGCCCTGAATATTACATTCATAGTGGTATCGGGTGCAGCGGGTTTTGCTACCTGGAAGGCGACGCGGCCAAAGTTGCAGCTCCAAACGTGTTTCCATTCATATTCTGGGCTTGAGCCAGGTGCGAATGTTCAATTGGCCGGAGTGGAAATCGGGAAAGTTCGCAGAATAAGAAACGAAATCGGTACCGACTGCCCGGTGGACGTGGAATTCGAGTTAGCGCTGACAAAGGAATTCCGTTCTCTCCCAAGCAATGCGACCGCACGATTCAGCACGGAAGGAATTTTGGGACCGACCTACCTCGAAATCGTTCGCCCCAAGAGCCCTGGTCAGGCCATCGAGAATCATGGCGTGATCCAAGGCGTGGATTATTCCGACGGATTGAGCCCCGAGGCCTCAAGGAAATTGAAGAGACTCGTGAATGATGTGATCGATAAGGCGACCGCCCATCCGCTAGCCTCTACTTCCGATACGCAAGAGAAACATTGACCGACTTGAGATATCCGCCGCTGCTCAAAAACCTCTGTAGCGCGCAACAATTCTTACGAAAATGAGTTCTCAGTTGATGTGTGTGTCCGACCGACTGCTGGCAGGTGTCCAATCCGTCAACGGTATGCCTGTACTTTAGTTTGCCCCGGCTTGCCGCTGGGCGGCATACAATTGATACTTATCGGGTTAACTCAATACGCGGATTTCGCATCCAAGTGGGTATTCCCAGAGGTCCTATGAAAAAGCTGATTGTTCTGCTTTCTTTGGTGCTGTTGGGCGCGGCGGCGTTTGCCATGCCGCTCGGAACATCTTCGCGCGCCGTGATTCCGTCTGACATTCAGCAGATTATTTCGGTCGACTACCGGGCGCTGCACGATTCACCCACCGCTCAGGCGTTGAAGGAACAAGTGCTGCCCGATAGCCTCAAGCAGTTTGAGAAGGCGTTGAAAGGTGTTGGCATCGACTCCGATCGCGACGTGGACCAGCTAACCTTCGCCGCCTATCGGATGGGCAAGCAGGGTGTGAAGGTGGTGGGCATGGCGCAGGGTTCGTTTTCGTCGAAAACCGTGCTGAAGCGGATGAAGATGAAAAAGATCATGCCCGCAAAATACCGGGATTCCTCCCTCTACTCCATGGGCAACGGGATGATCATGACCTTTTTGGATGAGAACACACTCCTGTTCGGCGACGATAGCGCGCTCAAGGGTGCGCTCGACGCGCGCGATGGCTTGATCCCGACCCTGGATTCCAATTCGGAGATGGCCGATATGATGGCCGCCGTCGATGGGTCCGCGGTATGGAGTCTCCTCGACCAGCAGGGCACCCAGAACATGATGCGGTCCGCGTTGGGCGATGCCTCGAAGGTCGCCGACTACGACACCATCAAGAAGCGCCTGATCGGCTCCCGGTACACGATGGATTTCTCCAGCGGCGTCAATTTCAACCTGGACGTGATCACCTCCGATTCGATCACGGCGGCCACTATGTCATCGCTGGTGAAGGCGGGCATGCTCTACAAAAAGATGAATGCCACGCCCGTCGAGAAGGTGGCCATCGATGCCTTGACGGTCGACTCCGACAGCTCCAAGCTGGTTTTGCATTTCAAGACCGATGACAAGCAGTTCCAGGCTCTGATGAAGTCAGACCTGTTCGCTGCCGTTTCGAAATAAACAATTCACCACAGAGACACAGAGAAAGAGGTAGTGGAGCGACGGGCGTCCTCGCCCGTCGTCCCGCAAGGGACAGCTGCTCAGAATTTTGAATCCCCAGCTACGGCGGATGGCTTCGCGGCTATTTCTTCTTGGCGGCCATGGCTTCGCGCTTCGATTTTGCCCAACCCTCTTTCGTAGTTTGGCGAGCGCGCCCAAGCGCAAGCGAATCCTCGGGCACATCTTCAGTGATGCAGGAGGCCGCCCCGATGTAGGCGCCTTTGCCGATCTTTACCGGGGCAACCAGCGTGCTGTCGCTGCCGACGAAGACGTTGTCGCCAATTTCGGTCTTGTGCTTGTGGATGCCATCGTAATTGCACGTAATCGTGCCGGCTCCCACGTTCACGCCCGCGCCGATGTCAGCATCGCCGAGATAGGTAAGATGGTTTGCCTTCGACCCCTTCCCCAGTTTGATCTTCTTGGTCTCCACAAAATTGCCCACGTGCGCGCCTTCTCCGATCTCGCTGCCCGGACGCAGGTGTGAGTAGGGACCGATGATCGCTCCGGAACCGACGCGGGCTTCGTCCAGAATGGAACCGGGACGGACCAGCACACGATCGCCGATTTCCGAGTTCTGGATCACGCAATAGGAGCGAATGCGGCAGTCGCTTCCAATGCGCGTGCGGCCCAGCAGTTGCACGAAGGGTTCAACGATCGTGTCGGGCCCCAGCTCGACATCCGCATCGATGACGCAACTCTGCGGATAGAAGATGCTCGCGCCGGCGTTCATGAGTTCCCGGCATTTCGCCATGCGGACGAGAGCGTCGATCTCCATCATCTCGGCGCGCGTGTTGCTGCCCAGAATCTCGGCTGGGTTGGGAGTCTTCAGAGCGACCACCTTGGATTTGGCTTTGCCAAACACGGCGGCCATGTCCGTGAGGTAGAACTCGCGATGAGGATTGTCAGTCTTCAGGTCGCCAATACGCGTGTAAAGCGGCTTGACGCCAAACGCGTAGAAGCCGGAGTTGATCTCGCGAATTTTCTTCTGCGCGGGAGATGCGGACTTTTCTTCGACAATGGCTTTCACCTCATCGCTCTTCGCCCCCTTACGCAGCACTCGCCCATACCCCGTAGGATTTTCGAGTTCCGCTGAGAGCAGGGTCATAGCGGCTTTCTTCTGGAGGTGAAAGTCGCGCAGGCGAGCGATGGTTTCGGCGGTGATCATGGGAGCATCGCCGGAAAGGACGACCACGTGATCGTAAGGAGCGAGCGCTTCGCGAGCGACCATCAGGGCGTGACCGGTGCCGCGCTGCTCCTCCTGCATGACAAAATTAACTCCGGTGTGCTGGAGAGCCTGGCGTACGCGATCGGCCTCGTGCCCGATGATGGCGTAGACGTCCGCAGCCGGAACTACTTTGGCCGCGGCGGCGATCACGTGCGCCAGAAGCGGCTTACCTCCGACTTCGTGGAGGACTTTGGGGTGCTTGGATTTGAGTCGCGTGCCTTTGCCGGCAGCCATGATGGCGATGGCAATGCGGGGCGTGTTGGATGTGGGCATCGGGTTCAATATAGCGCGAGTCACAGTCGTCAGTCGCTATTAGTCGCCAGTCACTAGTCTCCAGCAGAATCAAAACACCTGCCCACGACGTCGGCCAAGAGTTCGCGGCTGACTGCACGGACGATGAAAATGGACGGCAGGAACTGAGAGCTGGAGACAGCTAGCGACTGGTGACTGGAGACTGGCGACTATTTACCGTCGCGCCGGGTTCGGCTCCAAGGCCGTCTTTCGCGGACTGCCAGCGGCTTGCGTGGCGATTTCCAGCAGATCGCGGGCTACAACGTCGGTGGCATGGCGGGCTACCCCAGCTTCTTCGAGGTAGTCACCCAGCACCGGACAGCAGCCCAATCGCTCGATCGCTTCCAGATCCGCCACGATTTGAGCGGCGCCTTCAAGCGCGTACTTGGCCTTCAAGTCGTCGGAAACCGGCGTGCGATTGATCAAGGCATAGTCGAAAAGCTGCGCCTGGGCGTGACGGTTGAGAGCGCGGATGTGGTCCGCCGCCGTGAGCCCGAGGCTTTCGTTGGCTTGCGTCATGAGGTTGCAGATATAGACCTTGATGGCGGGCGAGTTGACAATGGCCTGCGCGATGCCGCGCACCAGCAAATTGGGGATCAGGCTGGTGAAGAGGGAACCGGGCCCAATCGTGATCACGTCCGCGCGCGCGATCGCTTCGAGGGTCTGGGGAAGTGGTTCAACACCCGGGGGAACCAGGAACAGTTCCCGGATTCGCCCTTTGCTCGCGGTGATCTTGGTCTCCCCACGTACTCGCGTTCCATCTTCAAGTAAAGCTTCAAGCTCGATATTGGAAGTTGTTGCAGGATAGATGTGTCCACGGGTCAGCAAAATTTCCGATGACAGGCGTACCGCTTCGGCAAAGTCTTTGGTGATCGAGGTCAGCGCGGCCAGGAAGAGGTTGCCGAAACTGTGGCCCTCGAGACCAGAGCCCTTGTCGAAGCGATGACGGAAGAGTTGGGAGAGGAGGTCGGCGTCTTCCGACAGGGCAACGATGCAGTTGCGGATGTCGCCCGGGGGGAGCATGTTGAGCTCTTTGCGCAGGCGCCCACTGGATCCGCCATCGTCGCTCACAGTCACGATCGCGCTGAGTTCCTGGATCGTGGGTTGCTCAGTGGCCGGCCGAAAGGATTCTCCCGGGGCTGGAACGAAATTCTTCAGGCCCTTCAGCAGCGTGGATAGCCCGGTGCCTCCGCCAATCGCCACCACGCGCAACGGTGCAGCGTAGACAGGATTCTCCCGCGAAGGAGGAGTCGGCCGCTGCTCTGATTCCATGAACTAGTAGGTCTCTTCATCCGGGATCGCCGGCTCGGCGACCGCGTCTGCGCCCGGATCGGGGTAGAGCAGCTCAGTGAAACGGGGATCCTCCGACAGATTCTGGAAATCGGAGTCATTCCGCGCCTGAAAACGCAGGGCCGGGTTCAGGCGAATGGCTTCGTCCAGACTGCGCAACGAGTCCTCGACGTGGCCGGTCATGCACTCCAGGGCCGCCAGACCATAGATCACGTAGTCGGCCTTCGGCGACTGCTTCTGGAGCTTTTCCAGGTGCTCGCGGGCCTGTACATAGTCGCCAACGTTCATCAGGGAGACCGCGTAGTCAAAATGCTCTTCCGGGCTTTTGAACTGGTGCGTGACTTTTTCCAGGTGCTGGTTGCAGGTACTCATGTGCACGGAGGCGCGATCGCCCAGCTCCTTGCTGGGGCCTCCGACGACTTTTTGAAAATGCGTTTTGGCCTTGTCGAACTTGTGCTCCTGCATCGCGCGCAGGCCGGTTTCGTAGTTCTGAATAGCTTGCGCGACCCGCGGGTCATCGGCCATGGATTTTTTCGCAGTAGGTTTCTGAGCCATGTGTAAAACTCTTCCAGTAGTTTTCGTAACTGCTCCTTGTTCTAGCAACTTGCAGGAGGTCGATTCAAGTACTTCATTGAGAAATTGGGAAATTGAGTAATTGGGAAATTTGGAATTTTGCTATCCCGACCACGAGTTGCAATCATGCAATTTCCTGGTTTGCCAATTTGCGAACTTCGCGATCCCTTCGGGATCTCGGCGGTTAAGAGCTTTGTTCTTAAACATCAACCAAGGCTTTTAACCGCAAAGGCCGCAAAGAACGGCCGCGAAAGAACGGCCGCGAAGGACGCGAAGAAAACCTTTTAATTACCCAATTTCCTCAATTCATTTCTGCGGCGGTTTGCAGATCGATTTGCTTCCACTCGCCCTTGATGATCCCTTGCCGAATTTGCGCGGGAGTTTTGCCTTTCTTGGTCTGATCGTAGGAGTAATACAACTCCTTCATGCAGGTGTCGCATTGGGCGCCGTGGGTGTTCTCAAAGCAGCTGTGCAGGCTGTTGTGACCCATGCCACGGT
>Ga0210399_10002835_pt1 | contig 13496 bp, 13 predicted proteins | sample IncBWC14MmetaG_FD_150865 | JGI IMG/M metagenome (GOLD analysis project Ga0210399, IMG submission 150865) | Forest soil microbial communities from Barre Woods Harvard Forest LTER site, Petersham, Massachusetts, United States - Inc-BW-C-14-M | ecosystem: Environmental > Terrestrial > Soil >... | reverse complement strand
CGCTGGGAGAAGAAGCGATCCCGGGCGGAAAGCATTATTGCTTGCGGAGCTCTGCTCGATCCCGAAATTTTCACGGTTGGATTCGCGCGGCGTTTCACTGCTTACAAGCGCCCCGATCTCTTTTTGCATGATCTGGAACGGCTCAAGCATCTGCTGACAAACCGGTTGCGCCCCGCCCAGATTATTTTTGCCGGGAAAGCGCATCCTTCGGACGTTGAAGGCGAGAGGTTGATTCAGAGGATCTTTCAGCTGGCTCAAAACCCTGAATTCGGCGCGCGAATCGCGTTCGTCGAAAATTACGATCAGCGGCTCGCCCAGCGCATGGTGCGCGGCGTGGACGTGTGGCTCAATAATCCGATTCCGCCGCTCGAAGCCAGCGGAACCAGCGGAATGAAAGCGGGGGCGAATGGCGTCCCCAATCTTTCGATCCTGGATGGCTGGTGGATTGAAGGCTACAACGGCAAGGACGGGTGGGCTTTCGGAGCGGGCGATATCTCGGGCGACCGGACGTCCACAGATGCGGATGCGGCCTATCGTCTGCTTGAGGATGAAGTGATTCCGATGTATTACCGCCGAGCCGACGACGAGATTCCGCACGACTTCGTTCAGGTGATGAAAGAATCGATCAAGCGCGTTGCGCCGCAGTTCAGTACCCGGCGCATGGTTAAGGAATATGTGAACCGATTCTATGTCGAGGCCCTGGGATTGAACGCCGTAAGATCCGCTTAGCGATTTTCGAATTCGCGATCGCTTCCGCTCGAAAAGGCACAGCCCAAGCCGATGGCCATTCAAGAAGGCCGGCCGGACCAAAGCAATACTCAACAAAAGCCAGCGCGCCGTTTCTATCGCGGTCTTGTTATCGCGCTTATCGCATTCCCGCTACTCTTGCTTGCAATCAACTGTCTACGCTACGAGCTGCGAAGTTACGCCCTATTGACACATTTGGTCGATCCGCAAGCAAGCGGTCCACTCCTGCGATTCGAATCAAATGCGGTAACCGCTGAAGATGTCGCGATCGCCACGAAAGATGGCCCAGTGCCGGCCCGTTTGTACATTCCGCTTGGAATCTCAAAACCGCGCGGCATTGTGGTATTGCCGGGGATTCACCACCTCGGAATTTACGACCCGCGGTTCGTGAATTTTTCCCACGCACTCGCTGCCAGCGGGTTTGCTGTCCTGACGCCTGTGCTCGCCTCTCTCGCCGACTATCACGTAGACGCCGCATCGATACCCACAATCGGGTCGTCACCCGCTTGGCTCGAGCGACGACTAGGCACAGGCCCTGTTACTGTGATTGCGCTCAGTTTTTCAGGTGGGCTGGCGCTCCTCGCGGCTTGCGATCCGCAGTACGCGCCACACATACGAGCGCTCGTGCTCTTCGGCGGTTACGAAAATCTCGAGCGCGTCTCTCGTTTTCTCGCAACAGGGCAAGAAGAATTTCCCGACGGCCGCGTAATCCCCGCCCCGGTGCACGACTACGGCGCATCCGTCTTCGTCTATGCGCACCTCTCTCAATTCTTCGACCCCAAGGACATCCCCGCGGCACATGAGGCTTTGAAGTATTGGCTCTGGGAAGAGCCGCAAAATGCTAAACCTTGGCTCGACAAGCTGAGTCCACCAGCCCGGGAACTTGTCGATGCGCTAATGTCCCGTCGAATCGATTTGGTTCGTCCGCAACTACTCGCCGCCATCCACGCCGATGCAGCCGAACTCGCTTCCCTCTCGCCCGATGGCCAAATTGCGCAGCTTCGCATTTCAGTTTTCATACTTCATGGCGCCACAGACACCGTAATCCCGCCCGCCGAAAGCCTCTGGCTCGCAAAAGAGGTTCCGCGCCGGGATGTCCGCGCAGTACTGATCACGCCGGCATTTACCCACGTCGATCTCCAGCACAAAGCGAGTTGGGCTGATCAACTCCGGCTCGTTGATTTCATCGCCGCCGTTCTCCGGGAAGCCAGCTAGCAAGATCCGCAAATCTTTTTGCGAATCGCCTCCCTTACAATCATCAGTGTATTGCACTGGCACGCATCCGCTGCGATTCTTCGCGATGAGAGCCCGAATTGAAATAGCAATATGTCTGCTGCGAAATCAGTTCGCGGGAGCAGACGATCCAGCAAGCGCTGGGTTGCCACCGTCAAGACCGTTTCGACTTTTCCTCCTCCTGGACTCTTCAAAAAGAGCGCGCCCGCGATTGCGAAAAGTCTGGCGTCAAAGAGAGTGTCGCCAAAAGGACCTCAATCCGGCATGCGGATGCTCAATTACTACATCAATAGAGCCGGCCGTAATCTCACCGCGGTACGGCGACGTGAACTCAGCAAAGCAAAAATTCTGCTCTCCAAACGAATCCGAGCACACAGAACACACGGATAGCCTTGCTGCGATTTGGCGAAGTTCAAATTTTGAATGGAGTTACAGCGAATGCGAGACATCAATGAACCGATTGTGAAGCACGAAGAGATCGAAAGACGAGCTTACGAAATTTACCTGCAACGTGGGGGCGGAGACGGTCGGGACCTGGACGATTGGTTTGCCGCGGAACAAGAGCTAGCCCATGAGCGACGCCAGGACAACGAGTCAATCCGGAGCAGCATTCAAGAGCAGCCGCAACCGGTGGTTCGAAGATTAGTCCGCAGCGACGCGGCAGGAGCGCGTTGACCTTCGCGACTCCTCTACGAGCGCCGATTCAGCTCCACAGCATTCCCGAATAGGCGGAGGGGTTCGTCGAGGAAGTGGTGAGCCGGGCAGGACTTGAACCTGCAACCCGCTGATTAAGAGTTCCACTCTCACCCGGAATCAGCAAGTTACACGGGGAGATACCTTGTGTCCCCGAGAAGTACAGAGTGCACGGTTGCATGAAGTTAGAACGCAGGGAGCACGCTCAGTATCTCACCCGAGCGTCAGGGAGTGGTCAACGATGGTGGTCAACGTCGGAAAGTCCACAGACACTCGCGCCCGCGAAGAAAAAACCAACAAGCACCGCTGCATGATACAAGCGACAGAATTGAGGAAGCCGCAAGCACCCAGCAACCCGCGTGGCCTCGCTCCGTCGTCAGGGTGAAAGAGCCTTTGAGGTATTGTTTTCGCGTCCGACGACAATTCCAGAGAGTCCCCCATGTGACCGTACGGCATTCGCGATGCCGATCTCAACAGGAAAGAAATACGAATGCGCGATAACCGCGGCAAGGGTGGGAGTCCCAGTCTTGGACCCGGACAACCGGACCCCCGACTTGAGCGAGGAAAATTTCTGCCGCTGATTTTTCTCCCTTGCTGTTTTTTCGGTCTTATCGGCCAATTCCTCAAATGTCCCACTTGAGACGGTTCGGGTTTGCTTCTAACTACAATTGAAATACAGTTAATAAGTTATGATACGCTTCTCGTCCAACACTCAGCTTTTGGTGACTGCTATTGAAGCGAGGTTTGGTTGGATGACCATCCTGAGCACTTTGCTTTCACGGGGTTACTTTCCGAAGGAACTGCCTCCGGCTTTTTTTACAGACCAATTCTCAAAGTATGCTGTCGCTAAGTCTGGTCGAGAAGTAGTGTCTGCATACAAGGCGACCGACAACTACACTGAGTGCGTAAAGTACCAACTTGCACGTCCTGGGCTAGACCGAAGGGAACTGCGAATTCCGCACCCGGCATCGTTTGCGAATCTTGCTTCGCTAACCGCGGCTAATTTCAGTCGCCTATTGAAGAAGGCGGGCAAATCAAAGTTCTCTAGAAGTCGACCGATATACGCACCGAACACCTATCGTGCGCTCACTCCGATGATTCGCCACTCCGATCTTTCAAAAGAGCGGGTTGCGATACGAGCGGGGTCGTCCTTTGTCTTAAAGGCTGATGTAAGTCAATTTTATCCGTCGCTCTACACGCACGCAGTCGGCTGGGCTGTGGACCCTCAGCTTCGGCATAGGGGGAACTGGGGGAAGAGTGCCTTCCTCGGACAGAAGCTCGATCAGGCATTGATGAATCTCGATGGAAAGATCAGCCAAGGAATTCCCATCGGAAACGACGTGTCTTTCCTACTTGCTGAAGTCGTTCTTGGGCAGGTCGACAGAATCTTGGCGCAACATCATACTCGGGCGTTTCGGTGGTTCGATGACTAATAGCCTATGAAAGCGTGCGACATGGGTTCCTTAGTGTCTGTGCTTCAGCAGTGAAAAATAACTCATTGTTTTCCGACTTGTTGAACAAGAGAATCACCTTCTATCGAAAGGCGTTGTTTACGTATGCGGTACTGATTCATTACGGCGGAGCTCCCGGCTGGGTTGCCAGAGAGTGGCTGAGTAAAAAGGAACCTGCTGACCAGACAACTCCTCCCCGTGGCCACGTAGCTGATTTGATCGGCCAGGATCTAACAAGAATCGGTCAACCGACAATCGCGGCGGATGTGGGGAGTCTTGAGTTGATGGAGGCCGCGGTGGAAGCAACTGAAGCCCAGGGAATTGGCACGTATTAGCTGGGGCCGCGCCTTTCCCGACGAACGCTTGACCTCCCCAATCGAAAATAACGGGAGTCGAAAATGATCCGGAGGCTGAGCAGTTTTGAGGGGCGCCTGATGCGTGCGATGGGTCTGAAGGACGTGCAACAACTCGACGAACTCCTGGTTGCGCCGATCAGTCAGTGTCTGCGGATCACTCGGAGCCACCTGACGAGGAATACGATTTAGCCGACCGGATGTATGAAGAGGCAGATCGACAGTGGGACGCTCGAAGACGCTTCAACGCGCTATCCGAATGCGAGTACCTCAATTAGTTCCTGAATGAGGCTGCGCTTCTCGGGAAGGGGTTGGGGAGGTAATTCACGACCCCGGCCAAAAGTAGTGCGCGTCAGCCACAGAATTTTTTTGGTCCGTAAATTTTTTCGCTTGCTGTTTTTTTTGTAGGAAAATCCACCGTAGTCCCAACTGGGATGTTCTGCGAGCCCACCTTTTCCCACACAATCGGCTCAGAACCGTCTCAGAATGAGATAGGTGGTGATAATCCCTGTTCTCGACATCTTTCAGTTTTTCCAATCTGGTAGCATCGAAATCACCTCGACCAAAAGCGTACAATGAAGCTACGACCGTGTTTGAGCGATACACAGAAAAGGCGAGGCGCGCAATTTTCTTCGCACGCTACGAGGCCAGTCAGTACGGCACTCCTTACATCGAGACGAAGCACCTACTCCTCGGATTATTGCCAGAAGACCGTGCTCTGACTAGGTTTGCGTTTGGATCACTTCAATCAATCGACCCAATACGAAAAGAAGTTGAGGCGCATATCACAATTGGAAAGCGCATCTCGACCTTGGGTCCAGTCCTAAAACTGGACTCTTAGAAAAGGAAAGCTCTCCCCTTTTCAAGAGCCGCAATGAGCGGGTCGCCGTACAGAAACGCGTAACGATTTCTTTGAATCGCAGCGGCCGAGAAGAAGATCAAACGGCTGAAAGGAGAATCGACATGGCTACAGCAGCTGCTCCCTCGACGGCAAGGGTTGTTCGTTTTCACGCAACGGGCGGACCGGAAGTACTGAAAATTGAGACAGAACCGATTCCTGAACCGAGCAAAGGCGAAGTGCGGCTTCGGGTGAAAGCGATCGGGTTAAATCGTGCGGAAATAATGTTTCGAGAAGGAAGGTATCTGGAAACACCCGCGTTTCCGGCCAAACTGGGTTATGAAGCGGCGGGAGTGGTGGACGCGGTTGGACCGGATGTGGATAAGAGCTGGCTGGGCAAAAAGGTGAGCACCATGCCAGCGTTTGTGATGACGAAGTACGGAGTGTACGGAGAAGTGGTGATTGTTCCGGTGAGTGCGATAGCTGTCTATCCGGACAAACTCACGCCGGAACAAGGCACGTCGATCTGGATGCAATATCTCACGGCTTATGGCGGCCTCGTTGAGTACGGAAAGGTGACGAAAGGCGATTTCGTGGTGCTTACTGCAGCGAGCAGCAGCGTGGGAATTGCGGCTATTGAAATCGTGAATGTGGAAGGGGCTACGAGCATTGCGACAACGCGAACTGCGAAGAAGAAAAAAGCGTTAATGGACGCCGGAGCGAAGCACGTGATTGTGACCGAAGAGGAAGACTTCCTGACGCGCGTGAAGGAGATTACCGGAGGCAAAGGGCCTCGCGTGATTTTCGATCCGATTGGCGGGAAGGGAATTGAACAGCTCGCGCAGGCAGCTGCCTATCACGGAACGATATTCGAGTACGGAGCGCTGGCTCCCGAACCGACGCCGTTCCCCTTGTTTGCCGCTCTGGACAAAGGGTTGACGGTACGCGGGTATACGTTGCGCGAGATTTTCGCCGACCCGAAACTGACAGCCAAGGCGCAGAAATACGTGTTCGACCACGTGGAGAAGGGCGATTTTAAACCGAAGATCGATCGCATGTTCCCTTTCGCACAGATCGTGGAAGCGCATCGCTACATGGAGTCGAACGAGCAGATCGGCAAAATCGTCGTCAGCGTGCCTTGAAGCTCCTCGCGGATAGATGTTGATAAATCCGCTTATCACCACCTATCTCAGAATGCGACAACGCACACAGAATTCAGTCAAAATTCAGGAACTCTGTCAAAAACGGTCAAGTCCCGCCGGATTCAGGTGAGGGCGATGCGCTCGGTCCGTCACGTCCGACGGGAAATGGACCATGCGGGGTATGTGATTGATTCAACCCAGTCTCATCAGCCATCCAAACCTCTGAGGAATCTCCCCGGGACGAATACACGCTCCTAACCCCAAAGGAACGGCGACTCCTAAATTACAGCACAAGCTTTCCGTATTCACCGGGCCCTAACTTCCAGTTATCCGAATAAACTCCACGATTGAGTGATGAGAGTAGGCAATCCATTCCTGTAAGTGTGTGTGGAAAGGGTTGAGAGAAGATAGGTAATCCGAGCAAAAAACCTCGCGAAAACCACGCGCATAGTCGCACTGAAAATCATCACCGACCAAAATCGGCGAATTTCGCGCACAAACCGCGTTTTCCAGGAAACCCCGTATCTACCCGCATATCCCCCCGGATCAATCGCTCCAGGGGGCTCAAATCGCCGCCCAGACCCGTCCCAATCGTCGTATTTGAGGCCTTCGAACCGAATTTTCGGGCCTTCACATAAATCACGTGAAATCCAGAGTTCCAAAAAATCCTAGATCCCGCAAAAACGCGAGGGGCACAAAATTGGGTGAAGCATTGCGGAAAACGAATCCGTCAAAGTCGTGCAAAACGAGCTGTGGCCAGAATCATGGGGAAAGGGTTGAACGCTACAGTACAACGAATCCACCACAGGACTGAATCGGGGACAAATTCGCAGCGACGAAAAAACAGAGAAGTGTCTGTGGCGCGGAAGGGCACATTTCGGATAATCGCGTTAATTCGGGCACTCGGAGGAGAAAGCGGCCCGTACGGGTTGTGTCTCCCAAGTTATTTCAGGGACGGGCGAGGAGCACGCCAGCGACGAGCGAGCGCGGGAATGATGGCGCCGCCGAGATTGGCGAGGTTAGCGTCGGGGAATGGGGCGCGATCGGCGCGGGGGTTCAGCGATCGGAAAAAGACTTTTAGGAAGCGCCCGAATGCATCAAGTTTTTCCCGGAAGCTGAAATGGAGGGAGCGGCCATTCGCGCGGACGACTAGGAGGGTTACGTCGTCGGCAGCGAGATTTTCGGGAAACCGCTCGCTGATTTCCTGGAGGAGCGACGGGATGAGTTTCTCCGCAGGAACGTCGCCGAGCAGGTTGACGATTCGCAGCAAGCCTTCTTCGCCGAGCATTTCGCCGTCGGCGTCGCAGGATTCGATGAGCGCGTCGGTGTAGCTGATGAGGCAGTCGCCGGGGTCGAGTTCGACATCGAGCTGCTCGTAATCGGCGATCTGAAACATGCCGAGCGGAATGTTGCTCAGCCCCTTCTTTTCGCTGTGGTCCTGGTGACGACCGAGAAGGGACCCAGCGGCCTCGAGCGCGCGAAAGAGAAGTGAGCGGGGATGGCCCGCATTGCAAAGTGAGAGGCGGCGAGTGGGTGCGAAGAAGGTGGTGAGGACAGCGGTGGCAAAACTGCCGTGGCGGGAAAGCGCAGTGAACTGCTCGTTGAGAAGGCGGACGACTTCTTTCTGGTCCAGGCGATTGACAAAGCGGCGCATCAGCGTGCGCAGGTCGGCTGCCGTGGAGGCGACGGATTGGCCGTGGCCGGATACGTCGGCGAGAAGCAGACGGCTGATACGGCCAGAGGCGCAGCTGGAAACATAGTAGACATCCCCGCCACGCTGGGCCGCGCCGAACGGCTTGCTGTAGACCCAGACATCGAGACCACCCAGTTCGACGCCACTGGAGGTAAGTTGGCTGCCGCCCCAGACCTCCATGCACTGCATGTGCTGCGCGGGCGAATCCGTCATGAAAGCATTATAACGGTCGGGAAGGAATCGAGCCGAATCTTCGGTTACAGTTCGCCCGGATGATTCCGCAAAGCAAAGTGCCCCTCCAAAAGGTCTGCCCCAGGAGCAGCTTTCCCTTCGATTAACCCGATTTCACTTGGATGGTAAGTCGCGTAATCGGAAACTTGAAATCCACGGACGGTACCGCATTAATCGGGGCATTGACCAACTATCAGATAATAGGCCTCATCGCAGCACCGGCCATGCCGCGGGTGTCTAGTGATACACACACTGATGGACCAAGTGAGCAGAGGGGGACGGCTCGCCCAGCCCAGGTCGAAACCGTCCCCCTTGCTTGGGGAGTCAAACTACGTCGGGAAAAGTAGCGCGCTAGTCGGGGCATAGGAACTGTCAAAAGTGACAGAGGACTAGGACCCAATCTACGGGTCCGTCGCATTTTGAGATAGGTGGTGATAATCCCTGTTCTCAACATCTATCTAGAAAGTGCAAAGGGGATCGAACTGCAATCCCCTTCGGCACCGTGCACGGCATGCATTTTGGCGAATTGGGAGTTGGTCAATCGACAGTGATGCGCGTAGCGAGTACTGCTCCCTTGATCTCCGCGAGGGGAGTTCCGACGCCGACCGCATCGAAGTTGGGAGGCCAGAGTTTGAAATCGAACATACCGCTGTAGGTTTTCACGTTACCGGCAACCGTATCTTTTTCGTCGATGGTGAAGATGTTCGAAACGCGGCCCATCGAGTCAAACATTAGACCGATATGGTGCAGCTTGACGCTGCCGTGGCCTGTCTCCTTCCAAACTCCGAAGCACACGTTACCGCCCGTCGGCGGCAGAAACGCATTTTCTAATTCAGTTCCATCCGCGTGCCAGGTCTTAAGACTTTCGGCGAACTGGAAAGGTGTTGGAGGGAAATTGCCGGAGGGTGAAGCGAAATTTGCGGTGTAAATCACGTGCCACAAACCCACGATGGCAGCAGACCCGTTTGATTCTTCGGCGTCTTGACGTTGATGGCCGTCCCAGTGAGGACTCACGAAGGGAACTGAGGGAGCAGCCCCCGCTTTGTCTGAAAAGGCGCAACCACCAGCCTTGGCACCGGAAGCGGCAAACAAAAGCCCCAATCCTGCCAATGCGACGAGAGCGGAGGACCGTCCGCTCCGAAGTATTTTTGAGGTGATTCCAAGGGTACGATTCATATTCTTCTCCTCTTAGTTGAGCTATCGTGCTCATGCTTTTTCCGAACTCGAGGGACGGAAGAAAGCAAAGTTCACGCAATTTGGTTGAACAGGCGGTGGGATGCAATGCCTTGGATCTCACTTCGGGTTTAATTTTTTGTCATCAAGTAAATCAGTGATACCAGTAGATTTATGAGCCGACCCTCTGCTTGACCGGATCTTCGCGGGGGTGTTAGCATCCGCCAAAATACCGCAGAGGGATGTAGTTTTCGAGCAACTCACACGGCAGAGCACTGGGTTCCATCACAACTAGCGGATTTGTCCGTCGCTGGCTGACTGTCTGGTACGAAAAGAAACGACGCTGCCATGCTCGAGGCAGATGCAACTTACTGCGAGACGCGTAACCGATTGGGACCGCCCTATGCCTATCTCGATTCGCAAAGATTCGCCGTCGCCTTCGTCGCGGCCCCAACGGATTGCCTTCGATAATTTCGAAGTGGATTTACGCTCTGGCGAGCTTCGCAAGAACAGCTCTCGGATTCGCTTGCAAGCCCAGCCGTTTCAACTCCTCGTCTTGTTGCTCGTAAATGCCGGCCAGGTGGTTTCCCGCGAAGAGATTTGCCGCGACCTATGGCCCACGAATACCTTCGTCGATTTTGAACATAGTCTGGCCGCAGCGGTGAATAAAATTCGCGACGCTCTCGGCGATTCTGCGGACACTCCCAAATATGTTGAGACGCTTCCGAAACGCGGCTACCGCTTCATCGGCAAGGTCAAGTCCGAACCTCCCATGGTCATGTTCCCAACGGAAACGCAGGAGTCAGAAGGGTTAGCAGCCGTTGTCGCGCCCAAGCCCGGGATAAGTTCCACGCGAGTGCTCGCCCGAGCACTAGCGGCCGTGCTAGCCGTGACAGCGCTAGTCGCAGCAGCGCTCTTCATTTGGAAAATCGTGCGTGAACGCCGCGTCGCCCTTAGCAGCCCGCCCCGGATTCAATCCCTCGCGGTTCTCCCATTGGTAAATCTTTCAAGCGATGTAGGTCAGGAGTTCTTTGCCGATGGAATGACGGAAGAGTTGACAACAGATCTAGGAAAGATCAGCGCTCTTCGGGTGATTTCCAGAACATCTGCCATGCGATATAAAGACACGAATAAGCCCTTGCGTGAAATAGCCCGGGAACTAAACGTGGATGCAGTGGTTGAGGGGACAGTGGCGCGATCAGGCAGCCACCTGCGCGTCACAGCGAATCTCGTTCAGGCTTCCCCCGAAAAGCACCTCTGGTCCGAGAGCTACGAGAGCGAAGTTGGCGACGCTCTTACGCTGCAGGGAACGATAGCGCAGGCAGTGGTTCGGGAAATTCAGGTGAAATTGACGCGGCAGGAGCAAAACCTCCTAGCGGCTGCCACGGCAGTCAATCCCGAGGCCCACGATCTGTATCTCAAAGGCCTCTACACAATGCGCGGTATGGACAGTGCGGAGTCTTCCGAGAAAGCTATCAAGTATTTTCAGCAGGCCATCGAGAAGGACCCTAGCTATGCGGCAGCTTATACCGCTTTGTCTAATATTTATTCCACCTGGATTCCCGAGATGAACCACTCTCCACGCGACCTCATGCCGAAGGCCAGGGAATTCGCGCTGAAGGCTCTGACCCTTGATAATACGCTAGCAGATGCTCACTCTTTGCTGGGGATGATTGCGCTCTGTTACGACTGGGATTGGTCCGCCGCCGAAAAAGAATACGAGCAGACGATGGCGTTGAACCCCAACCATGTCTGGGCCCACGAATGGCATTCCCGTGGATTGGTCGCACAGGGCCGGACAGACGAAGCAATCGCAGAGGCCGAACGGGGGCTTGCTCTTAGTCCCACGCCATTGGAATGGGATTCCCCCATCTGGGTTTTCGTTCTGGCGCGCCGGTATGACCTGGCACGGGAACGTGCCCAAAAGTTGCTGGAAGTAGCGCCCAACTGGGTCTGGGGACATTTCGAGATGGCGCTGATCTATGAACAGGAAGGAAAATTAGAAAAAGCTGCTCAAGAATCCTTGAGAGCCGACGAATTGTTTGGAAAGGACCCCAAAAGGGTTGCGCAACTCAAGGAAACGTTGGCTAAATCCGGGCCGAAAGGCTACTGGGAGCGTACGCTGGAGAATTATAGAGAGTCCGCAAAATCTGACTACGTGCCGCCTGTGCTGGTGGCAAAAAGCTGCGTGAGGGTTGGTGATAAGGAGTGCGCATTTGAATGGCTGGAAAGGGGTCTCCAGGAACGCGATGATCTGATGATCAATCTGAAGGTTGAACCTGTATTCGACAGCTTGCGTTCGGATCCACGCTTCCAGGAATTAGTACGCCGCGTCGGAATCCCACAGTGATCCCCAGCGCATCGCAATTAGGCAGGATAGAGGCTGCGCCACGATTCGGACTGCCTACAAACAGGTGTTTGTATTCCACTGAACGGAAACCGCATCTTCCAGGAAACCCGGCCGCGTTCAACTGGACGATTAGTCGCCTAACGGGAAACTAGGCTTTGCAGATCGGTCCGGACGTTCAGGTCCGGTTAGATGTTGATAAATCCTCTTATCACTACCTATCTCAAGGTGAGACATTTCTTCGAAAGTGGCTCAGTTCGGGGAGATATCGAACAGCGTAGGTTCAATCACTGCCGGTACCTTCACGATCGAGGCTGTCCGCAATTCCAACTTCTCGCCAAGCGCCTGCGCCGTGCCGACAAACTCCTCGTTGCCAAGCCAGCGGATGTATGAAAAGTCTGCGGTTATCAAGACGCCGCCCGGCTTCATCTTCTCGTTGAAGGTTCCAAGCCTTCTTCAAGAAGTTTTACACAGTGACCGGAACAGTTCCACTGTCGCATCGGCCGTGCGATCGATAATCGTGGAGTTCCACGTCGTGGTCAGAGCACTCACGAGCAGATGCTACTCTGTCGAAATGGACAAGCACAAGATCCTACTGGAAGCGAAGGCCGAGCTTGAAAGGCACGTTTGGGGCACGTTCGTCGAGGGGAAGGCGCCGGTTGCACTCGGCGGTACGGGTGTAATTGTTTCCGGCTGCGAGGCCTGCCGCAAGCGATTCGGCACCAACAGTCAATACCTGCGGCATCTCAGCGATGATGTCCTGCCAAGTATTTTGCAAAGGGCTTTCGAGATTGCCGGCGTTTCGACTTCGAAATAATCGATTGAGCGCTAAGGATCTCCTACAGTGCGGACAACTTCACTTTCGTAGGGCTTCCGCGAGCAAATCAGGGAATGACTCTATAGTTTTCGCTATGCTCCGATGCCAAGCTGAATTCAGAGACAGTCGAACGTAAACCCAGCGGGCGAGCGCCGGTAAGTACCTACCCCATAACTTCCCGGCGCTTTCTTTTCTGTTTCGCGTGCCTATTTTTTCGAAGTCGGGGGGGATGCGACTCATTCGATCATGGACAGAGAGACGAAAATTAGAATTTTCGAATCAGCGAAGGCCGAATTCGTACGTCACAAGTGGGATGTGTTCGAGGACGAACCGCCATCGGCTGGGGCCGGAGGCAGCAGCGCTACCATCCCCGGCTGTCCGGCGTGCCGCAAGCGTATCAATACACTTGACGGATTCTTTCGGCACCAGTCTGACGACGTGCTCCCTGTTATTTTGCAGAAGGCTTTCGAAATTGCCGGCGCGCAATAAAATTATTTCTTCATTCCGAGTATCGTCGGTATTAGTTCTGTGGTTAGGCTCATCTTATCCAGTAACTTTGCAGCGCCGATTTGCTTGGCCAAAGCTTTTGTATCGTCATCGACACTAAAAGAAATTGCTAGGACTGTTGCGCCGGTTGAGATGAGCGTCGGGCCCGCAGTCACCGCATTCAGTCCGTGACTGTCTTTCATATGCAAGTCGAGCAAAATTACATCCGGACGTAGATGTTCTGCCAATCTCACAGCATTGGAAAAATCAGTCGCCTCCCCTATTACGGCAA
>Ga0210399_10002834_pt1 | contig 13498 bp, 10 predicted proteins | sample IncBWC14MmetaG_FD_150865 | JGI IMG/M metagenome (GOLD analysis project Ga0210399, IMG submission 150865) | Forest soil microbial communities from Barre Woods Harvard Forest LTER site, Petersham, Massachusetts, United States - Inc-BW-C-14-M | ecosystem: Environmental > Terrestrial > Soil >... | reverse complement strand
AAATCACCTTCCAAACCATGGCCGATGGCTTCGTGCAGCAAGATACCCGGCCAGCCCGGACCCAACACCACGGTCATGGATCCTGCCGGCGCCGCTACCGCCTCGAGATTGACCAGCGCCTGGCGCACTGCCTCGCGCCCGTGCTCGAACGGCGCGTCGCCGTGCAGCAGCTGATCGAGGCCGAAGCGGCCGCCTCCGCCGCTGTAGCCCTGTTCGCGGCGGCCGTTCTGCTCGACGATTACCGACACGTTCATGCGCACCAAGGGGCGCACGTCGGCGGCGATCGTACCGTCGCTCGACGCGATGAGCACGATCTCGTGCACCGCCGCCAATGAGGCCATCACCTGCTTGACGCGCGGATCGATGCGGCGGGTATCGGCATCGATACGCATCAGCCACGCCACTTTATCCTCGTCGCTGATGGCATCGAGCGGATCGAGCGGCAAATACAGCCGATGCGTGAGCGGTCGCCGCCAAGCCTTCACGGCATGACCGCCCCCGCTGCGGGCGATTGCGCGCGCCGCATCGGAAGCCTCGATCAGGGCCGGCAACAGCACCTCGTCGGTGTACGCAAAGCCGGTTTTCTCGCCGCTGATGGCGCGCACGCCGACGCCTTGTTCGATACTGTGCGAACCGTCTTTTACGATGCTGTCTTCCAGCGACCAGGATTCCTCGCGCGACAACTGAAAATACAGATCGGCGTAATCAACGCCGCGGCTCATGATGGTATCGAGCACCTGGCTCAATCGCCGTTCGTCGAGACCCGAGGGCGCCAGAATCATTTTTTCCGCCACCTCGAAGGTGGGCACGACCATTTCAGCGCTGCGCGCGTTCATGTCGATCCCGTGGCGGCGTTCCGCAAGCGCACCGCAGCCGCTTTCGGCCGGCCCAGCTGCCGATTATCGAGCACCGGGAAGCGGCTGCGCGATTCCGCCTGGGCCGCAAGATCCATGTCGGCAATAATCACGCCGGTACCCTGCGCCAAACGCGACAGCACCTGGCCCCAGTAGTCGACGATCAGCGAGTCGCCATAGGTCTCACGACCGTTGGTATGCGAGCCGAACTGCGCCGGCGCGACCACATAACACAGATTTTCTATGGCTCGCGCTCTCAGCAGCGTCTCCCAGTGAGCCCGCCCGGTAGGCACCGTGAAGGCCGCAGGCATCGCCAGCCATTCGGCACCTTGCGACACCAATTCACGGTAGAGTTCCGGAAATCGCATGTCGTAGCACACCGAGAGCCCGAGCTTCCCGACCGGCGTGTCCGCAACCACCAATTCGCGACCCGCAACGACATGGCTGGATTCCCGATACTGCTCATCGCGTCCGGGGATGGTGACGTCGAACAAGTGAATCTTGTCGTAGCGCGCAACCCGCTTGCCGAGCGCGTCGATCAGCAAGGAAGCATTCGCAACCCGATGGGGGGTATCGCCTTTGATGACGATGGTGCCGCCCAAGATCCACATCTTGAGTGCGCGGGCCGTGTCGCTCAAAAAGGCCTGCACTGCTCCCTGGCCTTCGCGCTCCGCCACTTGCAGCTTGTCCGCATCCTTAAGGCCGAGGAATGAGAAATTCTCCGGCAGGCAGGCGATCTCGGCGCCAAGATCCTTGGCTTGGCGCAGCAACTCGGCCGCCACAGCCAAATTCTCTGCGACCAGGTGGCTCGATGTCATTTGTATAGCGGCTACTTTGCCCATTATTTCGGTGCCTCGGCAGTCGCCGCGGCCGCGTCTGCACTCTTGATACGTTCGACCGTTGGATTATCCCAACTGCCGGTAATGCGATAATACCCTCGCGCCAGACCTTTCAGCGGCTGTTTGAACACCTGTGTGAACAGCAGCACCGCAGCGCCGACTACCGGGCCGCCGACGAGGGCGCTGGCGACAGGGATCGAAAGCGAATTACCCACACTTCCGGTTACCACCGCAGTTTGGTCGTAATCCTTGTTTTTCAAGCCCACACGGCCGATCAGGCCTATTTCACCCGCCGGGCCCTTAAGCAGCACGTTTTCCGTGAAGGCATTGCCGTCGCGCAAATCGAAGTCGCCGCGGACGGTGTCGAATGCCAGGCCCTTGTCGGTAACATCGCTGAAATCCAGGGCTAGCCGGCGCGGCAGTGCGGCGATGCTGGCGAGGCCCAATACCCGGCCGGCGCCGGGTTTGAGCCCGGTTACCTGCCCCTTATCCAGCGACAGCTGGACGCGGCCGGCCACCTGAGCCAGCGCCTCGGTGGTCGGAGCACCGACCCAATGGAGGTCGAATTCGACCTTGCCGGCCTTGGCCTGGATGACGTCGGCATAGCCCAGATCCTTCAGCGTGCTCTGAACATCGGTGCTGGTGAGCGTCCCCTGAATGCGGCTGATTCCCTCATCCTTGCCGCGCCAGTCGCCGTGCGCGCTGACGTTCATGTTGGGACCGGTCACGGTGAGCTGTTTGAGGGCAACGCCATCGTCCAGTCTCGCGAGAGTCGCCGTCACGTCGCCGAATCGGCGCTCGCCCCAGATGAACTCCGTTGCGTGAAACTTGATCGCCGGTATGCCGCGCGGATCGGCAAAACCCTTCGCCTCGGGAGCCGCCGCTGGGTTCGCTGCCGCACCGTCAAGCGGCGAGTTTTCCTCGACATCGAAGCGCAGACGATCGAACTGTAGATTCCAGGGGTCGGCGGATTCTGAGGCGCTGGGCAGCGTAATCGTGCCGATGACATTGGGTCCACCGACGCTGATGCGCCAGCTACCCTCGGTCACCGCGAGATTCAGCGAAACATCGCGAAACGCCAGGCCGAGATAGTCCAGTTCCGCCACATCGAGCCTGGCCGTTCGCATGTAGTACGACAGCGGCTTGGCATTTTTGTCGGGCGTGCTCAGCTTGAGCCATCCGGCTAAATCCAGGCGCTCGACGGCGCCCCCGACGTTGACTATTTGCGTGTCGCCGGCGGTGGATTCACCGGCACCGAACGTCATCGAGAGTTGCGCGAGCCGCATCCCCTCGGGATCGGACTCCAGTGCATAGGAGCTGCTCACCAGCGTTCCCAACGCGAGACTTCCCTGCGGGCCGCCGACGGCGGGCCATTGGATTTCGAACCAGGACGGCAGCGGCGTATCGGCCGCTTTGTACAACGGCGCCGGCAGCCTCATCTCGAGTCCCAGCAGATTGCTGCTGATGCGGAGCGTTCGCTCCCGGGCCGGGTCGGGAGTAATTTTCAGTACCGCTCGCCAATCTGTTTGCCCGCTGATCGACATACTCTGTGGAATCGACAGGGCCGCGCGCATGGCATCGGCGCTCAGTGTGCCGCGGAATTCGAGTTGCGTACGGGTCAGCGGCTTATTGCGCGGAACGCGTGCCTGCATTTGGAAGGCGCCGCCCAGCAGTTGGCCGCGTATATCGGCGTGCGCCACCTGTCCGCCGTCGATATCGAAGTCGCCGGACACATCGGTGGCCTTGGTCGTTGAATGCGGTCTGTTGAGCGTCGCGCCGTCAAGATGGCCGTGCACCAGCACGTGCCGATGCTCGAAGTCCTTGAACGGCAAAAATAGCTCGAACCGGGACTGCAGCGACCCCGTGGCTTCAACACCTGAAAAGGCGTGCTCTGCGATGGCATCGAGGGGTGTGGCCCGCAAGAAAGCCAGCGCACCGCCGGCGTCGCCGTGCCCGCCGGCGCGTATTTTCAGTTCACCGCTGTCAAAGTCCGGGAAGTGAGCTTCGCCGGATTCCAGGACTATGCTGCCGGCGTGGGCGCTCGACATGCGCGCGCTCATCCCTTCATTGCGAAATTCCGCGGTGGTCGCCAGATTTTCCACAGGGGGCCAGCCTTCCGCGTAATCCAATGTCATCCCGTCGATCGTGCAGCGCGCCAAAAATATGCCGCTGCCGTCGCGAAACGGGAAATTGCGCACCGGACCATTGAACAGCAGCGTGGCCTGCGGCATGTGACCGGCCACCAATGCACGGTTCAGCCAATCGAGCGCCGAGGGTGCAATCAAGCCCCTTGGCAGATAATTCCGCGCACTCGCCACATTGCCGTTTTGAATGCTGCCGACCAGCGTCAGCACGGGTGATGAACCGTCGGCGGGTTGCCGCCAAGCCGTTTTTCCGCGAATCTCGCCATCGCGCGTTTTCAGCTCCCAGCCGGGCGTCGCCACCAGCAACTCCTCGGTCGTTCTCTTCCAGTATAAATTTGTTTTCAACACTTCCAGCGGTACGGGCTGCGAAAACTGACTCGGCCAATTGAATACCGCGGTATTGGTATCGATGAACACGTGGCCGCCGCTCTCTGTGCCGGCCATCGAACCGCTGAGACCGCGCAGTCCCGGCGCACCCTCCGCCGGCGCAAACCCGGCGCGCTGAAATTTCGCCTGCACCTGCAGCTGCCATGGATCCGCGAGCGTGGGTCGCGCCAGCGCGAAGATCGCATCGGTCCACTCGCCGGTCAGTGCGAGTTCATGTAAGCGCTTGCGAACGTCCTTCTGCGGCAGGAACCCGGTGAGCGGTATCAGAGTTTCGACCCGCAGATAGCTGGCCCGCGCGCGCAGCTCCAACAAGCCGGCATCGCCGCCGCGCCAACTGACGTCGAAGGCGGACTCCGGATCGCTGCGCGCGACGCGCACATGCTTGCCGGCAAGGCTCCAGCGATCGCCGCGGTGGACAAGGGCCAGCGTGCCGCTCATTTGATCGAACTTTGCGATCGGGCCATCGGGCAGCTGCGTTGCAACGCCGGTCGCCGTGAAATCAAGGTTTGCAGTGCTGAGCATCCGTCCTTCGCCGCTGGCGGTGATGACGAATGAGCCAACGCCCGCGTCCAAGTTGCCCAGGTATTCGGGCAGCAGCCGACGCCAGCCCGGAAACGAGATGTCCTGCGCGCTTGCCTGCGAGTTCCAGGCCAACGACTGCCAATCGCCGCGCCCGTGCGCGCTACCCCTGAAATTCGCTGTGCCGCCGAGTGCCGGCGGCAGGCGACCGCTGACGATGAGTGAGAGGTCTTGACTGTCGCGCTGCAAGTTCAGATCGACGTCCGGTAAAATCAGCTGCGGCAGTGCAGCGTTCCAGTTCTGCAGGGTCAGCACTGCACGATGAATCACCAGATTGCCCGCCGGCAGGTCGTTCAGTTGCAGCGCTTGGGGCGATGAGTTGTCGCCGCCCAATTCAATCTCCCCCGCCACCGCAAAGCGCGTGGGACCCAGGCGCTCGATGACGATGTTGGGTGCATCAACCTCGATTCGACCCGCCAGTAATTTGCCGCTGCGGATCAGCTGCCAGATGTCGGCCGCAATTCGGCCTCCGGCGGCGCGTGCCAACACGCGCTGATCGTCTTTCGAGCGCAATTCCGGCCGGTCGAAGTAAAGTTCCGGTCCGTACCAGCGAAACTGCGGCGAGACGTGCGCGAAGCCGATGTGATAGCCGGTTTGCGCATGCACCCATTCTTTGATCTGTGCCTGATACTGGGGTGCTCGATCGAGCGCGAGTTTGACCGCCAGCATTGCGAGCAGCAGTACAGCCACGAGTCCTGCAGCACAGTAAAGCAGGATCTTTCCGATCTTGGCGGTGCTCATTTACATCAGTACGACATCGTATTGATCGACGGTGTACAAGGTCTCGGTCTGCAATCGTACGGGCTTGCCGGTGACCAATTCCAGCTCGCCCAATGCGGAGGACTCTTCGTCGAGCAGACGCTCGATGACGTCCTGATGCGCCAAGACCATCAATTGTTGGCACTCGAATTGCCGCGATTGCCGCACCACCTCACGAAATATCTCGTAACAAACCGTTTCCGCCGTCTTGACGAAGCCCCGCCCTTCGCAGGTTGGACAAGGCTGGCACATCAGATGTTCCAGGCTTTCGCGGGTCCTCTTGCGGGTCATTTCGACCAATCCCAGGGGCGACACCGATGAGATGTTGGTCTTGACGTGGTCGTCGTTGAGGGCCTTTTCCAGGGCTTGGATGACTTGGCGGCGATGCTCGGACTCCTCCATGTCGATGAAATCGATGATGATGATACCGCCCAGATTGCGCAGGCGCAGTTGCCGCGCGATGGTGACCGCCGCCTCGAGATTGGTGCGGAATATGGTCTCCTCGAGATTGCGATGACCGACGAAGGCGCCGGTGTTGACGTCGATGGTCGTCATTGCCTCCGTTTGATCGATGATCAGGTGCCCACCGGATTTCAAGGATACTTTGCGGTCCAAGGCTTTCTGGATTTCCTCCTCGACGTGGTGCAACTCGAACAGCGGCCGGGATTCGCCGTACAGCTCGATGCGCGGCAAGGCATCCGGCATGAACGCGGCCGCGAACTCCTGCATCTCCCGGTGTGCGCTCGGCTGATCGATCAGCACGCTGTCGACATCCGGCCGCAGCAAATCGCGCAGCACCCGCAAATGCAGCGGCAAATCGGCGTGCACCAGGTGGCCCGGCTGCGTACGCAAGCCCTTCTGGCGGACAAATTCCCACAATTTGCGCAGATAAATCATGTCGGCACGCAAGGCTTCCGGCGTGCAATCCTCCGCGGCGGTGCGCACGATGAATCCGGCGTATTCTTGCGGCTGGACGCCGGCTTGCACCGCGGCGCGAAGACGCTCGCGCTCAGCCTCGTCCTCGATGCGCGCCGAAACGCCGACGCCCCGGCCTTTCGGCATATACACGAGATATCGGGAAGGCAGTGTGATGTAGGTGGTAAGCCGCGCACCCTTGGTCCCCAATGGATCCTTGACGACCTGAACGAGAATCTCATTGCCTTCGGCGAGCAGCGAGCGAATGTTTTCGGTGTGCGGCGGCTCGATGCCGGTGTCTGCGTGGCTGGGAGAGAATATGTCGGAGGCATGCAGGAATGCAGTCCGCTCCATACCGATATCGATGAACGCCGCTTGCATGCCCGGCAAGACTCGCGACACCCGGCCTTTGTAGATGTTGCTGATCAGTCCGCGGCGGCCGCTGCGTTCCAGAAACACTTCCTGCAGAACGCCGTTTTCGACGACCGCAGCGCGCGCTTCGTGAGTGCTCGCATTGACGAGAATTTCAGTGCTCATGGCCGGCCGTAGGCTGCAAGGGGCGCGTGAGACCGGCCGATCGGAGCAACTCTGCGGTCTCGAACAACGGCAATCCCATGACTCCGGAGTAGCTGCCGCGCAACTCCGCGATGAAAATGGCGGCACGGCCCTGTATGGCGTAGGCACCCGCCTTGTCGAGCGGTTCCCCAGTATCCCAGTAAGCGCTGGCTTCGGCGGCCTCTATGGACCGAAAAGTGACCACACTGCGACTGACCCTGCTGTCGAGCCCGGCGGCGGTGCGCAACGCTACCGCGGTCAAAACCTCATGGCTGCGGCCGGACAATTTACCCAGCATGTCCAGGGCATCGCCCCGGTCCCGGGGCTTTCCCAAGATGCTTGCATCGAGAACCACTGCCGTATCCGCGGCCAGCACCGGTGCATCATGCGGCTCGCGGCGGGCCTGCCAACCCGCGTTGGCCTTCGCCGCCGCAACACGGGACACGTAGGTCAAGGGTGCCTCGTCCTTCAGCGTCGCCTCATCCACGGCGCTATTGATGACTCGGTATGGCACGCCGATCTGCTGCAGCAGCTCGCGTCGTCGTGATGATCCTGAGGCGAGGTAGATGAAGTCCGTGGCCATGGCTTCCTCAAGCGCGGTGATAGGGATGGCCGGCGAGCAAACTCATGGCTCGATAGATCTGCTCCGCAACCACCACCCGCACCAGCGCATGCGGCAGCGTCAACGGCGACAGCGACCAGCGTTGATCCGCGCGGTCAAGGCATTGCGGCGCGAGTCCGTCGGGACCGCCGATCAACAGCGACAGCGGGCGTCCTTCCCTCAAGCGATCGGCAAGCCAAACGCTGAGCTGCTCGGTGCTCATCGATTTCCCCGTAATCTCGAGCGCCACGACATAATCATCCTTGCCAATCGCGGCGAGCATGCCCACTCCCTCGCGCTGTACCGCGCGCTCCGGGCTCTCGCCGGCGCGGCGCGTAGCCACGGTTATTTCGTGAAGTTCCAGTACCAGAGGCGTGCGCAGCCGCTTCTGATATTCGCGGAATCCACCATTGACCCAGTCGGGTAGGCGGGTCCCGGCGGCGATCAACCGGCATTTCATGCGCTAGGCTCGCGCGGCGGCGGCGCGCTTGCTGATGCTCATGTCCCACAATTTCTCGAGCCCGTAGAATTCGCGCACCCGCGGCAACATGACGTGCACGATCAGCTCGCTTAAATCGATGAGCACCCAATCGCCGTCTAGCTGCCCCTCGACCCCGAGCGGGCGAAATCCCGCTTCTTTGCACTTTTCAATCACGCGCTGCGCAACGGAGCGCACGTGCCGATCGGAGGTTCCGCTGGCGATCACCATGAAGTCGGCGATATCGGTGAGGCCGCGGACATCCAGAAGTTTTATATCCAACGCCTTCATATCAGCCAGGGCGTCGTGCACCACGGTTCTAAGGGATCGATTCGCGCTGGCCGTTTTTTTGGCGAGGGTCTTGCGGGTCGCGAGCGTTCTTTTTGCTGGCACTAAGTAGTCCGGTGTTTGGAGTAACAGTTGGCGTCCAAGATGAGTTTACGCACTGGATCCGGCATGAGGAAGCGCGGATCGCGGCCCATGGCAATCATCTGTCTGACTTCGGTCGAGGAAATTTCCAATTGGGTCACGGCGTGAATGTAAATGCAGCCCGCGCGCTGTTCATGCAAATCACCGATGCGCCCGGTCCCTCGATCCACCAGAAGCTCGCCCAGCGGCCCCATGCCGGGCGCGCGCCAACCCGGGCGATGCGCCACCACCAGATGCGCCAGTTGCAGCAGTTCCTGCCACTGGTGCCACTTCGGCAGGCTCAAAAACGCGTCCATACCGACGATGAGGCAGAGGCTGCGGTCAGGATACTCGTGTCGCAGTTCCCCCAACGTTTCCACGGAGTAGGACGGACCTTCCTTGCGAACCTCGCGATCGTCGACCACGAATCCCGGCTGCCCCGCGGTCGCCAGCTGCACCATTTTCAGCCGTAGTTGCGCGTCTGCGAACGGTTGGTCGCGATGCGGGGGATTGCCGGCGGGCAGAAAGCGAATCTCCTTCAAGCGCAGCGCCTGCTGCAGCTCGAATGCCGTGCGCAAGTGCGCGTAGTGAATCGGGTCGAAGGTGCCGCCGAAAATGCCCATTGGGTTCATGGGCTTACCCTGCCTGATTCCGCGCCTGCTTGCAAAGCGCCGGCGAGAGCTGCGGTCAGGCCGGTGAGCGCACTCCACGGATCGCCGGCCGCCAATCCCTTGATGACCCGATCGGTATGGCTGGCCTGCAGCAGCAGTCCTGGCAACGGCAGTTTCTGCATCCTCGACAGCGCGCGCGCCGACGGTGCGGCCGCGAGATTCCAGCCGCTGCCTCTACTGGCCGTATGCAGCCGGTCACGCTCGAATGCCTGCCACAGTCCGCGCAGCTCCCGCAGCAGCGCCCACAGAATCAGCGTCGGTTCCACCCCCTCGCTCTTCAGGCCCAACAACACGCGAAAGGCGCGCTCAGCATCGCCCGCGGCGGCGGCTTGCGCGAGCTGAAACACATCGTAGCGCGCGCTGTCGCCGACCGACCGCAGGACCAAGTCGGCGCTGATCGAGCCGTCGGCCAATAGGCTCAATTTCTCGAGCTCCTGCTTCGCGGCCAGAAGATTTCCCTCGACGCGATCGACGATCAGTTGAGCGGCCTCGGGATCGATGTCCATGCGCAGCATTTTCGCCCTGGCGCGCAGCCACGCCGGCAGCGCCGCGGTAGCCACCGGCCAGATCGGCACCCACAGGCCGTGCGCTTCGACTGCGCGTACCCAGGGTGCGTCGCCGGCCTTCTTGTCGAGCTTGCCGGTTACCACCATGCAGATGAGGTCCGGAGGCGGACGGCTCAACAGCTCTGCCAACTGCGCTGCGCCCTTGTCGGGTTTGCCGCTCGGCATGCGCAATTCAAACAGACGCCGCTCGGCGAACAACGACAAAGACTGGCTGGCGTGGTACAGCTCGTCCCAACTGAAGCTGCGGTCGATGAAAAAAACTCGGCGATCCACGTAGCCAGCCGCGCGCGCGGCGGCGCGAATCGCGTCCGCGGCTTCGCCGACCAACAGGGGTTCGTCACCCGACACCAGGTAGCTACCCACCAACCCCCGGGTCAGCGCGGCCGGCACTTGTTCGGCGCTCAAGCGCAATTACAGGCCCGCGAGCGCCGCAACATACTCGCGCTGCATGCGCGCAACCAGCGCCTCCACGCTTTCGATCGCATGAATGCCGCTGACGCTTTGGCCGGCACTCCAGATGTCCCGCCACGCTTTTGCAGCAGTGTTGCCGCCAGTTCCGAAATTCATTTTGGTTTTGTCGGCTTGCGGAAGTTGGTCAGGATCGAGCCCCGCACGCGCGATGCTGCCGCGCAGGTAGTTGCCGTTGACCCCGCTGAACAATGAAGTGTAGACAATGTCCTCGGCAGCGCTGTCGATGAGCATTTGCTTGTACTCGGCCGGCGCGTTGCCCTCCTCCGTGGCGATGAAGCGTGTACCCATGTAAGCAAGATCCGCACCCATTGCGCACGCGGCCAACACATCGGCGCCGGTGCTCATGGCACCCGCCAGAATGATGGTGCCGGCATACACCTCGCGAATCTGTTTCACCAAGGCGAACGGGCTCAACAAGCCGGCATGGCCGCCGGCGCCCGCGCAGACCGCGATGATGCCGTCCACCCCCTGCGCCGCCGCCTTCTCGGCATGGCGCAAGTTGATGACGTCATGGAACACCACGCCGCCGTACCCATGCACGGCGGACACCACTTCCGCCGGCGGGCGCAGACTGGTGATGATGATGGGGACCTTGTGCTTGACACACAGCGCAACATCTTCCTCGAGCCGATTGTTGCTGCTGTGCACGATTTGATTCACCGCGTACGGCGCAACCTTCTGGCCCGGGTTCGCCCGCTGATACGCCGCAAGCTCCCCGGTAATCTCGGCGAGCCAATCGTTCAGCTGCGAAACCGGCCGCGCATTCAGTGCGGGAAACGCGCCGACGATGCCGGCCTTGCATTGGGCCAGGACCAAACGTGGAGTCGATACGATGAACTGCGGCGCGCCTATGACGGGCAATCGCAGGCGATCGCGCAAAATTTCAGGGATGGGCATGTATAAGACTCGGTCACTTAGGCTACAGCGCAACTTCTGGCATTATGGCGGTCGCGATGCAATTTGACACCCTCATCTTCGAGACACGAGAACGGATCGCCCACGTTACGCTCAATCGGCCGGACCGATTGAATGCGCTGAGTGATCAGTTGGTCGAGGATTTGCGCCAGGCCGCCGCCGCCATCGAGTCCGATCAGGATATTCGTGCGGTATTGCTCAGCGGAGCCGGCCGCGCTTTTTGCGCCGGCGCGGATCTGACCGGCGATAATGTTCGGCACAATTCCCCTGAGCAACCGCGCGGCAGCGCCGGCGACCGTATTCGCGCCTCGATGCAGCAGCATTTCAATCCGATGATCAACGCCTGGTATCAATTGCGCGTGCCGGTGGTGGTCGCCGTCAACGGCGTCGCGGCGGGCGCCGGCGTGAGTCTGGCACTGCAGGGCGACATCGTGATGGCCGCGAAGTCCGCCACATTCTTGCAGCTATTCGCGCCAAAACTGGGCCTCATACCGGATCTCGGCAGCACGTTCTATCTGCCGCGATTGGTCGGAACGGCGCGCGCAAAGGGGCTGACCTTGCTGGGTGACGCTTTGTCCGCCGCGGACGCGGCCGCCTGGGGTCTCATCTGGGCCTGCGTCGATGACGCCGTTTTGCTTGAACGCGCACAATCCATTGCTCAGCGCCTTGCCGCCGGCCCCACCCAAGCCTACCAGCGCATTAAAGCGGTATTCAACGTCGAACCGCCTAACACGCTCGCGGAACAATTGGCGCTTGAGGCAGAACACCAAGCAGCTCTCGGCGACACCAAGGATTTCACGGAAGGCGTAACAGCTTTTCGCAACAAGCGGGCGCCGAACTTCAGCGGCGGCTGACGGCGGCGGGAGTTTCGGTCGCGCGTCGGCCGATAGTCGCAACGGGTACGTTGACTTCGGCGGCGGCGGATTGCGGGGCGCCCGCTTGTTCGGCGCCGCAATTGTCACAGCCGCCGCAGCTTCCGGCCGCCGCGCCGCGTGACGTGGCGATCGACGCTGCCGAGAGTCTTCGCGCTACCCGCCCGAGCGCAAGGTATGCCGGCGCGCGCGCCAGCAAGCGGCTCAACGATGCCAGCAATTGATTCCGCCATGCTCTAGGACCCAGCGATGAGACGGCATAGCCCAAACTGACCAACAGCGCCAGGCCCACCAAAGAATTATCGAGAAGAGTATTCATCAACCACCCGTCAGCCCGTCAGTGCCGTCGCGATGCGGTACGTGATCCACGATCCCAAGTAGGCCATGGCGAATAAATAGGCCGCCATGATAATCGGGTAACGCCAAGAATTGGTTTCGCGCTTGACCGTCGCCAGTGTCGACAAGCATTGCGGAGCGAATACGTACCAAGCCAATAGGGACAGGGCGGTAGGCAAACTCCACGACTGCGTGATCAGCGGCGTCAGCGCGCCGCTCATGTCATTGGCGGTCGCGGACAGCGCATACACCGTCCCCAACGCGCCGACGGCGACTTCTCGCGCCGCAAGTCCCGGCACCAATGCGATCGATATCTGCCAATTGAATCCGATGGGCTTGAATAGTACGGCGAGCCATGCACCCAGGTGTCCGGCGATGCTGTACTGAATGGCCGGCCCGGTAGCACCCGGCGGGGGCGCCGGAAACGAACTCAATGCCCACAAAATAACCATCAGCGAAAGAATGATCGTGCCGACGCGGCTCATGAATATTTCCACGCGCTGCCACAGGCCAATGAGCAAATTGCGCAAATTCGGCCAGTGATACGCCGGCAGCTCGAGCATGAGGGCCTGGAAATGCGCACTTTTGCCGCTGCGCTTCAACACGAATGCCACCGCCATCGCGCTCGCCACGCCGGTCACATACAGCGCGAATAACACGAAGCCCTGTAATTCCACGCCGCCCCACAGGGTGCGCCGCGGAATGAAGGCGCCGATGATCAGCGCGTACACCGGAAGCCGGGCCGAACAGGTCATCAAGGGCGCGATCATGATCGTCGCCAGGCGATCGCGCGGATTCTGAATGGTACGCGTCGCCATGATGCCCGGAATGGCGCAGGCGAAGCTCGACAACAGCGGAATGAAGGCTCGGCCCGATAGCCCGACGCTGCCCATCACACGGTCGAGCAAAAATGCGGCGCGCGGCAGGTAGCCGGAGTCTTCGAGAATCAAGATGAAGAAAAATAAGATGATGATTTGCGGCAGAAACACGAGCACGCTGCCGGCACCGGCCAGTATGCCGTTGATCAGCAAATCCTTGAGCAGGCTTGCCGGCAGCGCTTCGCCCAGCCAGGTGCCGAGGGCGGCTACGGCGGATTTGATCGCGTCCATGGGCACCTGCGCCCAAGCGAACACCGCTTGAAACACCAG
>Ga0210399_10002833_pt1 | contig 13500 bp, 11 predicted proteins | sample IncBWC14MmetaG_FD_150865 | JGI IMG/M metagenome (GOLD analysis project Ga0210399, IMG submission 150865) | Forest soil microbial communities from Barre Woods Harvard Forest LTER site, Petersham, Massachusetts, United States - Inc-BW-C-14-M | ecosystem: Environmental > Terrestrial > Soil >... | reverse complement strand
AGCCATCGAGCTCGAGGGCGGCGCGATAGAGCGCGCCCACAGCAGGGTCGTCATCGATAACGAGTATGCGAGACGGCACAGTTCCAAGCATTGGCGCCCGATTCTATCCTCATCACTATGATGCTCGCAGGATTGAGATCCTCTTGTGGGATCAATCGGGCGGGGAGAGCGTCTCTCTGATAAAGACATCTCCATCATGCGCCCGGCGACAATCGCTGTCAATGCCGTAGTCGTGCGGGCGACCCCGCTCTCCCCAGAAAACCGCGGCCGCGAGCGCAGACGGCATACGCGGCGTCGTGACGCATGTCACTCCGGCTTGGCGAATTCCGGTCCTTCCTGCCCCGGATCCTAGCCACCTCCCCTGGCAAAGGCTCAAAAGGCATCAGGTCACGGTCCGTGTATACTTGGAGCACGAGCGGGTCGAACGAGTCCAGGGAAGCGGGACACTGCTTCGGCCCCGAGGGCCGGGAATGAGTGAAGCCGCACCACCCGACAGCCAGACCGCTGCCACCCGCGCGAAGTCCCGCCGTCGGCTCGTAGGCGAGATGCTCGTCGATCAAGGCGTGATCACTCAGCAGCAGCTCGCCGAGGTCCTGGCTCGGCAGAAGACCGAGAAGGGTGGCCGCCTCGGGCGGCTGCTCGTGGACCTCGGCTATGCCACCGAAGCCCAGATCTGCGAAGTGGTCGCCGAGCAGCTCAACATTCCCGCCGCCGACCTCGTGGCCGTGGACATCCCAAACGAAGTCCTGAACCGCGTGACCAAAGAACTGGCCACGAAGTACCTTTGCCTCCCCTGGTTCGTCGAGGGCCGCGAGCTGTACCTCATCATGGCGGACCCGACGAACGTTACCGCCGCGGACGCCGTGGCTTTCCACACCGGGCTCAAGATCAGGCCGGTGGTCGCTCCCGAGACCGAGGTCGCCGAGGCCATCGTCAAGTTCTACGCGGCGGAAGAGTCTTCCCTCGCCCAGTTCGACAGCCTAGACCTCGCCGACCAGCTCTCGGTCGTGAGCGACGAGGAGTCGGAGTTGGGTGAGGAGAACCTCGAGCAGGCAGCCCAAACGATACCCCTCGTCAAGCTCGTGAACGCCGTCATCGCCGACGCCACCCGCGCGGGGGCCTCCGACATCCACATCGAGCCGCAGGAGAAAGGGGTGAACCTCCGCTATCGGGTGGATGGATTGCTGCGTCAAGTGATGACGATGCCCAAACGGATCCAGAGCAAGGTCATCTCGCGCATCAAGATCATGTCCCACATGGACATCTCCGAGCACCGAAAACCCCAGGATGGGCGCACGTTCGTGCGCATCAGCGGCAAGAACTACGACCTCCGGGTCTCGACGCTCCCGACCGCGGAAGGCGAGAAGTGCGTGATGAGGATCCTCGTCCAGGATCGGGCGAAAGTCGCCCTTCCCGACCTCGGCTTCGAACCCGACGTGCTCGCGTCCTTCCAGGAGACTCTCGAGCGCCCGCAAGGGATGATCCTCGTGACCGGCCCCACAGGGAGCGGGAAGACCTCGACCCTCTACGCGGCCCTCAACTTCCTCCGGGACGAGGCCACGAACATCGTCACCGTGGAGGATCCCATTGAATACCGCCTGTCGGGGATCAACCAGGTGCCCGTCTCGGACAAGGCCGGGCTCACTTTCGCCGCCGGCCTGCGGTCGATCCTGCGCCAGGACCCCGACATCGTGATGGTCGGGGAAATCCGCGACCTCGAGACGGCCCATGTGGCGTTCCAGGCCGCCCAGACCGGCCACCTCGTGCTCTCGACCCTCCACACCAACGATGCCCCCAGCGCCATCACCCGCCTCGTTGAGATGGGCATTCCGGCCTACGTGGTCGCCTCGTCGGTCTTGGCCGTCCAGGCCCAGCGTCTGGTGCGCCGGCTGTGCGAGTGCAAGGTGGTCGCCGCCAGCGGCTTGGCCACGGCAAAAGGCTGCGAGGCCTGCCGCTTCACCGGGTTCAAGGGGCGCATGGGCGTCTACGAGCTGATGCGGGTCACGCCCCGCGTGCGCAGCGTGTTGATCGCGCGCGGGTCCGACGACGTCGTCCGGCGCGCCGCCCAGGCTACCGGGATGCGGAGTATGTACAAGGACGGCCTCCGGAAGGTGGCCCGCGGTCTCACCACCGAGGAAGAGGTAGGAAGGGTGGTCCCGCCCGACGAGGTCGATGACAGCGAGCCCGCCGCGGAGACGGCTGCCGTGACCATCCCGGCCTCGCTTTCCCCCGACACCGCCTCCGAGAAGCCGGTTCGCGTCCTCGTCGTGGACGATGACCCCGCGCTGCTCGAGGTCCTGCGGGAGATCCTGGAGGGCGAGCGCTACGCGGTGACCACGGCCACCAACGGGGTCGACGCGCTAGCGACCGTCTACCTGGAACGACCCGACCTCATCCTCACGGACCTCAAGATGCCGGGGATGGACGGCCTCGAGCTGCTGAAGAGGCTTCGACACGACCTTTCGACATGCCAAATCCCGGTGCTGTTCCTGACCATGGTGGAGAGCCTCGACGCCGAGGTCAAAGCCCTCGATCTGGGGGCCGACGACTACATCAGCAAGCCGGTGCAGAAAGGGAGACTGCTCTCCCGCGTGCGTCGGGCGGTCTTCCGGGCGCACTTGATGCGGTCGGCACCCTGACGGTGGGAGGATCTGATCCGCGGGAGCGGGCGCGCAATCGGGGGGGACTCAGAACCGTCTAGCGGCGAGCCGCCCTTTCCTTGTCCGTAGTGAAGTCCCGACCGCCCCTGGCCCCTTCCGTCTCTAGCTGGCCGCCCGCTCGACGAGGGTCAGACGAGGGGCGCTGGCCTGCACCTGATTCCGGCCGTTCCGCTTGGCTTCGTAGAGCGCGTTGTCGGCCCGGGCAACCAGGCTCAGTCCGTCCGCGTCGGAGCTGGCCAGAGCAGCAACTCCGGCGCTGGTGGTGACGTTGACCATGGTCGATCCCACGCGGATGGGCGATGCTCCCACCGCCTTCACGAGCCGCTCCGCGGCCTTCACCGCTCCCGCCTGGTCGGCGTAGGGGAGGAGGGCGACGAACTCCTCGCCCCCGTAGCGGAAGAGAACGTCCCCCTCCCGCAGCTCGCCGGCGACCGTTCGGGCGAAGGAGCGGAGGACCTCGTCCCCCCCCTGATGGCCGTGGGTGTCGTTGACCTTCTTGAAGTGGTCGATGTCGAGCACGACCACGCCCAGTGCGCTGCCGTAGCGGCGGGCGCGCGCCGTCTCCTGCATCAGGGCCTGGTCGAAGGCGCGGCGGTTGGGCACGCCGGTGAGGGCGTCGGTCCTGCTCAAGGACTCGAGCTCGTGCAGCAGCCTCTTGTTCTCGTCGCGCAGGCGCTTCTTCTCCACCGCGCGCTCCACCGTGAGTATCACCTCGTCGCCGCTGGCCGGAGGCTTGGTGAGGTAGTCATGAGCGCCGAGCCGCAAGGCCCGCACGGCGCTGCTCATGTCCTGGGCATGGGCCCCGGTCAGGATGATCACCTCGACGGAGAGGCCAAGGCGCTTCACCGCCGCCAACACCCCGAAACCATCCAGCTCGGGCATCTTCAGGTCCGTGATGATGACGTCGTAGCTGCCCTTGGAGAGGATGTGCATGGCGGTCTGGCCGTTGTCGGCCTCATCGACGCTGAATCCGGCGGCCTTTAGATGGTGCCCCACGACGGTTCGGACCAATCGGGAATCGTCCACCACGAGAACGCTGCCGCGACTCACTGCCTGCTTGCCGCCGACCTGACCTTGCTCGCCCATGTGCCCTCCTGCCCTCCCTAAAGGCAAGGGGGGTGCCATGCCCCTGCAATCCAGTCAATATCATTAGAATGTGTGAGTTACATCCTCTCTGGCAAGCCAGGGAGGTCGGAATCTTCGGGAGGAACTCCTTATCGCCCGGGCGATATTCCTAAGTCCTCGGCCTTTCTGGCCCGGGTCCAAGGCAGGATTCGGAGTCGGCGTCCTGAATGTGCCGTCACGCTTCCCGCGGCGTCCGCCAAACGTCGCCGGGGGTCTCGACGCTCCACGTGCCTTAGGGCCTAGGGATCGCCGAGTCGATCGAATCTGCAATCTGCATGGAAATGAGGTCGATTCGGAGTCAAGGCGGCCGGCAACGCAGCGCGCGCTCAGCCCCCCCTTGCATGCCGCTAATCCGGTGTGTTATATACTGAACCACATGGTTCAGTGTGCCCGGACTGGCTTCGGTGCCTCGTTCGCCGCGCTCTCGGACGCCACCCGACGCGGTGTTCTGGAGCAGCTCGGGCGTGCAGACGCTTCGATCACGGACCTTGCCGAGAAGTTCCACATGACCTTGACGGGCATGAAGAAGCACGTCGGCGTCTTGGAGCAGGCGGGGCTCGTCACCACGGAGAAGGTCGGGCGCGTGCGGACCTGCAAGCTCGGCCTGCGCCGACTAGAGGAAGAGGCGGCATGGATCGAGAGATACCGCCAGCTCTGGGACGCACGCTTCGACGAGCTGGACGAGGTTGTTGAGGAACTGAAACGGAAGGAGAGGGTCGATGGACGCAAGAAGAGAGAGTGAGCCTACCCCCATGAAGAACCGCACGACGGTGGAACGGAAGTCCGAGCGTGAGCTAGTCGTTACGCGAACCTTCAACGGCCCGGCGCGCATCGTGTTCGAGGCGTGGACCAAGCCCGAGCTGCTCAAGCGGTGGTGGGCACCGAAGTCGACAGGCGTGTCCCTGCTTTCCTGCGAGGCGGATGTTCGTGTCGGGGGCAGGTACCGTTTCGAATTCGGCCACGAGACCTCAAAGCCTATGGCGTTCTTCGGTAGGTACATCGAAGTGACACCGCACTCGCGCCTCGTCTGGACTAATGACGAAAGTGACGATGGTGCCGTCACCACCGTGACCTTCGAGGAAAAAGGTGGCAAGACGCTGCTGGTCATGCACGAACTCTATCCCTCAAAGGAAGCTGTCGACGGTGCCATCGCCGGGATGGAGGGTGCGATGCCCGAGACGTTCGCACAACTGGACGAGCTTCTCCTCTCTCTGGGCGCGAGCGTGGGACGGTCATGAAGTCGTCGATCTCGCAGTCGGCCGCCTGGCTCTTCACTACGGGGAAGAGAACCCCGACGAGGTCCTCGCCGCCCTCGACGACAAGACCGAGGCTGTGATCCGCGAGCTCGAAGCCCAGCACAAGGAGGCGCGCCGTTCGCTGCGCCGTAGACGGGATCGCGCCCGAGGGCCACCTACGACCAGGCCCCGAAGCCCCGAATCCGATCCTCTCCCCCCAAACATGGAGGACTTTGACTCAACGAGGATCTCGACGTATTGGCGCAGCCTGAGCTCGGTAATGAGTCGGTCTCGGTCCCTGAACTGTTAACTCCTCGAGTCCGCCAGGTCCAGGGGGCTCAGCCGCGGTTGGAGCCCGGGACCCTTCCCGGCGGGTCCACCACGAAGGGCGCCTGGTAGTTGTGGTAGTGCCTCAGCACCGACTCGAGGGTGGGCGTCAGCTCGCATAGGAGATGGCCCCTCCCAGCCAGGGTACCCGTTAGTACCCGTACGGCTCACATGACCCCGTCCTGACTGGCTCGAGGCGCAGAGGCGCTGGCGCGCTCCGTCGCCGTCGAGTCGCGGGGGCTAGGCGACACCCGGCCGCGAAGCGCTTCGGCGTCGGGCCACGATGAGCGTGAGGTCGTCTTGCTGCTCGTGGGGGCTGAAGGAGTGGACCTCCTCCACGAGCGACGCCAGGAGGGACTCGGGCGGGCGGGCGCCGTGCCGGCGGAGGGCGTCCACGAGACGCTGCTCGCCGAACTCCTCCCCGGTGTCGTCGAATGCTTCCGTGACCCCGTCGGTGTAGAGGGCGAGGAGGTCGTCGGGCTCGAGACGGCACTCCCCCACCGAGCACTCCCACTGCCGGAAGAGCCCTAGGACGGTCGAGGTGGCCTGTAGCCGGTCCAGGGTCCCGTCACGACGCAGGACAAGCGCGCAGACGTGGCCGCAGTTGACGTAGCGGAGCGCGCCCGTGCGGTCGTGGTAGTCGCCGTAGAAGAGGCTCGCGAACGAGCTCTCGGGCGAGTTCTCGCAGAAGAGGAGGTTGACGGTCTCCAGGAGGCGCCGCGGCTCGTCGAGGGCGAACGCGACTTGGCTGCGGAGGTTGGCCTGGAGGTTTGCCATGAGGAGGGCGGCGGCCATCCCCTTCCCCATCACGTCCCCGATGACGAGGCCCAGGCGGTCCGGGCCCAGGCTCAGGAAGTCGTAGTAGTCGCCGCCCACCGCCTGCGCGGGAAGGCAAGCCCCCGCGTAGTCGAGTGACGCCAGGGCGGGCCTGGACTGGGGGAAGAGCCGGGCTTGCACCTGCCGGGCGATCCCGAGCTCGTGGACGGCGCGGCGCTCGGTTTCGAGCTTGTCGGCGGCGGCCCGGCGCTCAGTCTCCACGGTATGAGTGACCTCGTCGAAGCTGACGAGGGAGAAAGTATTCCCGTCGATGTCACGGAAGCGGGCGAAGACGCCGCCCCAGACAGGCGTCTTCTCACCGAGCAGCCGGGGCGACGAAGCTGCCCCGGCCGGAGCGGGTTCGTACTTGATCCGCCGGAGCCGCGGGGTGCTCATGAAGCGGACGCCCTTCCGCGACCACTCCTGGAACCGTGCAGCCACGTCTCCCGTGATGAGCACGACATGCGTGGCGCGGCCAATGAGCTTGTGCTCAAGGGAACGGGGTTGGGGGGCGACCAGGGCGAGGATGGCGGTGCCGTCGGGCGGGGAGACCGCGACCCAGCGCTCACCGGACTGGAGGCGGGCGTCGATGACGAGCCGGAAACCGAGCTGACCGACGTAGAAATGGAGGCTCCGGTCGAGGTCGCGCACGAAGATGCGCACCGCGTGGATGCTGAGGAAGGACGGGGCGACCCCCGGAGGGAACGCAGTAGCTGCCGCCGAGCCGGACGCGTCGCTGGCCATGCCGCGAATTATAGGACTGGAGTCGTCTCGCCGTGGGTCCGCCTGGCGGCCGGCGCCTTCTTCGACCCGGTAAGGTCACGCCGCAATCCTCGCGTGCCTTTCCCCGGCTTCAAGGCGGTTCTGGGACGGGCTACGGCCCGGCCTTGTATACTTGCCTCAAGGCACCAACAACATGAAGGGTCCCGGCTCCAGCCCGTTGGGAACCAGCCGAACCGGCGAGGAGAACAAGGGCCGCGTTCTGCTCGTGGACGACCAGCCCGAGCTCCTGGAGATCATGGGCCACGAGTTGCGGGACGCCGGTTTCTCGGTCGAAACCGCCTCCGACGGCAACGAGGCCCTCGCCCGCATCCGCTCACGGCCGCCCGAAGTCGTGGTCGCCGATGTCGAGATGCCCGTCATGAATGGGTATGAGCTGTGCCGCCGGGTGCGGGCCGCGGGTCACGATGAGATTCCGTTCTTATTTTGCTCTGGCCTGGGCGCGCCGGGGGCCCAGCTCGAGGGCTTGCAGGCGGGTGCGGACGACTACATCCTGAAGCCCGCCCGGCCGGACGAGCTTATCCTCAAGCTGAGGCGCCAGGTCGAGCGCGTGCGCAAGCTGCGCGCGGCGTCCCGAGCCTCTGGAGCGCCCTTGAATGCGGCCGAGCTGTCCGCGATCGAGGGCCGGATTCGCAGTGGCGTCGGAGTGGTCCAGCTCGGGCGCTTCGAGGTGCGTGGAATCTTGGGCCGCGGCTCGATGGGTACCGTCTTCCGGGCTTGGGACGTCAAGCTCGAGCGCTGGGTGGCCATAAAGACCGTGCGTGCCGGCACCGGCATGTCGGGCTTCTGGGACGACGATCTGGTGCGCCGCCTCGTGTCGGAAGCAGCCATGGTAGCCCGCTTCAACCACCCGCACGTGGTAGCGGTGTACGACGTGCAGGATGCAGCCGATGCGGCCTATTTCGTGATGGAATTCGTGGAGGGCGCCAGCCTGCAAGAGCTGTTGCGAAACGCGCGCCGGCTCGGCCCCGAGCAAGTCGTGCCCCTCCTCGGGGCCCTGGCGAGCGCACTCGCCGCGGCCCACGCGACCAATCTGCTGCACCGCGATGTCAAGCCCGGCAACGTGCTGCTGGGCCGCGACGGAGCGATCAAGCTCACTGATTTCGGGATCGCCTCCTTCGTCGCCTCCCGGATGCACGGCGGCGTGTTCGGCACACCGGGGTACATTCCGCCAGAGGCTCTGCGGGGCGAGGCCGTGGACCAGCGGGGCGATCTGTTCGCGCTGGGAGCAATCGCCTGCCGCTGCCTCACCGGTCGGCCCGCGTTCGAGGGGGGCACCCCTGCGGACATCCTGACGAACACAATGAACGCCCGCATGCCGAACTTGCGCGAGTCCGGGGGCCAGATACCGCACGAGCTGGAGGCGATCGTTGCGGGCTTGCTCGAGCGCGATCCGAAGGAACGCATCGCGGACGCTGCCCTCCTGGCCGGCGAGCTCTCCCGGATGTCGGCTTTCTGGGGCTGGAAATGGACGATGCCCGCCCTGAGCGGGTCGGGAAGCGCATCTCCCGAGGCCGCCTCGGATGTCCCCCACGCCCAGGTGTTCGCTACCATGAGGGCAAGGACGCACGAGGGGGGATGAGGAGGGCTTCCGCCACATCGTCGACCTTGGGGAGATTGCCCCCCGACGCTGTAGGGTGGTGTTCAGGAGCGCTCGACCGAGCGCGACCCCGACAGCCTCTGCCCGGTCACACCGCCTGCCGGGGGTTCGCGTACAATCTAGCGCTCCAATGCACCCGAGCCATTTGGGGCTCGGGCCCGACGGCTAGGCTGGAACGTGGCTGAAGAGTCCAATCCGCCCGCACTCTCCCTGGCTGGTCTGTTGGCACAGCTTGAGGCAGAGGTCGCGCGGGTGCGTCGACAGGGGGGCTTTCTTTCCCTGGCGCTCGCGGGTCCCCATGAGACTCGGCCGGCCAGAACCCTGGCCCTGGACGTGGCCCGCCTCCGGGAGCGCGCCCGGCTCCACGACACTCTCGGCTGGTATGCCCCCGATCTTCTCGCGATCGTATTGCCCGGGAACGACCTTCAGCAGGCGGTCAGCGCGGCCCAGCGTCTGCTGTTCACGCCGGAGGGCCGCGTGACGGAGCCTCTGGCGGTTGGCGTGGCCACCGTATACGGCGAGGTGGAGGGCGGCGCGGAGGCTCTCCTCCAAGCCGCCGAGGAGGCCTATCACCAGGCGGAGCCGGGCGAGGTCAAGCCCAGCGCAACGCTCAAGGGCCAGCCACGGGTGCTCGTCGTCGACGACGACGTCACGTTCGCCCAGGCTCTCGCCGACACCTTGCTGGAACTGGGTTGGGAAGGGCACCCCTGCTCCGACTACCGAGACGCTCTCGAGCGGGTGAAGAGCCAGCCCTACGATGCGCTTTTTCTGGACGTGGTCATGCCCGGGAAGAGTGGCCCCGAGATCCTCGGAGAGTCGTTCCGCCGTCATCCAAGGCGTCCCGCCGTTCTCATGAGCGGCCAGGACGTCGATCAAAAGGCGATCCTGGATGCCCTGGCGTTGGGACCCGTGATCTTCGTCCGCAAGCCGCTCTCGCGGGACGACATCATCTCCGCTCTTCAGCTCTTCCGCTCCCTGCTTCCCGGATCCGTGCGCCGCCAGCGCTCCTGACGGGCGCCCGGCCCCTTCCCGCCTTTGTGCCGCCCACGACGGGCACACGCTCCCCATTGCCAAAGCACGCGAGACACTGCCGGGCCGAAGATCGGAGGGGGCTTCTTGTGGTCCGGAGGCATGGCCGGGACCGCCAGCGCGCTCCTGGCCGCCGCGCAGGATCCCGCCGCCGGCTCAGCCCCCCGCTGGCTCAGGCCGGTTGCTGGTAGAGGCCGATCATGTTTCCTGCCGGGTCGCGGAATCTGGCCGTGATCTCGGGCGCGTCCGTGCCGATGGGCTGCACGATCTCGCCCCCGTTGTCGACGACGGCTTCAAGGGTCGCGGTCACGCTATCCACCATGACATAGAACAGAAGGCCGGGCGTTGTCGCAGGCGGGCGCCCAGGGACTCAGGACCCGCTCACCTGGCCGGTCGTGTCGTCGAAGGCCGTCCTGCCATCACCGCGTTTCCGGATGTTCCAGCCGAAGACCCGTTTTCGGAGTCGGCGTCCTGAATGTGCCGTTCACGCTTCCCGCGGCGTCCGCCAAACGTCGGCGGGGGTCTCGACGCTCCACGTGCCTTACTTCCGGCCCTCCTGGCCGTAGCGCCCGTCATGTGGGCGAGTCAGGATGCCACGGTACCACTAACCGACGCCGAGGCAGGTCCGATAGCCTTGGGCAGCCTCTGCTGGTCGCAACCGGCTGCCGGGCGTCGCGTTCGGTCAAGCGCTCCGTAGAAATCGGCCGAGCGTTCCACGTCGCGGGCGGGCATCTCGAGGTAGCAGATCTTGCCGTTGGTGGGCGTGGGAGGCATCGGTCTTCCCTTGGCGCGCCATTCTAGCAGCCGAGATTGTGGGGAGCGACTCCCCCACCGAGCCGGGCGCGGCCTCTTTCAGCCGTCCCGCAGACGCCCGGCTGGTGAGACTTAGGCCTCGGCCACCCTGAGGCCCGAGGAGCGTCGGGAGGCGCCCTCGGATCCGGAAGACGCCAGAAGCTCGGCGGTGGCGCGGGGATTGCCCGGCCGGATCTCAAGCACCTTGCGAAACATCGAGGCCGCCCGCACGCCGAGGCCGCGGTCCTTATAGAAGCCACCCAACACCAGCCAGGCGTCGGCGCAGTTTGGATTCTCCTCCACGATCTCCCGCAGCTCGACTTCAGCAGCCCTCAGCGAAGCGGGGCTCTTCAGCATGGCCCGCGCCCGCAACAACCGGGCGCGGGATCGGATCGCCCCCGTGGTGCTCGGGACCAGGCTCTCGAGGATCCCGAGAGCTTCCCAGGGGCGCTCGGCGAGAGCTTCCTCGGCCAGGTGCAGGCTCTCGTCGGTCGAACGTTCGGGGGCGGGCTGGGGTTCGGCGCTGGGCCCGGCAGAGGGAACCGGCGCCGGGTTGTGGGGAGGCCTTCCCGCAAGGGGCCGCGGAGCCGGGCTCATACGCGGCAGGGCGGAGCGAAGGGCGCCGTAGGCCTCAGACACGCGCATGAAGATGGCCTTGGCCTTTGCCGCCTCTTCGGGAGGGGCGTCGCCCACGGCGTCCGGATGGAACCGCGTGGCGAGACGCTGGTAGGCCTTTCGGATCTCGTCCACGCTTGCACCCGGGCCGACTCCCAGCACGTCGTGGTGGCTCTTGTGGCTGATTCCGATGAAGATCGAGTCAATTCCCTGCAATCGACGCGGCCTCTGTTCGGCCGGTCGCCCGGGGATCGCCTCTCCCATCGTTTCTTGCGGCCGCGCGACGGTCTGGCTCGTCGGACCCGGCCGGGGAGAGGGCCGGTGCGAATGCGGAGAGCGATACTCCACGACCCCGAGGGAGAGGAGGGCCAGGAGACTCTTCTCCACCGTCTCTGGTGGTAGCGGCGTGATCTCGAGCAATTCGCGAGCAGTCGCATTGCCGTCGGCCCGAGAGAGTACGAAGGCGTCGCCAGGGCTCAGAGTCAACTCCTCCAGCCGCACAGGAGGGTTCTTGACCGAGCTCACGAGGCGATTGGGGTCACCGAGGGCGTCGCGGATGGACGAGGCGTCCTCCAGAGCGTTAACGGCCTGGAGGATCAGCTGGGCCGTGCTCATACGGAGCGAGACCTCCTCGAGGGGTTGTACGGAGCCGTCGCCAAGGTCGAACCGGAAGGAGCCGCGGCTCCAAGACAGCGCCTCAGAAAGGACCGAACACACCTGAAGCCGAAGGGCCTCTTCGACCTGCTCCCGGGTCACAAGCCCTTGCTCGACCAGAACAGGCCCCAGGCATCGGTCCTGCCCGCCCGCCCGGGTCAAGGCCGGATCCAGTTGGGCACGCTCGAGGACGCCGGACCGCACGAGGACCTCCCCCAGGCGTCCGGGCACGGGCTCCGAAGAGCCGCTCACGACCTGCCCGGAGATGAAGCGCAGACTGATACTCTCGTCGCCCCGCGTAAACACGAGGTGCCCACTGAGGGCACGAACGAGGGCCGCGCGGAGCACCTGCACCACCGAAACATGTGAAAGGGATCCGGTGAGCTGGGCGCGCTTGGGCTCGAGTAGCCAGGCCATCATCATCACTCCTCGCCCGTATGATGAGCACGGTTCGTGCCCACGACTCCAAAGAGTGAAGCCGCTGGCCGAGAGCAACTTACGCGCAGTGCTTGCTTCTAGCCCTGTCTCTACTGAGGCAAGGTTCCCTACCGGCTCTGGGAGTCTTGCCCGACTCCAACAGTCGCAGCGGATTTCCGCCGACCGCTCTCGGCATCGTGGCCGGCCCTGCAGGGGCCGGCCCCAGCTCCGAGCCCGCAGGCGTGGAGCGCTTCAGCATGCCTTCGATTGGGTCGGAAGACCTTCAGTGCCCGCCGAAGCAGGTCTTGCGGCCGGACTTTAGGTGGTGGCCTCGCTGAGGAATTCCAAGACCATGCGATTGAACTCCTCGGGCTTCTCGAGGTTCAGCATGTGCCCCGAACCCTCCAGGACGAGGAGGCGCGCCCGAGGGATCCGGTGCGCCATCAGCTCCGCGATCTCGCGGATCTCAGGGACGTCTTGATCACCGTATAGGACCAGAGTGGGAGGGGAGACCGTCTCCAAGCGCTCGATCGCCGGAGGCTCCAGCGTCCGAACCCAGGCCGCTGTCGTGAGGCTCTGGATGTTGTCGGCGATCCAGCTCCTGAGGCTCTCGCGAAGTTGGGGACGAGCCACGGCGCGCGCCAGCATGGGGAGAGCCAAGTACTCCTCGACCGCGGCCTCGGGCCCCAACTTGAATGCTTCGAAGAGTGCTCGCCCCGCTTGGCGGAGGCTCTCGGACGGCACGAGGCCACTGGGGCCCGAGGAAGCCAGGACAAGCTGGCCCACCCGGCCTGGGTGCAGTAGGCAGAAGTCGAGGGCCACACGGCCTCCGAGCGACAACCCCACCAAGGTGGGCTGCTCGAGACCGAGGGCGTCCAGGAGGGCGAGGAGATCCTCGGCGTCGGAGTAGGGACCGGTGGGGCGCCCCGAGGCCCCGTACCCTCGAAGATCGTAGCGAACGACCGTCCGCTCGGCGGCGAGGGGTGCCATCTGCGGCCCCCACATGCGGCTGTCCATGGCGCCGGCGTGGAGGAGCACGATGCCGGCGCCCGCGCCGACGCGCTCTACCGAGATTCTCGTGCCATTTAGGGCCAGCTCCTGCAGCATTGTTCGCTCCGGCCAAGATCTAGACGCAGCCCCAAGACCCCCCGGCCGCCCTACGCCTGCGGGCCTGGGGTTCCCTTCCCGATGGCGAACTGCCTTCCCGGCCCTCCCCGAACTCCAACTAGATCAATGACTTCCGCACCGAAAGGCGATCTACTTATCGGGAAGAATGCCCGGATCCCGAAGGGGAACTATTCATAAGTTACTGATTCTAAGTATGTTACGAGGCGGTCTCGGTGTTGCTCTGTTAGTACGGCATGAGCGCACTGAAGAAGACAGCGGCCACCCTGGCAGTGGCGATCCTCTCCTCGACCGTCCTCCAGGCCGCTCCCCTCCCCGGCTTCGC
>Ga0210399_10002831_pt1 | contig 13502 bp, 8 predicted proteins | sample IncBWC14MmetaG_FD_150865 | JGI IMG/M metagenome (GOLD analysis project Ga0210399, IMG submission 150865) | Forest soil microbial communities from Barre Woods Harvard Forest LTER site, Petersham, Massachusetts, United States - Inc-BW-C-14-M | ecosystem: Environmental > Terrestrial > Soil >... | reverse complement strand
GCCGGCGTTTGTCCCGGGGATGGGCGTGTAGTCCAGCAGGCTGAAGGTGGCACCGGCATTCAGCTGCCAGTCGTTTCCAAGCGTGTAGGTGAACTCGGCGCCAAGCGTCGTCGACACATAGTCCTGATAGTTGGTGAACACCGTCTCATTGATGGTTCGAATGACGAAAGGCCGCACGACCAGGGGCTGAAAGCCGTTCCAGGTGCCGCCAAGGCCGAAGATGACGGCTCCCGTGTTGACACCCGCGCTGAAGTAGTTCTGCTGCGAATAGCCGACGAAAGCTTCGAGCTTGCTGACGCCGCTCAACTCGAGCGTCGATCCGGCCACGGCCGACCAGCCGTTGGAATCGCGTTGTTGGCCGGCGATGTTTACTTGCTGCAGGTAGTTGCGTTGATTGAGCCCGCCCTGCAGCCAGACATCGAAGCCATCGCGAAGTTCATAGCCGGCCCGCAATGACTCGGTGAACTCGTTGCGATCCCGGCTGCCCGAAGAAAGTGCATTGGTATTGAGCTGGCTGAAATCCGAATAGCGCAAGGCCGTGTAGCCGGCATTGACCTGATAGAAGAGCCGGCTGAAACGCTGAAACATCCCTACATTGATGGGCACCGCATAGACGATCGAGGGTGACTGGGTCTGGGCCACGTCGGGCGTGCCGAGTGATTCGGCTGTGCCGGTGAACGCCGCGTTTCCGGTGAGATACCAGTCCCTGTAGATGTCGAGCCTGCCGTCCGTGTTGAAGCCGAAGTTCTGATAGTTCTGGGACGTGGCACTATTGAAGAAACCAAAGGCGCCATAGCCGCCGAAATTGAGCATGTGATTGTTCCAGTCCGACCGGACATCCAGCGACGGACGGATCGCTTCATAGGCGGAGCCGGTTTGCTGTCCTGCCGACGAGGCAAAGACGTTGGTGTCGTAGCCGGCGCGCACATCCAGGGTCGGGTAAAGGCGGAACGACCCCAGGGGGATGCCCAATTCGGTGTCGGCGGGTACGTTGTCGGGGATGGCCTCGGGTGGCGGCGGCGGCGATATGGCGGGGCTGGTGACAGGCTGGGTTTCGCTGGCTTGACCGAACGACGGCGTGGACCATCCGGCCCAGCCGAGAAACATTCCCGCGACAAAAGCGAAATACGGAAAAAGCCGCTCCGACTTCCCTGCATCTTTCATGGCTCAGCCCTCGCATCCACCAGCCGAAGAGTTGGCAGCTGTTTGATTTCCGCTGATGACGTTTCAACCGGCTTGGGATCCGTTCCTGGTTGTCTCCCCTGACGGAACGCGCCGGCAGCAATCGAGCCGAAGGTCACGGTCCAGCCTGCGCCCGGGCGCCTCCGGCCAAAGCGGGCATCACACCTCGTCTTGTCGCACACACGCTACGCATGGGCCTCGAGCAGAAAAAACATACCGCAAATAGAGCGACCCGAATCGCCTGACGGCGGTTTTCGGTGAAGCATCACCGAATAATCACAGAGCGGGCGATGTCTTCGACCGCAAGATCAGCATTCCGCCAGAGTGAGCGGAGTGAGGCTTGAGCCTGCGACGCGCGCTTCTCGTCCTGCTGATTGCGAATGCGGTTGCAGCATCCCCGGCCCGGCCGCAGCTGCTCGGCGACCGCGTAGAGGCCAGCTGTTCGCTCGGTGCCGGGCGCAGCGGGGCTTACGGCAGCGTGGACAACGGCGGCGTCGACAACGGCCCGGTCGCCGTCATTTGCGGCTTGCCGCCCGAGCAGGTCGCGGGGCTGGTGAAGCTCGCGGCATCGCCCTCCGCCGGAGATCGCGCGGTATTGTTTGTCCGGCTGCACGAGATCGTCCCCCGCGACAGCCGCTTCCCGGTCGAGGCCGTCGCCCGGTTCCTCGAAATTCTGCACGAGCAGCCGATCGACGAAGCGAAGCTTGCCGATCGCTTTGCCCGGATCGCGCAGGAGCATGGGCGACTGGCGCCGGAGATCCGGGCCTTGCCGGCCGCCGACCCGGAGGTGCAGGCATTGCGTGACGCCGCCGCCGCCGCCCTGCAGATCGCACCTGATCACGACCGAGCGCGGGCCGACCTGAAGGAGGCGCGCGATCTGGTGCGGGCGAAACGCCAGGTCGCGCCCCGGAATCCGGCCGATCAGGCGCGCGAAGAGGCGGACCTGGTGCGGGCAGAGGCCAGGGTCGAGACGGCACGCCTGCGCTTCGCCGCGGCGGCCCGGCTTCATGAACAGGCGGCCAGGCTGCGGCCGGCGGAGGATCGCGAGGCGCGTGCGGCCGATTGGGAATCGGCGGGCCTCAGATGGACCGACCAGGGCCGGGGCTTCGGCGACGATCCGGCACTGGTCAACGCCGTCGCCGCCTTTCAGGCGGCGCTGGAAGGGCAAACCCGCGCGCAGGCGCCGCTGCCCTGGGCGCGCATGCAGCTCAATCTCGCCAACGCGTTCTATTTTCTGGGGGAGCGCGAGCCGGGGACGGGTCGCCTGGAGGAGGCGGTGGCGGCCTATCGTCTGGCGCTGCAGGAGACGACCCGCGAACGGATGCCGCGCGATTGGGCGACCATCCAGACGAACCTCGGTGCCGCGCTGGCGGCGCTTGGCGAGCGCGAGTCGGGGACGGGTCGTCTGGAGGAGTCGGCGGTGGCCTACCGGCTGGCGCTGCAGGAACGAACCCGCGAGCGGACGCCGCTGGACTGGGCGAGCACGCAAGAGAACCTGGCGATCGTGCTTGTGATGCTGGGCGAGCGCGAGGTGGGGACGGGGCGTCTCGAGGAGGCGGTGGCGGCCTACCGGCTGGCGCTTCAGGAGGTGACTCGCGAGCGGATGCCGCTCGACTGGGCGCGCGCGCAGGGCGGCCTCGCTACGGCGTTCATGCTGCTGGGCGCGCGCGAAGCGGGGACGGCGCGTCTCGAGGTGGCGGTGGCGGACTTCCGGCTGGCGCTCGAGGAGATGACACATGAGCGGGCGCCGCTCGACTGGGGACAGCTCCAGATGAACCTCGGTTCAACGCTCCTGGCGCTTGCCGAGCGCGAGACGGGGACGGCGCGTCTCGAGGAGGCGGTGTCGGCCTTCGGGCTGGCGCAGCAGGAGCTGACGCGCGAGCGGGCGCCGCTCGAGTGGGCGCGGACACAGTGGGGCCTCGGCACGGCGCTCATGGTGCTCGGCGAGCGGGAAACTGGACCGGAGCGTCTCGAGCAGTCGGTGTCGGCCTTCCGGCTGGCTCTGCAGGAGATCACGCGCGAGCGCACGCCGCTCCAATGGGCGCAGACGCAGCTGAACCTGGGCAACGCGCTGTCGACGCTTGGCGCGCGCGGGACGGGAACGGCGCGTCTCGAGGAGGCGGTGTCGGCCTTCCGGCTGGCGCTTCAGGAGCTGACGCGCGAGCGCGTGCCGCTGCAGTGGGCGGAGGCGCAGATGAACCTGGGCAACGCGCTGGCGCGGCTGGGCGACCGCGAGGCAACGACGGTGCATCTCGAGGAGGCGGTGTCGTCCTTCCGGCTGGCGCTGCAGGAGTGGACGCGCGAGCGCGTGCCGCTGCAGTGGGCGCAGACGCAGATGAGCCTCGGCGTCGTGCTGTCGGCGCTGGGCGAGCGCGAGACCGGAACGGCGCGCCTGGTGGAGGCGGTAATGGCCTGGGATCTCAGCCTGACGGTCGGCGACTCGGGCTGGCCGCAGGAGCGGGCAGGCCTTGTTCGCAGTGCCCGCGACCAAGCCCAGGCCGAGATCGCGCGGCGCCTGTCCAGATAGTCGGGTGCGAGCGGCGTAGACCCCACCGCTTAGGTGGCAAGGAAAGCCCCGGCACTGAGACCGGGGCTGAGTTGGGCCTAGGAGGACCTCGCAGGTCACACGTTGAACGCAGGCTGCCGCAGGGCTTGGCTTGCAAGCGGTTCCATTCGGTGACAGCGTTCTGCTGTTCTCTCTGGATACACGCAAAGACATCCACGCATGGCGCCGCCGGTAAGAAGCGAAGGTCAATCGGCCGACGCGCCCGCCTTCTCCCAAAATGGCGCAATCAAGCTGGCGATGAGGCTGATCGTCGGCGAGGCATCGCTGGCGACCCTCGTGGTGCTGGCCGGGCTGGCATTGCTGGCAGCGGCCTGGGCGTTGCTGTCACCCGCCCATGTGTTCTCCCGGTCGAAGACCTGGGACCTGCTGTTCAACCTCTCTGCCGCCTGGCAGTTTCATTACGGCCACGTGCCGCACGTCGATTTCCACGATGCCCTAGGCTGGCTCAACTTCTGGCTGACGGATGCCGGCTTCTATTTTTACGGGCCTTCGCCGCGCGCAATCATCGTGGGCTCAATCATCGTGGCAGCGGCGCTGCTGGCCGCCGGCTGCTTCGTGGCATGGCGACGCCTGCCGTTGCTGGCCTCCGCGCTGTTTGTCGTCTTTTGCTGCCTGATCGCCCTGATGCCGGCCAATGTTGGCGATCCGCCGAATGCCTATTCCTTCGCCATGACCTACAACCGCTACTGCTGGAGCGCGCTCTCCATCCTGGCGCTGATCCTGTTCCTGCCGCCGAGCAACGGCCGCCGCGGCGATATTGCCGACGTCGGGATTGCGGGCGGGCTCCTGCTGGCGATGTACTACCTAAAGATCTCCTACTTCCTCGTAGGCCTCGCTGCCGTGCCGCTTGCCCTTCTGGTCTGCCCGCATGTCCGCGTCCTCTGGCGTGGCTGGATCGTGATGGCCGTCCTGGTCACCGCCAACGCCCTGGCGCCCTACAACCATGCCTACCTGCTCGACATCCTCGCCGCCATCAAGGCGGGCGGCGTGCGCCACAACTTCACCTTCAAACTCATGCAGTTCTTTACCAATCCGGCGGAGCCCGCGACCTACCTCGCGGGCCTGGTGGCCGCGATCTGGCTGTGGCGGAGCGGCGCCGCGCCGCTGCGGCTGCCCGTTGCCGCGGCCTACCTGATCGGCAGTGGCGTAGCCCTCGTGTTGCAGAACGCGCAGGAGACCGGCATTCCCGCCGCCATGGTGATCGCCTTCCTGATCTACGACGCCCTGCGGCAACGTTCCGCCAGCACGCGCCTGCAGGGCGTGGCTGCGGCGCCGCTGCTGCTGCTGGCGTTTCCGCTGGCCTACATCGCAACGTCGGCACTCAGCCTCGTGGCGTATCGCATCAACGCCGACAGCGACAAGATGGTGCAAGTCGTTGACCGCACCAACCTCAAGGGACTTGCCGTGCCGGCCGAGCCGGACGGTTTGCTCGCGGCCTTCGCCGCCGGCAACGGCGGCTATGCGTTGTTCAACCGCTCCCGCGCCGTCTTTCCGCAACACGAGCTGTCGCCCTTCGAGTATGTCCAGACGATTCTCGAAGCGGCCGACCTCATGGCCGGCAAGCGCTATCGCCGCGGCGGCATTGCGCTGCTCGACCAGGTCAATCCCATGGCGTTCATGCTCGGCCTGCCGCCCGTGCGCGGCGTGAACCTCTGGCTGGGCGATACCCACGAGGTTCCGCCGGTCGAGCGCTTCTTCGCTGACGTCGACTACGTCCTCATCCCAAAATTCTCGACCCACAGCCCGACGACGGACGTGCTGGCGGCTGCCTACACGCCCTTCCTCGAGCAGCATTTCCTCTATAGCGAGGAAAGGCCGAGCTGGTTTCTGCTCAGCCGTGACGGCCCAGCTCAACCAGTAGGCCTCGCCCCTATTTCGGGCCGATTGCGCAGGAAGGCCGCGCGTTCTCCCGTGGAGCCGATTTGGCCCTCCTTTGACAGCCAGAAGGACTCTCCGACGGTAAAAACGCTTCAGTGAGCCAGAGTTTGACTCTGACGGCTATCGGTTGGCGTCCGGCGACTCGTGATTGGAGATAGTGACGTCCCTATAAGGGCTCAACTGCAACCCGCTGCCTTTGCGCTGGCGGCGACCAGTGTGAGTTGCCCAAAGCCGATCTTCGGCTGTGGTAGTGCTGCCAACTTACAAAGGGGGCGGTCTGAGGAAGCAATATCTCGGCCCGCGTGCCAGACCAGATGCGAAGTAGGCGAGGCCAGCCAGACTGGAGCCAATCCCCATGCGATTCCGCAACAGAAGCCAACCCGTACGCACCAAATGGAGGAAGGCCAGCCGGTCGAACCGGAGTGCGTAGGGCAGAAAGACGGCAGCTTGTGCGCGCATGGCGACTTTCAACATTTGGATGAATTGAGGGCGATCGAGCCAATTGTCGTGATGTACCAGCGGGCGAGGTGAGTAAACGAGCTTGCAGCGGTGCCAGAGGATTCGATAGCTCATTTCGGTGTCCTCTCCGGTGCCAACGCGGGATCCTGGTCCGAGAGTTTCGTGGAACAGGCCGACCTTCCGAAACAGTTCCTTGCGGAACGACATGTTGTTGCCGCCACCCAGCGCAACGTGCGGGATTGCAGGGGCTTCGAAAACAGCGCGCTCCATCGATGCGTGGACAGCCGGGCAGAACATGTCGCCTGACTGGCCAATGGTGCCCCACTTCACACTTCCGGGATTGCCATAGGGAACAACCCGACCGAAGACGCCGAGCGCCGTCGGTTCAGCGGCATATTCCGCCAGGATCGAAGTGAGCCAATCCCTCTCGCAGACGCAATCGTCGTCTGTGAATACCACTGTATCAGCGCGAGCCGCGCGAATGGCGATGTTGCGCGAGATCGCCGCCCCCACCGTGTCGGTGGCGATGTAGCGCAATCGACGATCGTGGATCGAAGACAAGGCCTCTTGGGTTAAACGATCGGTACTCTGGTCGACAACGACGAGCTCGAAATCTCCAAAAGAATTGGCAAGCACACTATCGACGGCACGACGCGCCTTTTGCGACCGGTTACGGGTAGGTATTAGAACCGAGAGCGTTGGCACGGCCAATTTTCGATCAAGGTTTTGAACGGGAATTCGTGTCGTGTTCGCTGGCGAAGCCGTCAGGAAAATACGAAGTGAGCTTATGGTGTCAAAAATGCGAACTGGGTGACAAATCTGTGAGCGCGGCCGGATGGGCAGGTAGACACCCATGGTGCCATTCACGTCTAAGTGGCTCCCCAAAGTTGGTACCCAAGGTCAACGGCTAAACACAGCCTTAACGAGCCGCTGCAAGTTACCGCGCTCAAATCCCAAAAGACAAAGCAAGAGCACCAAACCGCCGATCGTCAGCTCGAGCCACCAAAAGCGATGGTACGACGAGGGTAGTAGGGTGATCACGGCAGCGACCCCGAGCGAGCAAAGCAGCGGAGGCGCCAGGACGGGGACGATTGGATATCTCAGCAAGCGTTGCTTGCTGCGCATTAACAATCCCAGGCCCAGCACGACCGCTTCGCCCGCTATCAGCGCCGAGATGCAGCCCCATGCCCCATAAAGCGGAATGCCAACTGCGTTGAGCGCGAGTGTGACTGCAGCCGCGATGGCCATGATCTGAAACTGCAGCGCGCTTCGGCCCAAAGGCACCAGGATCGCCACAAGCCCGTAGTTCACGAAGCTCAAGGCGATGACGAGACAGAGCCATTCGAAATAGGGACCGCTTTCGGCGAAGGCGGAGCCATACATGAGCTCCACGACATGGCGTCCGCACGCCCAGCCAAGAGCGGCGAGCGGGAAGCCGATCCAGGCTAGCAGGCGAAGGAACTGGCGGGATAACTGGCTCGCCTCTTCCGGCGTAGCCGCAACGCGTGACAACGCCGGAAAAAATGCGCTCCAGAGCGAAGCCGTAATGAAGGTGGTCACCATCATTAAACGGTATGCCGTCGCAAACTGCCCAACGGCGTCATCGCCTCTGACGATGCCTAAGATGATGATGCCACTGTTTTGCACGATCAGCACAGCCGTCTGGGCGAGTCCAACCGCCCAACTCTCGCGCAGGAGCGTGTGCGCTCCCGAAAATGTTGCCCGCAGATGCTTCAATCGAATGGCACGGTGATGAACTATGTACCAAAAGTTGAAGATTACGCCGGCGAAAGCGAAGGGAAGGGCGAGGAACGCGTACAGATTGACGTCGCTGGGGCTATGAACGAAGAGCAGCAACACAGGCAGTTGCAGCGCATTGATGGCAAGAGCCGCTATGCTGGGCGCCACCATGCGCTCATGGGCCTGAAGAACCCAACCGGTGTTCCAGGACGTCAGAAACAGGGTGAGGCCTTGTATCAGTAGCAAGGTACTGATCGCCGGCCCGGGAAAATCGAAAGCCGAAATACCCATGAGCAGTATGTAGACCACCGTGGACAAGACGGTCTGTAGCGTCAGCAGCAAACTGACAAGCTCATTGCCGCGTGATGGATGCCCGGCCAAATGCCGCTGGCCAATTGTCGTCAGCCCAGGATTGACGATCAGTCCGAGGTAGCCGATGACCGCCAGCGACCAGCTCACTTGGCCCATGGCGACGGGGCCGATCGCCCGGCGTACGTAGATGCTGATCAGGATCGTCACGACCAAGCCAAGCGCACTGGTGCCGGCCAACGTCACAAAATTAGCGGCAATCCGGCGCTGGTTGGGCGGTGCCGGATGTTTGTTGGTGCTGTCCTGCAGCGATCCATCCACCGCCGTCATGAAACCCATCTTTTGGGTTGTTGTTCAAGGCAGCCAGTGACAAAGGTGTGATCCGGCGGAGGTGCGTCATATCACCCCGCGGTTACTGAGGCGGATCATGTACTTTGTGCATGGCCTCGCTAGCGGTCCGCTCTATCGCATGAGCGGCTGCCCCGCTTTTTCAGGATATGAAGGATGTCCGGCGTCAGCGCCGACATAAATCGGGGCCTGCAAGTTCGCTGTCAGAGCGGCTCGTGAAGAACATCCGGCGGGTGCGCCGCAAGCAGAGGCTCACATCTGAATGAAAAGCGCTGCTCAAATCGCCTTCTTTCTCATTGTTCTGGCGATCGGGCTGGTTGTTTACAAGGATTACGGGATTTCTTTCGACGAAGGTTCGCAGCGCAACACGGGTGTCGTGTCGCTCAAGCACGTTGTCGAACGCTTCGCGCCTTCTCTGCTGCCGAGCTCGGCAAGGAGCGTGCAGTCTCTCAACGAGTATCGTGATGGAGACTACGGCGTCGTCTTTGAGTTGCCGGCTGTTGCCCTCGAAGTCGTGCTGCGGATCGACGATAAGAAGGATGTCTTCCTGTTCCGCCACCTGCTCACCTTTCTGGTGGCACTTGGCGGCGTGTACGCCGTACACACGATGGCCCGCCGCCGCTTCGCGGACTGGCGGCTCGGCCTGCTTGCCGCGCTGTTCCTGATCCTCACCCCGCGTCTCTTTGCGGAATCGTTCTACAATTCGAAAGACATCGTTTTCATGGCCGTCTTCGCCATCGCCATGAACACGACAATCTCGTTCATCCTCAAGCCGGGTGTCGGAACTGCTCTCTTGCACGCGTTGGCGACGGCAGTGGCGATTGATGTTCGTCTCATGGCAGTTATCCTGCCGGTTGCCACCGTGGCGATCTCCGTAGTCCGGCTGCTGAAGCGGGAAGTGCCTGCCGGCCGAACGAGTGGAGCTCTGACCATTTATCTGGCGGCCAGCTGTCTCCTTGTCCCTGCCATGTGGCCGTGGCTGTGGTCCGATCCGATCGGTAATTTTGTCCAGGCCTTCACGAACATGGCCAAATTCCGCTGGGAGCGCGAGGTCCTGTACATGGGGCGCTTCATCCCGAGCACCGAGCTTCCCTGGCACTACATTCTCGTCTGGATATCGATTACTACGCCGCTGCTATATCTCGCGCTGTTCGTCGTAGGGGTATTAGCTACGCTTCGGCGGATTATGTCCCGTGGCATTCAGTTGTGGAAGTCAGATGAAGAGTTGCAGGATGTGGTCTTCCTCGGCTTGTTCGCCGCTCCGATCGCTGCGGTCATTCTGCTGCAGTCGGTGCTCTACGACGGGTGGCGGCAGATGTACTTCGTCTATCCCGCCGTCCTGCTGCTTGCCCTTCACGGATGGGTCACGCTATGGAGCGGCACTTCGGTTCCGAAGATTCGCAGGTCTCTGCTTGGAATGGTCACTGCCGTATCGCTCCTCCACACCGCCGCATGGATGTGGCAGGCACACCCTTTCCAGAATGTCTATTTTAACGTGCTTGCTGGAAAGAACCTGAGGACCCGATACGAGCTGGACTATTGGGGTCTGGCCAATAGAAAGGCATTGGAATACCTCGTTGCAAACGATCAAAGCGATGTCATCAATGTCCGGGCCGACAGCTTCACGGCGCTGGATATGGCTTTCACCATGATCGATGCCCGCGATCGACAACGTCTTCGGTACTCGGACGACCGAAGTCTTCCCCAATACGTCTTCACCAACTATCGCCTTGTGAAGGATCCAGATGATTCGAAATATGCCAGGGACTACGACCTGTTCTACCAAATACGGGTTGATGGTGAAGTCATTCTGTCTGTTTATAGACACAGGGTATAGCGCAGGGCCGCGCGGGCGTTACTGCAACCGGCAGGGCCACCTCGGGGCCGACGCAGCTGGTGCTCAGGGTGCGGTGCGTTTCTCCGGCGCCACTAGGCGGTCTCCGCCGACGCATAGAAGGCATGGCGCTCGAGGCTCGCGGCCGGCTTGGCGCCGTGGCTGGCCAGCACCGCATTCATTTCGGCCTGGACCGGCGGCAGGGCATCTCGCTCGCCCACGACCTACATGACGGCGCAGGGCTCGGGCACGAACGTGTCGATCGGAAACACCGACAGCACGGCCCGCAGGGCGCGCGGCACGTCGACGCCGGGCAGCTCGATCAGGCGGCGCCCGCGCGTGGCCGGATAGTTGGCGTCCACCAGCGCGAGGCGATCGCCATGGCCCATCGCGGCCAGCGCGTGCAGCAGGTCGGGGCTGAGCACGGGGTCGAGGCCGAGCAGCATGTTTCCTCCGGCTGGTTGCGTGTTCCGGACCTTGTCCTAAGGTCGTGCTGAATAGCTCGCAACCAGCTTCACCAGGTCGGCTTGCCGCTTCGTCTCGGTCTTCTCGTAGATATGATGCAGATGGCTCTTGACGGTCTGGTCGGCGATGCCGAGCACCGGCGCGACTTCCGGCACGCCGCCGATCTCCACGATGGCGAACAGCACCCGCACCTCGGCGGGTGTCAGCTTGAACTGGCTGGCGAGCGCTTCCGGGGGTGAGGGCAGATCCAGCGCCGCCTTGCGGATGAACATCGCCGCCGTTGCCGCGTAGGAAACGCCCGCCTTGCGGCGCGCGCCCGAGGTCAAGGGAAGGACATGGGCGACATAGCGCTCGCCGGTGCGCGCCGTGAGCGGCATGGCGATGCCCTTCTTGCCCACGGCCGCGTCGCCCGCCTTGGCCGCGGTGAACACGTCGAGCAGGTTCCGGCTTTGGAGATCGAGTGCGGCAATACGGCCGTTCGGGGCGCGCAGCAGACTGGCTTCGGCGATCAGGCGATGCGCGCTCAGATTGGCGTGGATGATGCGTCCGTTCGAGTCGACGATGAATACGCCTGACGTAAGTTCGTCGAGACTGTCGGCGAGCGCCGCCGCCTCGACGCGATGGAGATCGATCACCTTGCCGATCAGCATGGCGCGACGAACGTGTGGCGTAATGAGCTCGAACCGCCGCCGCATGCGGTCGTCGACCGGTCCCTGCGCGGCATGGCGCATCGCGGTGAACAGCGCACAGCTTGTTGCGCCCTTTTCCAGGTTCGAGAACAGGCCGTCCATCAGGCTTTGCGGCGCGAGCCACTCCTGGAAGAAGCGCGTGCGGACGAATTCCTCGCACGAGATCACGTCGGGAACGGCGACCGGCAGTTCCAGGTCGAAGAAGACGACGCCGGGAAAGATCGGGTTTATCTTGCCGTATTTGTCCAGATAGATCTTGAAGTAGTGGGGGGCGGTCGACGCTCGACCCCACCAGAACAGCGCATCCGTCGCCCGCGTGACTGAATCCTGCGAGTGCAGGCTCGCGGAAGCGGCGCCCACATAGCCGCAGATGCTTTCGATGGCGTGGGGCCACAGCGCCGGATCGAGCGATGCGTCGTATACCTCGCCGATGACTCGCGACAGCTCTTCTGCCTCGCGCATGATGACAGCCCTCGGTTGTCCCCCAGCCGTCGATCGGGACCATAACACGCCCGGAGGCCGGCCTCCATCGATCGGGTGATGCGGCAAACCCTGCGGTCCGGCAGTTTGCCTAAAGTCAGTCAAGCCAGTCGAATTCTCGTCACCGATACTCCCAGGAGGACATCATGAGCGACGACCCCAGCGCCAAATTGCGAGCCAACCTGCGCGGAACCCTGATCGAGCGCAACGATCCCGGCTATGACGACGCCCGCAAGCTCTACAATGGCATGATCGACAAGCGACCGTCGCTGATCGCCCGCTGCCTCGATGTCGCCGACGTGATTGCGGCGGTGGATTTCGGCCGCGACAACGATCTGCGGATCGCGATTCGCGGCGGCGGACACAACGGACCGGGGCTTGCCAGTGTCGATGACGGCCTGGTCATCGATCTGTCGACGATGCGGGGCGTGCGGGTCGATCCGGCGGCCCGCACCGTCCGGGTCGCCGCGGGCTGCACCCAGGGTGACGTCGACCATGCCACCCATCCGTTCGGGCTGGCGGTGCCGGCCGGCATCGTCTCGACCACCGGCATCGCCGGCCTGACGCTGAGCGGCGGCCACGGCTATCTGTCGCGCAAATACGGCCTGACCATCGACAATCTGCTCGAGGCCGATGTCGTGCTCGCCGACGGCCGCTTCGTCACGGCAAGCAAGGACAAGAACGCCGATCTGTTCTGGGCGCTGCGCGGCGGCGGCGGCAATTTCGGCGTCGTCACCAGTTTCAAGTTCGCCCTCCATCCGGTCAGCACGGTGTTCGCCGGACCGATCGCGTGGGATCAGAAGCACGCGCGCATCATCATGCAGCGCTATCGCGAGTTCCTGCCGGCCGCCCCCGAGGACCTCGGCATCTTCCTGGGACTGAAGACGGTCCTCTCCTGCGCGCCGTTCCCCCAGGAACTGTGGGGAAAGCGCATCTGCCTGCTGATGTGCTGCTACAACGGAACGGAGGAGAGGGCCAAGGCGGCGCTGGCGCCGCTCCTCGACTCGCTGCCGGCTCCCTGGTTCAACTGGATGGCAACGATGCCCTATCCGGCGGTGCAGAGCATGTTCGATGGGCTCTACCCCAAGGACATGCAGTGGTATTGGCGCGGCGACTTCGTCAAGACGCTGCCCGACTCCGCGATCGACGCCCATCTCGAGCAGGCGGCGAAGACGCCGAGCGAACTGTCGCTCATGCATCTCTATCCGATCGACGGCGCCGTCCATCGCGTCGCCAGCGGCGAGACGGCGTGGAATTGCCGCGACGCGACCTGGTCGATGGTCATCGCCGGCATCGACCCCAATCCCCAGAACGCGGGGCCGATCACCCGCTGGACCAAGGCCTACTGGGAGGCGGTGCATCCGTTCGATCTCGGCGGCGCCTACCCGAACTTCATGATGGATGACGAGGGCGATGCCAGGCTCCAGGCGACCTATGGCGACAACTACCCGCGCCTCGCCCTGGTGAAGAGCAAGTACGATCCGGCCAATCTGTTCCGGGTGAACCAGAACATCAGGCCGTCGGTCGCCTGACGACCGGAGGTTTCTAGCGG
>Ga0210399_10002830_pt1 | contig 13508 bp, 14 predicted proteins | sample IncBWC14MmetaG_FD_150865 | JGI IMG/M metagenome (GOLD analysis project Ga0210399, IMG submission 150865) | Forest soil microbial communities from Barre Woods Harvard Forest LTER site, Petersham, Massachusetts, United States - Inc-BW-C-14-M | ecosystem: Environmental > Terrestrial > Soil >... | reverse complement strand
TCCGGCGACCGCAGCCAAATCGGACAGAGTAATCTTTGCCGAGAGATGATTTTCGACATACTCGACAACTCGCCTCAAACGCCATTTTTGCAGCGCGCTGACCTGCCGACGTTTCGCCTCGTTTGGCTTGGCGGCATTCAACGTGTCCGATTGTAGACCCTGGAGCCTTACCGCGATGGCGGTCCGCAAAGTTTCCGCGCAATCGTGATCATTTCCCCGTTCCGCAGCCTTAAGCGCGAAAGAGAGGGACCTGATAACGTCGTCGTCCGGCCGTGTCGTGGGATCCCCCTTCGGCGGACATTCTGCTGGCGTGCTGTCGATGACATTCCGCCCGCACACATCAGCTTCAACGCCGGAGCGCGACTGGAGCCTGCTTTTAGCTGTTGCCGGTGAACCTCGATCGGCCTCGCCTCGCCGACCCAGCCGAAGAGTAGCTTGACTGCTGACAGAAGACGCAATCTGCCTATCGTCTGTCACTAGGTCTGTCGGGTATTTGAACGGGACAAGCTGCGAGTGCGGGGGCATGACTCTATCTCTCGTTCGATTGATCCGAAGCCGGAATTTGCAGCGCCGACGACCTTGAGGATCTGTTGGCAAGCGTCAGCCAGTGACTCGGGCTTTCGGCCTATTCCCAACTCCTGCGATCGAGAATATTGAGGCGAGCCTGTCCGCCCCATTCTACCCTTGTGCTGATCGGACATAATCTAGGGTCGGAGGATGATACCTTGGTATCGATCAGGCGAACGCCGGAGCTGCATCGCGCAGACTGCGGACCAACGGCCGTCCGGGCTGCCTCGCGTCGCCCGTGAATCGGGTAGTCATCAAGAGCCGACGATTCCGAGCGCTCGATCCGGATTGGAGAACGTCCATTTTTTCCGGATTGCACAAACACGTTGGGATTGATCGCGTCCGCCGTCACGGCGATGGTGGTAGTACGTTTCAGCAAGAGAGTCGCGGTTTGCGAAGGCCCGCCGTGGAGCCCGACCTATTTTACGTATCGTGGCCCTCATGACAGGTCCAACCATTGATCACTCGGACCAGTGGATCCCAAAACGAGCACGACGATGTTTTCGAGACGCGAGCTGTTGGCAGCATCTGCCATGGGCGCTGCTATTGGCGTGTCCGCCCCCAAAGCTGGGTCGTTTGGCAACCCCGATGAATCGCCGCAGGGGGCCATCAACCCCAAAGGTCCCGGAAACCTGGTCGATCCCCGTCCGCCGAATGCCGTCATCGGCAGTCAGTTTCCATCGGCCCAATCAGCGCCAGCAACCGACGTCGGCGGCATGCCACTCACCTGGGCATCCTTCAACGCCTCCAAACGCACTCAAAATGGAGGCTGGGCACGCGAAGTGACGGTCAACGACTTCGCGATCTCGAAAGAGATCGCGGGCGTCAACATGCGCCTGACAGCGGGCGGTATACGCCGACATCGGCTACGTGAAGCGGAATTACGGGCATTATGTGGAAAATGTCAGCGACACCGATCTGCAATTCATCGGTGTTTTTCGCGCTCCGCGCTACGAGGAGTTCTCGCTCTCCAACTGGCTCGCGCATACGCCGCCGAAACTGGTGGCGCAGTATCTCAAGGCCGACGAAGCGACGATCGCGAAATGGCTAGTCAACGCTCCAGGCATCATGCCGAAAGCGTAGGCCAGAACGCGACGAGAACCAAATCGCAAAACAGTCCAGGAGCAGCCGCGCTCCCGGATCAGGATGTTCTACAACGCTTCGAAAGAGCTCCGCCATCTCGGACTTTCGCCAGCTCTCGACGGGTACGATGCCCGAACCACCGCCGAGCGATTCCTCGCGCGCACGGATATCGTTGCTCGGACGTCGGCGGCATGATTCCCTGGAATCCGCACTGAACAGGAATTAAACCTGCGTATAGCCGTCCGATGCTTTCTCATACCGTTCGCTTACCATGGTGTAATGGAGCCACGCACTCGCATTGCCCTAGTTTAACCACAACGAGGAGACTCAGTTCATCCTCGTAACGCGCTGCGAGACGTCGCTCAGTACGAGGAGCTGCCGCCATGGGATGAAGAGCCATCCCATGCGCGCGGCGAACAACGCTCGCCGCTTGGCACGCTCCAACGTCTTCGCGGGTTCGTAAGATCCCCGCGGCTTCCTCATCTCGCGAACGCTTCAGTGCATGCACAGAAAGGAACGGAACGAACTTTTTCCGCAAGGCCCACAGGAGATGAAAATGTTTGATCGCCCCCGGCAAGTTCGAAACTACCCAACAAAGCTCTGTGCCGTATGTGGTGGAAGATTTGGCCTTATTCGGCGCTACGTCTGCCGAACAGCTCTCTGTTCGAACAAGTGCGTCAATCGCTTCAAGGCTCGCCGTGAGAACGACCGCAATTGGCTACTCAGATGCCAAGTCGTCTAGCGCCATGGAAGACTCAACAACTGGATAAGCTAGCCATAACCAACTGCGAAGCAGCCTGAAACGATTTTTTCAACCGGCGACTTTTTCCGCGGTGGCCCATGAGATTCGTTCTCGTCAATGGCAGGACGCCCCTGCGCCAAACTTCCTGCAACCAGCCACTCTTGAAAGGCTTTCTCCGAGATATCGAGACACGGCTGAGCTACTGTGATCTCAATTGCTATGTCTCGGCGCGACAGGCCTGGCTTTGGGTCGGCTCGTTTGTATCGCACCTGACCGGCAGATACATCGCCGCTGCCTCGCAGCCGGCTGCGAGTTCCTGAACCCCGCGGCCAGTCCGAGTTCCTTCGCGAACAACTTTCCCTGGTCGCAACAACCAGCGACTTGGCGGAGCCCACTTGCTTGCAGGCAGCTTCAGGCGATCGTTCTTTGAGGGTCGCGAGATAAAAAAGAAGACGGATCGTCTTTGTGATCCGCCTTCTCCTCCGGCGTGTCGTCTTGAGCGAGCGAGACATTGTCGACACGACCCTGCACTCACCGCGCGGCCTAACCGATGCCGTCAAGCCTGATCTGAAACATCCCGGCGCTGCTTCAAAGCCTGCTCAACGCATTCGAGCAGACGAGATTCATCGAACGGCTTGGTCAGAAAGCCGATTGCTCCGGCCTTCATCGCCTGCTCCCGGATCCGATCCTCAGGAAAAGCCGTGATGAAAATCATCGGCGTGGTGTTGCCATCGGCGATCAGCTGCTCCTGCAACTTGACGCCGCTCATGCCAGGCATCTCCACATCCGCGATCAGGCAGGATGTGCCGTTCAATAGTGGGGATAACAGGAATTCTTGCGCTGACGCAAACGCGTGAGCCGCGAATCCCACAGCTCTCAGCAGACGTACCGTCGCGGTTCGCTGCGAAGCGTCATCGTCAACGATCGATATTACTGGGCCTTCCACGCGACTGACCTTTTCTCGAGGGCGTCCTGGACCATGGTCGCGCCCCGATATGGTGCCGCCTCTGGCGTCAGGTAACACGAGCCTCGTTCGTCGAGAACTATACTTAGGTTGTGAACTTGCGGGCACCTTAATTCAACGCGCGCTGTCCAATATGCAAATCTTACCTTTACTGAAAGACGACTCCTTGGCGCTATGGTCTACCTCGTCGCTGGGCAGTCTCAGGCGCAACTCCGAGCGCCTGCGCCATTCTGACCAGCTCAGCTACCGTTCTCGCGCCCATTTTTCTCATCAGATGGCTGCGGTGAACCTTTACTGTGATTTCGCTCAACTCGAATCTTGCAGCAATTTGTTTGCTCATGAGCCCACCAGCCACCAGAGCCATTATCTCGCGCTCGCGCGGAGTAAGGGATTCGAAATGAGCCTTCAGATCGGAGATCACGCGCTCCTGCTCACGTCGGTTCTGGTCGCCTTGAATCGCGGCGGCGACCGCATCCAAAAGGTCCTGATCTCGAAATGGTTTTGCCAGGAAATCAATCGCTCCGGCCTTCATGGCCTTGACCGACATCGGGATGTCGCCATGTCCCGTAATGAACACGATCGGAATCCGGATATCTTGCTTTGCCAGCTCCGCCTGGAAGTCGAGGCCACTCAGCCCGGGCAGGCGGACGTCGAGCACAAGACAGCTTGGCACATCCGGACGGTTGCTTTTCAAGAACTCCTGCGCAGATGCGAACACTTCGACCCGCATCTTCATTGAGTAGAACAGTCGCGCAAGCGCGAGGCGCATCGAGTCATCGTCGTCAACAACGAAAACAACCGGCTCCGTGCTTGCGTTAGCCTTCGTCGACGAGTTTCGCTGGGACACCATGCTGTCTTACATCCCTAAGCGCGCTTTCCAAGCCAATTTCGGAGAGCAACGCCGTTCCGAAAACCGTTGGGAATCACCCCCCGCCGGGAGCCGGCTTGGTGGTTTCGGACACCCTCAACCCGGCATTTGCAACTAGTGCTTGGTCCCACGTCGAGTGCTAGTCGATCAGCTCCAAAGCCCCGACGCGACATCGATCCGGTCGCCCGCCAGGCCGATAGTCTAGCCCAATGAACGTACCTGGCAAACCCCGGCACGCCCAGTTGAATCCAATCTTTCTGGACTCAACCTTGACCACCAAGGCACTTCCCGTGCCCGTTCGCCGACAGGACCATCATTGTTATCGTGCGATTTCGAAATACCAAGCGGATGGCTCGCAAATCCTACCCCTCCCTTTCCGTAGGATCGTCTAAAGATTGGGACTACGACCGTCCCGCTTAGTGGTGGATGCTGTGAACATATGGTCTTCAGGCTTAGCGGAACTCTTGCGCACCTTATCCAAACGGCCTTTGGATGAGGCGGCACATTTCCTCATCGGGCTCGTCGCGCTGGCATCATTGACTGGCCTGTGCGGCTGGCTCGGATTTCGTCCGGTCTCCGCGGCTCTGCTCTTTCTGATCTTGATCGTTCTGCTCTCCCTCGCCGGGAGCTTCTTTGGCGCGATCGCCCTTTCCTTTCTCGCTCTCGGCTCTTTCGTCTATTTCTTCTCCCCTCGTCTCTTTCGTCTTGATTATCTTGAAGATGCCGTAACGGTCGTGGCGTTCCTGTTCACATCGTTGATCGTGACAAGCCTGGTGAGACAGCTCCGGGCCAGGCGAGACGAACTGGCAAACGTGCTGCACACCATGCCGGTCCTGGTTTGGACTACGTCAACGGCTGGCATGACGGACTTCGTCAATCAAAGCTTTCGCGACTACACCGGGCTTTCGTTGGATGCGTCGAAGGGCTGGGGGTGGATAGAAGTCTTTCATCCTGACGATTCCAGCATCGGCTGGTGGCGCACCGCTCTGGCTTCTGGCAACCACTTCGAAGGAGAAATCCGTGTTCGTGGCGCGACGGCTGAATACAGATGGTTCGTGTTCCGAATGACGCCTCTCCGAAACGACAGCGGAGCGATTACCAGATGGTGTGGTACCGCCTATGATGTCGAGGAAAGGAGGCGAGCCGACCAAGCCCGGCTTCGGAGCGACGCTTATTTGAAAGAGGCCGAGAGACTGAGCCACACCGGCAGTTGGGCGTACGACATGGCGGCCCGACGCCTCATTTATTCGTCCGAAGAGAATTTCCGCTTGTTCGGCTACGACCCCCACGGAGCATTGCCAACAAATGCTGATTGGTCGTCACGGATTCACCCCGATGATCGTGACGCGACCCTCGCTGCGATGCGGCGTCAGATCGACGAACGCCTGGGCTACGAAACATGCTACCGCGTTGTTCACCCCGACGGCACGATCAAGTATCTTCACAGCGTTGCACATCCGGTTTTTGGTCCTTCCGGTGAAGTCGTCGAGGTCGTCGGTACCCACATCGATGTGACCGAACGCAAGCAGGCCGAAGAAGCGAGACTTGACGCCCAGCACGAACTTGCTCATGCCAATCGTGTCGCGACCATCGGTCAACTGACGGCCTCGATCGCGCATGAGGTCAACCAGCCCGTTGGTGCGCTGGTTACAAACGCGCACGCAGCGCGTCGGTTGCTGAACGCCCAGCAACCCGATTTGAGCCAGGTTTCCGAGGCGCTGAACGATATCATCAGAGACGGCCTCCGCATCGGTGATGTGATCGAGCGCATTCGCGCCTTGATCAAGAAGAAGCCTCTCCATCGCGAGCGACTGGACATAGATGAGGTCATCGGCGAGACGATTGCGCTGACACGTGGCGAAATACTGAAAGGCCACATCGTGCTCGATGCCCGACTTCCAAGCCACCTGCCGGCGATACGAGGCGATCGTGTTCAGCTACAGCAGGTTTTCGTCAATCTGGTTATGAACGCCGTAGAAGCGATGAACGCGGTGGACGACTTGGCACGCCGACTGCGAATTATCACAATCGCGAGACCTGACTACGACGTGGAAGTCGCGGTCCGAGACTCCGGTCCGGCTCTAACGCCAGAATGCGTTGATCGCTTCTTTGAAGCATTCTACTCCACGAAATCCAGCGGGATGGGGATAGGGCTATCGATCTGCCGTTCGATCGTCGAAGCCCACGACGGAAGGATTTGGGCAACTGCGAACTCCGACAGCGGTGCCACCATCCATATCACCCTACCGATCTGGCGTGACAACTGCTCGTGAACATCCGCTCGACCCTACCCTCGGCCGTCGTCGGCGCGCCGCTCCTATTGATGGCGGCCCACTTTGATCTGAGCGTGATCGCGATCGCGACCTTTATCCTGCTGCTCGCATCGATCTGCTCTCGCCCGAACACTAAAAAAAATACGGCGGACCTTGTTTGGTCCGCCGCTCAAGTTCGTACCCGTCAGGGAGGGGGGAGGATCCGGGTACACGGGGTAGGAAGCGTGAGAACACTATCCGGCAAGGCGCCCGCTGTATTTCGGATATGCACGCCCCCGATCCGAATGCCGCCCATGCAATCGTGACTCAGGTCGCGTTCTCTGGCTGTGTGGCAGAATGCCCCGTCGTGGTGAACATGCAGAGCGGCCGGATTGCGTGTCTTCCAGACCCAAACAGGAATCGCTTTCGAGCGTCGATGAGCTGATCTCTGTCGTCACTTTGGCGCTGCCCAGCGAATGATGTAGCCAACTACCCGGGCGACGTTGAGGATCATCAAGGATTCCGATGCTAAGCGCTCGAGCCAAAAGAGCTCCGCCTCCCCTGAACCCGCAACGTCCCTGAACCTTGGTATATGCCTCCGATCCATTCCGACGAGTAACGTTTACCTCAGTACAATACTGCGACAGGGCCCGGTCATCTACTACTATGTTATCGACCGTTGGCTTCTCTGACCCGCGAAGGACGCTCAAGATGCTCATTACGCTCGTCGCAATCCTCTGCAACGGCCAGCTGTGCCTGGAGAAGATCGTGACCACCAGCGATCAATCCGGAATCACAATGAACGCGTGCCAGATAGACGGGCAAATCGGCATTGCCGACTGGCTCGCGAAAGGACCGTATCATGACTGGAAATTGCAGGGCTACAAATGCGTCTTGGGCACGTATGCTCCTAGACGCGATGCATGAGAGTCAGCGGATTTGAGCTGATCCCGATCGGCCGATCACCTTTGTTGCCGGACAATGGTATCATGGAGATTGCAGACTGCCATCGTCCTTCCGATCGGCCACCGCTTCCGTCTCTGGCTTCCGCTATTTCGGTGCCGGATTGGGCTCGACTTCCGCAATGAGGCCCGCGACTTTATTAGTGCTCGCCGGGGCAAGGTCGCCTGACAAGTCAAGGTCACTACATCCTGATCTCGATCCCACGGTTGGGCTACGTCTCCGCTTCTGAACGATTCAGAAGCGTATCCGCAGAAGAACAAGAGTAGCGTCAGTTGCGGGCGCGTTCGACGCAGCCGCAGTCGGATCACGTGCGAAGGATGCGTCTTATCATATTGGCTCACCGGGGGCAGACGATATCTCGTTTCACTCCCAAAGCGCTTCTCGAATTCCAGCACACTGACGATTCCGCGGCGATGAATGCCATCACCGATCTTGCGCGATTGATTCCAGGCCTCAACATCGAACAGCACCGTCTCGCCCTCGATCCTTGTTATGCGCGCAATCGCCCGAACCCTGTGACCAATCGGGGTCGCCGCGAGATGGCGGACGTTGACGTGCATTCCAACACTGACGAGGCCTGGCCGCAGAGCGACTCCGATGGCCGATCCCGCCGCCATTTCCATATGCAGGATCATCATAGGCGTCGCATAGGCGTCGGGCATTCCAGGCACAAGATGACCAACCGTCATGTCCCGACTGACAATCACGGTCGTTTCTGCTGACATACCGATCGTCGATTCGTCGAGCAAACTCGTCTCTGGCCTCATTCTTTTTCACTCGGTTGCGGCGACAAGCGATCGCAAGGAATGATCGTCCGTGCTGTTGATTCCTCTGTCACCTGCGTCTTCGAACAGATCCGCAAACTTGCGTGAGGCGCAAAGAGCAGAGCGATCAAAATCCGGGACAACGCAAACCTATCGCCGGTTGCTGGCAAAGCCATGATCGTACACTCCCATATCCGCCCGTGTACCACCCAAATCGCCTCCTGCACCGCTGGCGCCCGGGACGCCATGGCCCGTACACACACGCGTCGCAGCTGACTGCGACTTGGCTGAGGCAGATTGGAGAGTCTGTCGCCGCGGTGGTCACCGCCGCAAAGCATTCCGATCTCGGCTCCCCATTTCTCCAGGAGGAAGTCGGTGCCATGATCGAGCACAACTGCCTCGGCGAGATTGGCTTCAAACACGCCGAAATCCGCAAGGCCGGTTGTCTCAGTTTTCGAATGCGAGTTATCGACGAAGCGCTCAAACCATTTCGCAACGACCCACATTGACGCGTGGAGAAGCTCGGTCCGCATCGCATTTCTCCTCATGCCCGCGCAGTCCTTGCACCGGATGCATGAACATAAGAGCCACGTCTCGGAAAACGTCTTTCGAAAACCACCGCGCCTTTTCCGAATTGCACATTCCAACGAACTCGGAAAGCCAAGTCTGCGAACCATCTCGTACTAGGTCTCGATGCGCGCCGCTTTGCTTCAAGCAAACCGTGCCACGCACGTGCAAATTTGGAAGACCCACCGGCGGAGGAGGCATATTCCGTACAGGTGCCTTCGCTCGGTCAACTATTGGTTTGCAGCTGATCGGCAACACGGGCGATATTAGTGAGATGAAATCATGGACCAGATGACGCTGACCGCAACGACTTTCGCGCGTGATCTCAGCTCGAGACCAGCGGCGCAAGTGCACAATCAAGCAATGCACCAGATGCTGGCGCCCTTCCCTGTAGCCTACTTCATGGGAGCCTTCGTCACCGACCTGGTTTACTGGCGAATGCCTGACGTGATGTGGGAGAGGTTCTCGGTCTGGCTCATCACCGCGGGCCTCGTCATGGCGGCTCTCGTGGTCATTACGGCCCTAATCGATCTTGCATTCCGCGGCCACAGGCCGGTCTGGGTTCGCGCTCTCGGCTATCTGCTTGCAGTTCTGCTTTCGATTTTCAACGTGTTCGTTCACAGCCGCGATGGATATACGGCGGTCGTGCCAACCGGACTCGCGCTCTCTGCGGCCGTGTTCGTCATTCTCCTGTTGACGTCGTCGATGGGCTGGGCCCTGACAGATCGCCCTCGCGCTGGAGCAGGCAAATGAGCTACTCTCTCATGTGTACAAATCTGCCACGACTTGCTGGCGTAATCGTTGCGGTCGCGGGATTGGGACTTGCGGGCTGCGACGATACCGGCGGCGATCCGAAAGTACAGATCGGTGCACATCCGGTGCTGCCGGCGCTTCAACAGTATCTGCTGCCGCCCATCCAGATTGCGACGCCTGTGCCGTGGGGGAATGATGTGCCCCAGGTCGCAGCGGGACTGCAGGTGCGGGCGCTCGCCAAGGGATTCGAACATCCGCGCTCGCTCTACGTCCTGCCGAACGGCGATGTGCTGGTGGTCGAGAGCAATGGCCCGAAAGCGCCCATCTTCCGTCCGAAAGATCTCATTACTGGCTGGGTACAGTGGTTCGCGGGAGCCAAGGCGAAGGACGCAAACCGCATCACGCTGCTGCGCGACTCCAGAGGCGACGGAAATCCCGAAGAGCGGACTGTTTTTCTGGATCATCTCAATTCGCCGTTTGGCGTCGCGCTTGTTGGTCATGAGCTCTACGTTGCGGACACCGATGCCATCGTGCGCTATCCGTATGAGGATGGGCAAACCAGCATTACGGCGAAAGGGACTAAGCTGACCGACCTCCCAGGTGGCCCCATCGATCACCATTGGACAAAGGCGCTGTTGGCGAGTCGCGATGGTTCCAAGCTGTACGTTGGCGTCGGATCAAACAGCAACATCGGCGAAAATGGCATCGAGGCAGAGCACGAGCGAGCGGCGATTTGGGAAGTGGACATCGCAACAGGCGCCCATCGCATCTATGCAAGTGGCGTTCGCAATCCCACTGGCCTGCAATGGGAGCCCTCGACTGGCGAGCTCTGGGCTATAGCGAACGAGCGCGACGAGATCGGGCCTGACCTGGTGCCAGACTATCTGACCTCGGTGCAGGATGGAGGCTTCTATGGCTGGCCTTACAGCTACTACGGTCAGCATCTCGATCCGCGGATCGAGCCACAGCGGCCCGAGCTCGTCGCAAGGGCGATCGTGCCGGACTACGCGCTTAGCTCTCACGTAGCGCCGCTGGGACTAACCATGTACACAGGCAACCAGCTTCCCGAGATCTATCGGGGCGGAGCGTTCGTCAGCGAGCACGGCAGCTGGGATCGCACCCCGCTGAACGGCTACAAGGTGGTTTTCGTGCCGTTCAGTGGCGGAAAGCCCTCCGGCCATGCGCAGGACGTCGTGACCGGCTTCCTCGACGCGAGCAACCATGCGCGCGGAAGACCGGTTGGCTTGGCTGTCGACCGGAGCGGCGCGTTGCTCATTGCAGACGATGTCGGCAACACGGTCTGGCGGGTGTCATCCGCTCCCCAACCCTTCCCCAAGCCGGCCACCTAGACTGAGCAGGAAAGACGGCCTGGCGACACTCGCCGGGCCGCTGCCAATGCGCCTACGCTTGATTCCAATTTGGCTTTCTCTATCGAGCGGCCGCGCAAGCGAATGCTACTCGGTAAATCGGCCTTCCGAATCGAAAGTGCCCTCATGACCAGATTCAGAAACAACGGCAATTATCTTCCCGATCCATCGCGGCGGCATTTTTTGCGCAAAGGCGCAGTCATCGGCGGCGCGGCTCTCGCCTCCAGCGTCGCGGGTAGCGTAGGAGCAGAGAAGGCGGAAACCGACAATCTCCCGCCCAACGTTCCCCAGTGGATGAAGGCGCCCGGCGATCCCATGGGGAGTCAGCTTTACGGGACTCCGTCGCCCTACGAGAAGAACGTGGTGAAAAATATTCCGCAAGACCTGCGGCAATATCTATCGGCCTCCGGTCGCACGCCGCTTCAGGAACTCGACGGGATCATCACGCCGAACGGACTGTTCTACGAGCGTCATCATGCCGGCGTTCCCACCATAGATCCGGCTCAGCATCGCTTGATGCTGCACGGCCTGGTCGACCGTCCGATGATCTTCACGATGGACGATATCAGGCGCTTTCCGTCCGAATCGCACATCTATTTTCTCGAGTGCTCGGGCAATCCTGGTTACAAGAAGCCTTATGGCAAGACCGCGTCCGATCTTGTCGGGCTGCTGAGCTGCGCAGAATGGACAGGCGTCAGTCTGAAACTCCTGCTGCAGGAAGCGGGGTTGCAGCCGGGGGCCCGATGGGTCGTCGCCGAAGGCGCCGACGCGGCCGCGCTGACGCGGAGCATCCCGATCGAGAAGTGTCTCGACGATGCTATGTTGGTGTACAGCCAGAACGGCGAGCGGCTGCGCCCCCAGCAAGGCTATCCGCTGCGGCTGATCTTGCCGGGCTTTGAAGGCAACATGAACATCAAATGGCTACGACGCCTTCACGTCACGGCGGAGCCGGCCTATTCGCGCGAAGAGACCTCGAAATATACCGATCTGATGCCGGATGGCACCGCTCGAGAGTTCACGTTCTACATGGAGGCAAAATCAATCATCACGCGCCCCTCGGGTGGGCAGCAGCTCCCGACACAAGGATTCTATGAGATCAATGGAATCGCCTGGAGCGGACGTGGCAAGATCAGGCGGGTCGATGTATCGGTCGATGATGGCAAGAGCTGGCAAGAAGCACGATTACAGGAGCCGATCCTGACACGGGCGTTGACGCGCTTCCGCATACCCTGGCACTGGGACGGCCAGCCAACGATCATCCAGAGTCGGGCGACGGATGAAACCGGCTATGTCCAGCCGACCCTTAACGAACTCATCTCGGTGCGTGGCGACAATTATTTCTATCACAACAACGCAATCTGGTCCTGGCACATCGCGGCCAACGGCGAGGTGACGAATGCGAACGCATAGAGTTTGCGTCTTGGTACTCGGTGGCGTTCTGTTCGCGTATGCGACAGGCGCGCAGGCGCAAGGCCCCTATGGGATCGGGCGCACTGCGACGCCTGCGGAGGTCGCCGGCTGGAATATTGATGTGGGGCGAGACGGAAGCGGGCTTCCACCTGGAAACGGTTCTGTCAGTCGTGGTCGAGAGGTTTTCGCGCAGCAATGCTCGGCCTGTCACGGCGACAAAGGCGAAGGCGGCGTCGGCGAGAGATTGGTGGGCGGCCGGGGTACCCTTGCGACAACAAGGCCAGTGCGGACCGTCGGCAGTTACTGGCCCTACGCGTCCACCCTGTTCGACTATATCCGTCGCGCCATGCCGCTAAACGCGCCGCAATCCCTCAGCGCTGACGACGTTTATGCTGTTTCGGCCTACATCCTCCATCTCAACGACCTGCTTGCTGACGACGCGACGCTCGATGCCAAGACGCTGGCCGGGATCAGGATGCCAAACCGCAGCATGTTCGTCGGCGATCCGAGACCAGACGTAAAAAATACCGAATGCATGAACCGCTGCTGAGGGAGCCGGCCGCCGATAACGTCGTGGCGGTTCGCAGACGCCAATCATGCGAAGCGGCGATCTGTCCGCTCGACGTACTGCTTGCGCGGTGGCTGCCCCTGCCTCCATGCGATTACGAAAAAGTGCGGCGATTCGGAAAGACGAAGAAGCACCCCTCACCTAAATCGCCTCCCAGATGCACCCGGGCAGTCCCGGCTAACCTCCTGGAGCCCTTTAGCTGGTCCACGAGCTGCGCATGCAGTTGGACCGTTAGGAACCGAAAAATGACCTGGAAGACCCCTCGGATCGTTGAACTGCCCGTCGGCATGGAAATCAACATGTACGCCTGCGCGACCCACAGGCCGCGAAACGATCGCACGTAGACCGAAGTATCGCAGGCACGGCAACTCGCGGCGGTGTTCTATCCGTTGCAAATGCTTCAGATGCGCCGAGTGCGAGCGAGCCGCGACTTTCGAGGTCGCGACTCAGGTCCGCTCGGCCATCGCCTTCACGGCAGCCGCGGATCTTGTCGTGACCGTCGTTGGATAGCTAAGGCGCCGGCGAACCCGAGTCTCGCAGAGACTAAACTCGAGTCAGCTCGCTCTGCTGCAGTTGAAACAGCTCGAGTTTCGGGTGGAGCAACCTAAGCTGACGGGTCAAACACCTTGGTTTGCGACGT
>Ga0210399_10002829_pt1 | contig 13511 bp, 9 predicted proteins | sample IncBWC14MmetaG_FD_150865 | JGI IMG/M metagenome (GOLD analysis project Ga0210399, IMG submission 150865) | Forest soil microbial communities from Barre Woods Harvard Forest LTER site, Petersham, Massachusetts, United States - Inc-BW-C-14-M | ecosystem: Environmental > Terrestrial > Soil >... | reverse complement strand
GAGGCAATTCCGGTTAGAAACGTCGGCAAGCGAAATTCATATGTTTTTGGGCAAAATCTGTGGCCGGAGGACTCCTTGCACTTACATGGGTGCACTAAAAAAAGCGAGCTCCACGCTAATGCCGAGACCTTCAAGGACTTATCCCTTGAATTAGGCCTCTGCTTTGGAGGAACTTCGGCTCAGACTACCATTGAACGACAGTTGTGACGCGTAGACGATTTTTCCGGAATGACGGGCTTACCCGAAATAATCCCGGGCCACAAGTCCGGTTCAAGGACATCACCGCTGGTTTCGTCGAACCCCGTTTGTGGTCAGCGATCAGTCACTGGGCGGGTCAGGGTTTGCGTTTCGGTTCTTAGAGGCGGAGGCAGTGAACGTGGCGGTCTGGGCCACACGGTCGCGGACTTCGCGCTGCTGGGCGCCGAGGGTGGCTGGGTCGCGGCCGAGGAGCCAGAGCAGATCCTGCATCAAAAGGGTCCGGGCCGCCGCGTGTTCGCCCAGCTTCTGAAGCGTTATAAACAGCCACCACGCCGAGGCTGATGCGTTTGGATGCTCGGGTCCCAGCACGCGGTGCTGGACGGCCAGCGTCTCTTCCTGCAGTTTGCGCGCGCCATCAAAATCACCCTGCGCATATAGGTCTGCCGCCAGGCTGATCATCGATGACAGCGTATCAGGGTGCTCCAGCCCTAACACCTGGCGAAGCATGTGCACGGTCTCTACCTGTAATTCGCGCCCGCGCGCCAAATCACCCTGCGAGGAAAGCGTCCGCGCCAAGTTGGCCATGGTGGCGAGCGTATTGGGGTGATGCGGCCCGAGCACGCGGCGACTTATGGTGAGCACCTCCTCGTGCAGCTTGCGCGCGCCAGCCAGATCGCCCTGTGAAGACAACGTTACCGCCAGATTGTTCATCGAGGTCAGCGTATCCGGATGCTCGGACCCCTGCACTCGACGACTGATGGTGAGCACCTCTTCGTGCAGTTTGCGTGCGCCAGCCAGATCGCCCTGTGAAGACAACGTTAACGCCAGATTGTTCATCGAGGTCAACGTATCCGGATGCTCCAAACCCAGCACGCGGCGGCGGATGGCCAACGCCTCCTCCTGTAGTTTGCGTGCGCCAGCCAGATCGCCCTGCGAGGAAAGCGTTCGCGCCAGGTTGCTCATCGACATGAGTGTGTCTGAGTGTTCGCATCCGAGCATCTCCAGACTGACGGTGAACACCCTTTCGTGCAGCTTACGTGCGCCAACCAGATCGCCCTGCAGATACAATGTTTCCGCCAGATTGTTCATCGAGGTCAGCGTATCCGAGTGCTCTGGCCCCAGCACCCGGCACTCGATGGCCAACGTCTCCTCCTGTAGCTTGCGTGCGCCGGGCAGATCGCCCTGCGAAGACAATGTTGCCGCCAGATCGTTCATCGACCTGAGCATAGCGGGGTGCCCGGGCCTCAGCACGCGGCGGCGAATTGCCAAAGTCTTTTCCTGAAGCTCGCGCGCTCCCGCCAAATCGCCCTGTGCCCAAAGTGTGGCCGCTAGATTCTGCATCGAGTTGAGTGTCTGCTGGTGCTCGCCCCCCTGCTCACGCTGGCGAAATTCAACTGCCCGCTCGAAGAGATTTTGAGCCGATGGGTACACCCCACGTACCCGGTCATATTCCGCTACCCAATCCACAAGGTTGACCTCGTCTATGGTGGCTGGAACTGAAATGACCTGCCGCGCGTGCGCCACGTGCAACTCAATGTTTTTGTGCAGCCTCGGATCTTCGGCTGCTTTGGCGATCCTGGCGCACAAAGCCTCGACCGCCACTGTTCGTAATTTCGTGGTGCGTTCAAAAGCACCCTTCTCCTGGAAGAGTATTGTCCGCGACACGAGGGTATGCACCGATCGCGCACCCTGATTCTCTCCCGCGATTTCGGCTAGCGACGCTGTTGTGACCTGCTTATATGCCAAACTTGCGCGATCCTCTGCATCCTCATGACTGAGCTTGTCAGCTTGCTCGAAGACCGCCGTCACGAGAGGCGCCGGAATCGGCGCCACTGCCAGCACCGACGCGAGCCGCAGAAAATCCTGCCCCTCCGCTCCCAGTACGCGTATGCTGCGCAACATGGTTTGCGCAAAGCTCTTTTCGTGGCCATTCGGTAACGCGTCCGCCAGCGTCTCCGCGAACGCCAGCGCGTCTTTGTCCGGCCGCGTCAGCTTGGCACGAAAATCAGCGAATGGCGATGCGGCAACTGAATTCTGCAGCGCCGACGCGGTCACGTCCAACGCCAGCGCATGACGTCCCAAATCTTCCGCCAGCAGGCGCCCCTGCTTCTCTTCGCCGGTGCCCGCGGGCCGCCGCCGTGAGGTAAGCAGTTGATACGCTTCCTCGGCGGCAAGTACTGATAGATCAAAGCTGGGGGCAAGCGAACCGTACTCGCGGCTGCGGGTGGTGACGAGCGTGCGCGCTAGCCGATGAGGCGCAAACCAGCGGCGCAGTGCGGCGCCATCCAATCCGTTCGGCACGTCGTCCACGACCCACAAGCAGCCTTTGCCGCAGCGCTCGATCTCGTGTGCCAGTGCTGCCTCTACTTGCGCCGCCGTTAGACCTTGCGTGCTAACGCCCAGCCGCTCGGTAATCGTTTGTATCTGACCCGCACGTTCCGCCTCGCGCCCTTCCACGCCGAGCGCGCCCTTTGCGTCGTCGTTGCCATAGGCTCGCAGCCAGAACACGCCGCCGGGATAGGCCGCGCCGAAGTGAATCGCGTACTCCTCCGCGAGCAGCGACTTGCCTACTCCGCCCAAACCGCTCAGCAGCCCGGTCCCGCCCGTAGCTACAGCAGCGCCCGTGATCTGCGTGACATCTCCGGCATGCAATAGCGAATGGAGCCGCCACATTTCGGCTAGGCGACCGACGAAGCGGGTTGAGCCGACCGGAGTCGTGCCGTACCAGTTGGGCGCGGTGAACGGATGAATACCGGTCAGCGGACCTTCGAGCGCAGTGACATGCCTGACGATAGACTGCACCAAGTTGTCCAGTGACCCGCCGTCGTCCTTGGGTGCAATCCGAAACTTCGCATCGCGCAGTTCGATCGGGTGGATGTGGTCGGGTTTATCCTCGGGACTGATTACCAGCACGCGACGGCGCGGATCACCCTCGGTTTGCGCTGCGAGGAACGCGGCGGTCAGCTCCCACTGGCAGGCGCGGCGCAGGGGATAGGTTTTGGAGTAGTAGGCCAGCAGGGCCTTCGACTGAGCCAAGCTTTCGGTGACCGCGCCCGTGATGCTGGAGAAATCGCTGATCTCATCCGCGTCGAACCACACGTGCAACCCGGCCTTGGTGAGCGCCTGGGCGATCTGGTGGGGGCGCTCCCCATCGGCCCAGGCATGGCTGAGGAAGACGTCGTAAGCGGCGAGCATAAACGATTCGCAGAATACAAAGAATTGCGTCTTTGGGCCATGGTTTTATGCCATTCCACTCGCAGTGTCACGAGCCATTCTAAACTTACGTGGACTGCGCTACTTCGATGATTGATCTGTGGCAGGGGGGCGACCGATCAAGAAGCGGAAGTCGCATCCCCGAGCAAAACGCACAACGACATGACCCGCGTTTTGCCCGACCTGGAGCATGCAAAAGTCGCAGTCTTGAACAGTTTGACCAGCCAGGTTTGCAGGAACGTTCCCTCACAAGTCGGCTTGGGAGAAGTGTGGCGCTGCTGAATGCAGCTCACGGGCTGATCTCCCGGAACGCCGTTTCTGGACCCTGAAGTCGGGCAGCGGCTTGTCCGAGGTTCCGAGTGTGCGGCCAAGCGGAGCTCCACGGAGAGCTCGAATGCTTGTGAAATCAGATTCTTGTGAGATTGTGAGCTACGGGTACTCAGTTGTGGGCTCGGACATTCCAAAAGCCTGCGTGAAATGCCATCTTCCGTGAGTCTGTGTCGCAGGAACGGATCCAGCGTGGTTGGGAAGAGTGCTTGTCGATACCTTCAAAGACAGATATGAAACGCCGTACGCCGGCGTTTCACTGCCGCGTGTGGGACACCTTCGAGTCTGACCTAGCTCTCAGTTTTCGGTAGTGACGCAGTTTGGAACGGAGCTTGAGGTGTTGCTACTCCTTCAACCGTAGCCAACGACCGCACTGTTACTGCCGCGTCCCATGGTGCTGCTGCGATCATCACTAGCAGACTCGTCAAATACATTCCTGCAGAGTTGGTCGGCCTTTATGTCGCGGCTGGGGGAGTAATTCCAAAGGATGCAGACGCGCCTGTCTTCTGGACTGTCGCTGCGATGACCTGAGCCTTCGTGCCAATTTATTTTTGGTTTGCAACCGCTCCGGGCGGAGTTCGAACGCTCGACAGTTTACAACACGTAGCCTGTGCGCTCGAGCTCAAGGCGGAGCGCTTTTGGAATTTTGACGATCGGCAACTGAAGCTGGCCCGAACCGTGGGCCTAAAAACGACCTGATCTCACAGATTGATTGCACGAGCTAGTCGGTAGAAAGAGTGTGGTCCCCAATAATTGCGTACACTGTTCTCACCAAAACTCAAGGGATGCTTTCGGTGTCCCTCACCAGAATTCATCCATGCAACAATGTTACGCGGCCTCAACGTTCTTGTTGATTTTGAAGCCGGGCGGAGTTTTCGCGAACCACAGTCGGAGAAGCCCATTCAAACAGCGAGCCTGCGCAAAACCCTAAACCACACCAATTCAAGCCGTTCGAGTTTTTTGACCACACGGTCCTTTGACGAGCCAAACTCAAGAGCGACGACGCAAATGAGTTCGCGCGGGCCGCCGGTAAGAAAAGGGAGGGCATGGGTGCAATGCGGAACCGGAAAGGAAAAACAGGGAATAATCCGTAAACGTTTAGCGAATTCTATCGGCTGGGAATCTCGACTTCCGTATAGCTGCCAGGCCTTGCGGCGTTGACTGCCGCAGCGATGCGTTCAAGGTGCAATCGAACTCGGGACCACTTTGTGGTGCCGACCAAAACTACGATGGCTATCTTGCGGCCAGTAAGGTTCTGCTGGTAGCGAATTCGCCGATCCGTAGTCAGCAGCAGATCAATCGCCGTTTCCTCCGCTGACCTCAACAAGGCGCCATTGTTCAGCCGGTCCCAACCCCTCGCCTTTGCTGTGACAACGGCGTGGTCGGAAAGCGCACGGGCAAGGCCCCGCGGCGTTCCGTGGTCAAAGAGAACGAGCATCGACTGGGGCGGATGCCTCTGCTGGAGCTGACACCTTGAGGCTTTGCGCCACAAAGTCAAGCACCGCCGCAATCTGCTCCCGAGTCACGTCGAATTGTTCCATTACCTCTTCCACGCTCAAATCCTCAAGATTCTCAATGACGGTGGCGACCGGTAAGCGGGTATCACGAAACACCCATGCCCCGCTCACCCTTCCGGGAACGCTCTCCACCGCCGGGCATTGCGACCAGTCAAGCACTGCCATGGCGAGCCTCCTTTCTTGTGATTTTAGCACAGAGGCCCGTCAGGAGTTTCGAGCAAGTAAGCGAAGAATCGCCTGCGCGTGAGCAGAATCTTGCGGCGCGTGGCAAGCACTGGTCGATCAAGAGCTTCATCGCGCTTTAGAACGCTGCCCTGTCACAAGCCAAGAAATTTATATTTATCGCCCATGGGATTTGCGCACCGCTTCCGTGCCCCGGACTGCCATCAGCGGACCGTTTCCAGCCTGCCCATAAACCACTCGGGATTCAGATAAGTGACGCGGAATGATGCGATTCAAGCCAGACACAAACCGCATACAAATCATAGTTTTTGGGCAAAATCCGTGGCTGGAGGCCTTCCGAACCGGAGTTGACAGTTTTGGTAGGGACAGCTGCTACCTTAGAACCTTAGAACGCTGCCCTGAAGTAGGTTAGAATCCCGCACTGTCACGGCCGCCTCAGGGACCATTAATCATCCTTTCCCCTTCCCCTCTCTGGCCTTACGGCCCCGCGGGGCGACTCTTCGCCGACTGATTCTCGCTTCTTTCGTCAAATGAAGCATGGCATTCCGCAGCAGCCAATTCGCTTTGGTTTGATAACCACGACCATCAGCTTTGAGCCAGTCAATGATGTCGGAATCCAGACGCATAGTTACGGGTTTCTTCTTTGGCCGATAGAACTTGCCGATTTCCGCTCCGGTCCAATCGAGAACCGGGGGCACGTCGGAAAAATCAATGTCTTCGTCTCTTTTTGCGGCGATGGCGCGGATGTCTCGCTTCTGCTCCTTTGTGGGCTTCCTCATAGGCTCTCCTTTCATGCGACTCAGCAGCACGGGCCGAAATGATACGGATGATTTCTTCGCCTTGTTCCTCATAGAAAGTATGGACGACCAGCAGAATCGAACCGGGGCCTATGGCTCCAACGGTTATCCACCGCTCCTCATCTTCAGAAGCGAAGTCGCGTTGGGTAAGAGCATAGGGATCATCGAAAACGAGCATGGCCGTTTCAAAGCGAACATCGTGCTTGCGAAGGCTTTGCCGGTTTTTCTGTTCATCCCATTCAAATCGCGTAACCCGGTCGCCACCACGACAGCATATGGTCTTTTCTTACACGTGTCAATACATTTGTACGTACATGGTCCGCAATACGAGCCGGGTGGCTTGTCCCCTTTCCATCGACCATGTTCGCCACGTAGCGTCCCTCGCTCAGGCCGCGCTGCTCAAGAAGTTCGGCAAGAGCGACGTTTACGACTTCTTGGCGGAAATCGACTTTCGGCATGGCCGCCGATTTTGCAGATAATCGCCCGATTGTTCGTACGGAGTTTGGGACGATGGTTGGGATGATTGAAACGGCACCGGATGCGCCAATATCACGCTTAACTGACGCAAAGGAAACGACTTAGTTTTTGAGAGTCGCTGGTTCGTAGCCAGACGCTCTATCCAACTGAGCTACGGGCGCGCAGCGAAACACTTCACTGTCAACGGTTTACGGCAAGTTCTTCTTCGATTTCAACCTCGAGTTTCGGCTCATTCGGGACGCTTGTGATGAATTACTGGTGCGTTAACTATCTCATGGTAAACAATTTAAATGAATTCACTTTATGCATGAGCGTCTAGTTGTCTACCAGACGCTCGACTCGCAGGGAGCAACCGGATAAGATTTCCCGGCCTTGCTGCCATTCTTCAATGCGTCATCTGGTCGTGCTAATCATGCACTTAATCGCCCTAAGGAATTATGGGCGAAATTGGGCGATATAACAATTCGCCAGCCACAGGATCGAAATTGTTGCATCCCTAAATCCTAAGCCACGCCATTTCAAGCCGTTCGAGTATTTTGACATCGGCCTAACGACTTAACGACTGAAATCCAATTAGTTATGCCGCATGTACGTCGAGAGTTTAACTTCGGTTCTACTGGCCGGACATCTGCGAATGGCTGAGGAATCGTCCCTGGGTCACCATCGCCGGAGTGGTATTCGGCGTTCTGGCGGTCGCTCGGACAATCGCGTTCCTTCTTGAAAGGATAGCGGACTCTTCAAGTCAGTGAACCACCGCGGCAACCAACGTCACATCGTCGCCGAACTCACCGCCGCAGAATTTCATCACCTCTTCCATCACCCGCCGCTCGCAATCCGCCGCTGACGCTCGCGCAGACGCAGCCGCTACGGCGATTCGCTGGAACCCGAATTCCTCCGCCTCTTTGTTCGCCGCTTCGCTCACTCCATCTGTGTAAAGCAACAACCGGTCGCCCGAAGTCAGTTGAATCGTGAAATCCTGATACATCCACTCCGGCTGTACCCCAAGAACTCCACCTTGCCCTGAGAGCAGCTCCTTTTGCCCTCCAGCGTGCACCAGAATCCCGGGACAGTGTCCCGCGTTTTCGTACGTAAGGGTTTTCTTCTGCCCGTCCAAAATCCCATAAAAAAACGTAATGAATTTCCCGGGCGCCACATTCCCGCAAATGAACGCATTCAACTTTCCGCACACCATTGCGGGCGAGGCGTCCGGCATGGCATATGCCCGGAAAGCCGCTTGCAGATTCGCCATCAGCAGAGAAGCGGTCAGCCCTTTTCCCGAAACGTCGCCCACACAAACCCCAATGCGATTGTCGTCCAGGCGCAGCACATCGAAATAGTCCCCTCCCACGGTCCTCGCCGGTTGCCACGCGCCCGCCAATTCGATGCCCGGAAGTTGCGGCAATTCCTTCGGCAGCAAGTCCTTCTGAATCTCCAGCGCTTGCTTCAACTCCTGTTCCTGCTGCTGCAGTTGCAGCGTTCCGCCCTCTACGGCTTGCTCCAAAAGCTTGTTCTTGGCCTGCAATCTCGCCTGAATCTTTAAAACCGCGTATCCGGCAATACCCCCCACCATGCACGCCACCACGACGATCTTCCAACTCGCGCGAAACACTTGCCAGTAGGGTCCCACTGACGGGTGCATCCAGCGAAGCAGTGCCACCGACGCGAACGCGCTCAAAAATGCGCCAAACGCTAGCAGGGGTATATAGAAGATCCAATTCCACGGGAACGGTCGGTGGTTATAGATTCCGCTGCCGAAAAACAGCAACGCGTATATGGCGTTCCCGACTACCAGAATACAAACACCCATGAAAGGAAGGGGTGTGCCCGGCATCACCACCGCGAACAGCGCGGAGATCAGTACGCCTCCGAAAACGATCCGCTGCTCCGCCCGAAGTACCTCACGGAGAAGCGGCTTGAGTGCCAGTTTCCAGGAACCGAGCTGAGTGGACAAAGGAGCCTCAAACGTAGCTCCAACTTAACTCACCTGCCTGCCCGCAACAACCCCCGCTCCTTGCCTACCAACTCCCGTCTCTTGACTCCAAGTTCCAGTTGGATTCACTCCACGCGATTCGTGCTCGTGGCGGCAGTACATTGAGGATGCAAAAAGGCAGACGCATCCAAACTCCAAAATGGGGACACTTACAAGGCGGGACAGTGGAGCGATTGTCGCACCAATTTTGTGTGTTGGGTGTAGGCTGCGCGAATTACCAGAGCGGGGACGAAAGATTCCGCAAACTGAACGCACCAGTCACCGGGTGATCCGCGCCTATCTCAAAGCGGCGCAAACTCAGCGCCAAAATGACGCTACTCAGCCTGCGGAAAAAGCTCGTCAAACAATTTCTCCATCACACCGCTGAGGATATACGGTCCGTGTTCCTGCATATAGCGGTATTCAGCGGGCCGAAGCGGGTTGGTATCTACACGAGCCTCCAGTCGTGCGGTCGTTTTTTGCTTCGATGCAGGACTGTCCAGACGCTTCCGGATTTCATCGGAGAACAAAATCCCCTTGCGAACGCGATCCCGCGCACCTCGAAGATTATCGAAGAGCTTGTCGAGATCGTAGAGAACACGAAGCGTTTCTACTGCACGGCAACCCTCGGCCACCTTGCCGTCTGAACCGACAGCGTATACATTCGGCATCGTCCAAATTGTCAGGTTAGTTCGGGACCACCATAACTGACTGATTGCGAAATCCGCGTCACGCAAATTGTGAATCTCGGCAGCGGTAACAAGTGCTTCCTCAGACGCTCCGATTTCGCGGACGTACTTGTTCCAGACATCGGCGACCCGCTGTTCAGGAATCAGCCGCGACGGATTGGAAACTGCTTCGAATTCGGCATGGGCAACTTGCTGGCGAACGCTACGAGTGACCCAGATGGGAGGAAGGGTGTCGGCGAAGAACTCTGCAATCTTGTCCACAAAGGCGACCGCGTCGGCCTCCGAGTGGATGCGCGCCGCAAGGTCGTTGATTTCATTGGCAGCCTGCCGGTGGCGTTCGCGTTCCAGACTGGCGCGCTGTTCGGCAGATGTTCGGTCGCTCGATGTGACTGTCCCTTGTTGCAAACCCAGGAACGTGAGAGCGAGCACGACCCACAGCACCATCATGTTCTTGCCTCGTTAGCCAGAACATAGCTTAATCAAATACAAGCCGTCAAATTCATTAAAGCCTATTTGTATGGCGTTCTCGCGCAACTGGTGAGCTATCGCCGCCGCGAATTCGGTATACGTCTCGCGCTGGGCGCCACGCCCGGCGGGATTTTGGGCATGGTGCTGCGGCAAGGCTTGGTGTTTGTCGGCGTGGGCCTGGCGATTGGGATCGTGGCCGCGGTGTATGCCGGAGATTTGGTGAAAAGCTTCCTGTACCAAGTGAAGCCAGCGGATGCGTGGACGTATTGCGGTGTTGTGGTTCTGTTGCTGCTTGTCGGAAGCGTTGCGGCGCTCATCCCCGCGCGGCGCGCCGCTGCGGTCGAGCCGATGACTGCGCTGAGGGAGGATTAAACGGCGTCGTGCAGCCAACTTTGAATCGCAGTGGGGATCATTAGTCGAGTGCCCAGAGATGTGGTTGGAACTCGAAAGGCGCAAGGGAGCTACAGATGTTTGGATTCTACTGGCTGTTGACTCATCGACAGTTGTACGAGATGCTCCCGGTCGAGTTGCCGGGGAGTCGGCCCGGTTAGTGTTGAGGACCAAGGCACAAGGAAGATTAGGCACTAGCGTTAATCAGGCACAACCCCCTCTGTGCTGCGCAAAAATTCCGTTTAGCTTCGAAGTTGACCGATACAATGGGCAACCGGCAACCGTTTAACCTTCATATACTCATTGTTGCCCGAGAGGGAGCGCTGGGGCCCCACCCTCCACCAAGTCCGAAGCCTTGTCGGATAAGTTGCTTTCCCCGGGATGGCTTGAAACACCTCTTTGCCGGGACCAGTAAAGTACCAAAAGTACCTGAGGGTGCGCGTCGATGAATTCGTCGTTCAGCTTATGTGTTTAATCGTTTTGATATTGTTGGCGATGTTGCTTGGATGGCCGCACCTGGTCGGATCCCACGAAGTGTTGGTTACCACCCACCCAGTGGGAACGGGCGCGTCGGCACATACCGTTAGCTCAGAGCCAGCCGGCAGATCGGCGTACTCCGTGATCGTCCAAACGTTGTATGTGATTTCCGTTGGATTCCCGCAGGTTGTGGGACTCCAGGAGTCGTTGGTTTTGATCCAGCCGGGCGGGACAGGGGTGCCGGCGCAGATGTCCTGAGTTGGAGCGTTTTCAGGAGTTACTACGGTAGTAGCGTTGTAAAACACGATGCTGTAAGGCTGGCCTTTATAGGTGTCAACCAGGATCTTTGCTGAATCCGGCTGGGTGATCGAATTCAGAAGATTTGCCACTTGCGTCTGTGTTTCGTAGAGGGTGCCCTGGTACACCGCAACCGCCCACTTAGCTCCAGTTCCTGGGCTCATAGGTCAACCTTTCTCAAGCTCAGTTCCCGAAGTTGGCTTCGAACTATTGAAACCGGAAGTACAATCGCCGCCGAGAACTGTCCGAGAGTGTAACCCACAGTTCGCCTTGTCGGTCATCAAAACTAAATCTGCGCCATATAGATGGTCCGTACCCTCAGAGCATGCCTCAGGCGAGTAGCTGTTCGGTTTTATGGGACCGGGATGGATTGCGATTGACAGCTCGATGTAACAGTATTTATCCGAACGTGGGAGACTTCGGTCACGCAGCTGTCGGTCAGGTGTACCGATGATGAAGACTGCCGATGCGAGGCAGGGCCCGAGGTTGGCGTGGTTCGGTCGGGCATGGCTCAACCGGCCGGACCGCCGGCGTCGTCTTCTCTAGGCCGGAGGTGTTGATCGTTCAGCGGGATTACGTGATCAAGCACTTCGCGGCGAACACTTCCGACCCAGCGCTCCGCCACTCCGTTCTGCCGCGGGCTCCGAACGCTGGTGCGAATGGGCTTCATGGAACTGGCCTGGAGAAACTCGACCACATCGCCGCCGAACTTGGTGTCACGGTCGAACAGGACGTAGCGGTAGGGACAGGGAAGCGGCAGAGCCTCGCGCAGTTGCTGTACGATCCAGTCGCTGGCCGGATCCTCCGTGACGTTGAAGTGTAGGATCCGTCGGCGACCACGCTCGATAACAAAGAAGCAGTAGAGGGTGCGAAACGTCAGGCTCGGAACCGTGAAGAAGTCGAATGCGGCGATTACCTCGCAGTGGTTGTTGAGAAAGGCCAGCCAGCGCTTCGCTCTGCCCTCATTCCGACAACCGCTTAGGTTGTGAAGATAACGCGAAACCGTAGGCTCGGAAATCTCGCACCCGAGCTGGCGCCGTTCGCCGTGAATGCGAGGCGCACCCCATGTGGGATTCTCCGCCTTCATGCGTCGAATTGACTGGCGGTCTCAGCGACGTCGACCGGGGCGACCACAGGCGAATGCGCAGATCCGCCAGCGAATTCGACGCATGCCCGCTGGCCGCCCAAGCCAGTTTGCGACATAATGCGCGCGGGGACCCATCGCATAGGGAAGGGGAATTCTCATGGGCCGATTGCTTTTGAGGGCCGGTGAGCTCGCACTGCTCCTAATCCTGTCGCCGCCGTTCTCCGGCCAGGTGCCGGAGGTCACGGAGCAGGAGACTGACATCAAAACGGCGAAGAAGACACAGGAAGAAGCGGTCAAGGGTTCCAATTTGATGAAGCCACATTTCGCGAACGGCAATCGGGGGATGCAGGATGCTCAAGCGATCCGGCAACAACTCCAGGCGGCCACGAACGATCAAAAGCCTGCGCTGCTTACCAAGATGAAGGCGGATTATCAGACGGCGATTACGGAATATGAGCAGGCGCTACAAGAAACCGAAGTGAAGGATGAAAACGGCGTCCACGTGATCGGGCTGATTGGAGTGATACGCAATGGCTTAGTGAGCCAGCAGAAAGCCGTGGACATGCTCGTGCAAGACAAGGACTTGCCGGTGATTTTGAGCAACCTCGGCCTAGCCTACGGCGGAGTGGGGGAATACCAAGAGGCGATAACGATGCTCCAGCAAGCAGCAATCCTGAAGCCGGCGGCGGGGACATATATGGAGCTTGGAACGGACCTGGCGCAGGTCGGCAAGATGCCGGAAGCGACCGCGGCGTGCGAAAAGGTTCTGACCGTGGATCCTGCGGCCAAGAACATGCAGTCGGGCTGCTACAAGAACGTCGCCATTGTGCTCATAAACAAAGGGGACTTGGCTGACGCCATCACCCCCCTTCAGAAAGCCACACAACTTAACCCCCAGGATGCGCTGGCCTGGAAGCTTTTGGGCGATGCGCTGACCAACGCCATCACCTCCAGGTCGGAGGACAGCAAGATGGTTTATATTATCCATCCGGGGACCATCGAGGCTTACCAAAGATACTTGCAGTTAGAGCCGAATGGACCGTACGCGGGGCAGGTGCAGGCGGCTGTGGAAGGGCTTACCAAGTTGACGAAGGCGCCGACGGAAACGAAAGAGAAGAACTGATGTGATCCATGGGTCGTGGGCGATACAGGTCAGCAAAACGGGTATGGGAAATCCTGTGCGCGCGATGCTCCCCGCAGTCGCGGCGTTGCTCTATGTAGCTGTGCTGCGCAAAAATTCCGTTTAGCTTCGATGTTGACCGATACAATGGGCAACCGGCAAACAACCGTTTATCCTTTATATATCCATTTGTCATTCCGAAAATTCTGACCATTATTGCCTGAGAGCCAGGATAGCCCTTCACAAGTTCGAGTGAGCAGCGCACCAGAAATTCCCTCGCGCTCCTTGCCGCAACAGCGAAA
>Ga0210399_10002828_pt1 | contig 13513 bp, 11 predicted proteins | sample IncBWC14MmetaG_FD_150865 | JGI IMG/M metagenome (GOLD analysis project Ga0210399, IMG submission 150865) | Forest soil microbial communities from Barre Woods Harvard Forest LTER site, Petersham, Massachusetts, United States - Inc-BW-C-14-M | ecosystem: Environmental > Terrestrial > Soil >... | reverse complement strand
ACGGCCGCATCGCCAGCCAGGTCATCCTCAAAAACTGGAAGAAGGCGGCCAACTGACCATGCCCCTCGGACAAAAAGTAGTTCTCATCGGCGGCGGTCACAACGCGCTCATCACTGCTTTCTACCTGGCCAAAGGCGGCTTCAAGCCTACGGTCCTCGAACGCCGCGAAAATATCGGCGGCGGCGCCATCACCGAGGAATTTCACCCGGGCTTCCGGGCCTCCACGCTTTCGCACACGCTCGGGCCTCTTCGCACCGACGTCGCTCGCGACCTGCAGCTCGAACGCTTCAATCTCCACGTCATTCAACCCGAGCCTCGCCTCTTCGCTCCTTCGCACGACGGCCGCGGCCTCCTCTTTTACAACAACCACGCCAAAACCGCTGCCGCGCTTTCGCATCTCCCCGTGAAAGAAGGCGCGCGCTACGCCGAATTCGCTTCCGCTCTCGAGGAAATGTCCGAAGTCTTCGGCCACATCGCTTCCATCACACCGCCGGCCATCGATCATCCTTCGCCCGAAGACTTTTGGAATCTGCTGACCACCGGCCGCGCCGTCCGCGGCCTCGGCAAGCACGGCATCTTCGATCTCCTGCGTTGGGGTCCGATGGCTGTCGCCGATTTCGTGGCCGAGTTCTTCGACACCGAACTCCTTCGCGCCGCTATCGCGGCTCGCGGCATCTTCGGCGCTAATCTCGGTCCGTGGTCCGCGGGTTCCACCGCGCTTCTGCTGCTCCGCGCCGCGGCGGATCCGCATCCTGTCGGTTCGGCTGCCTTCCCGCGCGGCGGGCTTGGCGAGTTCTCTCGCGCTCTGGGCGAAGCCGCGAAAGCGGTCGGCGCCGAAATCCGCACCAGCGCCGAAGTGCAGCAGATCCGCACCAAATCCGGCGCGGTCACGGGCGTCGTTCTCGCCGACGGCGAGGAAATCGCCTGCGAAGCCGTCGTTTCCGGCGTCGATCCGAAGCGCACCTTTTTCCAGCTTCTTGATCCCGCGAATCTCGATCCCGTCTTCGCCTTGCGGATGAAGAATTTCCGTGTTTCCGGCAGCGTCGCCAAAGTCCATCTCGCGCTTGGCGAATTGCCGCACTTCACTTCGCTTTCCGACACGGTTTCGCCGGACAACTTCCGCGAAGCGCTTTCCGGCCGCATTCACATCGGCCACGAAATCGACTACCTGGAAAAGGCCTTCGACGCCTCGAAGTACGGCGAGATCTCCGCCGCGCCGGTTCTGGACGTTACGATTCCGACGATTCTCGATCCCGCGCTTGCGCCGGACGGAAAACATGTGCTTTCCGCGTACTTCCAGTTCGCGCCGTACAAGCTGAAGAAGGGAACCTGGAACGAGCGCCGCGGCGAACTCGCAAACTCCGTCATCAAGACGCTTTCCGCCTACGCGCCGAATCTTCCGCGCCTTGTCGAATCGGCGCACGTCATCACGCCGCTCGATCTGGAATCAAACTATGGTTTCACGGGCGGGCACATTTTTCATGGTGAGTTGGCGCTGGACCAGCTCTTCACGATGCGGCCGATTCTCGATTGGGCGCGCTATCAAACGCCGGTGAAAGGCCTGTTCCTCTGCAGCAACGGCACGCATCCAGGAAATGGATTGACCGGCGCGTCCGGCGCAAACGCCGCCAAGGAAATCATCCACGAACTGCGATAGATAGGTAGCATAGGCTTCAGCCTGTGCGCCCCGAACACCAAAAAATGCCCACAATCGATCGCGAAAAACTAAAAACGCTGCAAGAACGCGAAGCCAAACGCTTCGTGGCCGAACATCCACGCTCCGCCGACCTCTACAAACGCGCCCAGCAATCCCTCCTCGGCGGCGTCCCCATGAACTGGATGAAAAAATGGGCCGGCGAATTCCCCATCTTCGTCACAACCGCGAAAGGCGCGCACTTCACCTGCGCCGACGGCAAAGACTACGTCTACTTGTGCCTCGGCGACACCGGCGCAATGACCGGCCACTCGCCCGAAGTCGTCGCCGAAGCGGTCGCCAAACGCGTGAAGGACGGCATCACGCTGATGCTCCCCACCGAAGACGCCATCTTCGTCGGCGAAGATCTCAAAAAACGCTTCGGCCTCCCCTACTGGCAATTCACTCTCACCGCCACCGACGCCAACCGTTTTTCCATCCGCATCGCCCGCGAAATCACGCAGCGCTCAAAAATTCTCGTCTACCACTACTGCTACCACGGCACCGTGGACGAATCCTTCGCCACGCTCGAAAACGGCGCTGTCGGCCCGCGCCGAGGCAATATCGGCCCGCCCGTCAATCCCGGCGAAACCACGCGCGTCGTCGAATTCAACGACCTCAACGCGCTCGAAGACGCCCTCAAGCACAACGACGTCGCCTGCATTCTCGCCGAGCCGGCCATGACCAACGTTGGCATCATCCTTCCCGACGACGGATATTGGAAGCAGGCGCAGCAGCTCGCCAAGCGCTACGGCTCGCTCTTCATCGCCGATGAAACGCACACGATTTGCGCGGGGCCGGGCGGCTGCACCGCTGCGTTGCGGCTGGAGCCGGACCTCCTCGTCTTCGGCAAAGCCATCGGCAGCGGCATCCCCGGCGCCACCTACGGCTGCTCCGAAGAAGTCGCCCAGCGCATCTCCGCCCGCATCCACCTGGAGGATTGCGACGTCGGCGGCATCGGCGGCACGCTCGCGGGCAACGCGCTGTCGCTTGCCGCGATGCGCGCCACGCTCGCCAATATCCTCACCGCGCAGAATTTCCAGAAGATGATGCCGCTCGCCGTCCGCTTCAACGACGGCGTCGCCGCCGAAATCAAAAAGCACGGCCTGCCCTGGAACGTCCAGCGGCTCGGCGCCCGAGCCGAGTACACCTTCTGCCAGCGCCCTCCCCGCAACGGAGGCGAATCCGCCGCCGCCGCCGACTTCGAGCTCGAGCGCTTCCTCCACCTCTACGCCCTGAACCGCGGCGTCCTCCTGACCCCATTCCACAACATGGCCCTGATGTGCCCGGACACCACCCCCGCCGACATAGACCAGCAACACAAAAATCTTCGCCGTAGCCCTAAACGAACTAGCCTCAGTGTAGGGGCGGCTTTAGGCCGCCTTCTTTCTTTTCCCGCGAACTCTGCGTGGTCTGACCAGGAGACCGGTATATCCCCCCTCCCGGGGGTGCCGTATGTGCGGGAATAGCTGAACTTAGAAAAAGTGGTGAGTGGCGAGTGGCGAGTGACGAGTGGCGAGCGAGGAAGGAAACAAGAAGAAGAGGGACTCACCGCAGAGGCGCTGAGGGCGCAGAGATCGGACCGCAGAGAAGAGAGCCGACAGTCCACAGTCGACGGCTGGGAACAAAAGAAAAAGGCGAGGAATCGGATTTTAACGCAGAGGACACTGAGCTCGGAGACACATGAGGTCGCAGAGAAGGCGGGCGAGGATTCGGACTTGAGAAAGCGGACAGACATCGCGGGGCTCACGGGGAGCGGTGATTTGGCGGTTGGGTGGTGGAGTTGGCGAGGGAAGTGGGTGCGGCGGGCTGGGCTTGCTCCTGGGCGAAGCGGGAGGCGGCTTCTTTGAAGGCGGGGTTGAGCTTGCCATATTTGGGGTTGTAGGCGAGGTCGAGGGTTTTGAGGAGCGCGTGGGAGAGGTTGTTGGAGTCCTGGCGGGCCTGCTTGCTGCCGCGGGAAGTGAGCAGGAGCTGGGCGAGGTAGCCGAAGGTGGCGGCGCGGCGGCTAGAGATGCGGTTGGCGGCCATAACACCTCTATAATCCGAGTAAGTTCAGTCTGGCTCGCTCCAGTTCCTGGTATTGCTTTAGGAATGCTCTGTCTTCCGTAAAGAATTCGTCCCTGTGGACGGAGAGAAAAATAGACACGTTTTCAACGATCAAAGACATATACGCTGTAGTGCCGGCCGCACGGGTGTCTTTGTCGGAAGACTTATCATCCAGATGATATTGAGACCTGATCGCCTTTAATTCTTCTAATTCTTTCGCACGTTGCGCCGGCTCCAGAATCTGTCTCACGAGCCCCATTGAGAATTTCTCACCCTTTCGATCGGTTAAGGTTACTGTCACCGACGGATGGTAGTACCTTTCAGTGGAAAAGCTAATCGAGCAAACGCCATTCGAAAAGGCGACTTCATAGTCAGTATCGGAGGATTTCAGATATCCAAGTGCCAACAAACGGGCTACGTAGGATTCGATCGCTGAACCGTAGGGGAAAATCATCACGCGTCACCTGATATTACTCAACCATTATACCGGCAGCTGAATTGTAGTGATATCCGGTTACTGTCAGGTACTTGAACCCCCGTCGAAATCCAGTCAGATTCGCTAACTCACTTAAGTGCTAGAAACCTCTTGGGTGGCCTACCCTTTGCGCCGCTCGCAAAGGGTGGGTCCTTCTTCCTCCTTCATCCTTGTCTCCTCAGAGCGATCAGCTCTATTCCTTTCCCGGTCGTTCGAACGGGCAACCTTTGCGATTACAAGTGGTGAATTGCGGTGTTCGGCGACAAGAATGTGTCGCATCTACGGTGCTTCGGAATTCTTTTGGGGGATCTAACCCAGCGCTGACGCGCTGGGCTAACTTCTGCCGCGCCTCCGGCGCTATGGATGGGCGAAGCGGCGTAGAATGCAAAGTGCTGGGGGCGGAGATGGAACTCTACATATTTGGGCGATTCCTTGTGCTGGATGGGAAGGAGAGCGCGTTCGAGGCGGCGCTGGCGGACGTGGTGACGGCGACGCGGGCGGAGGCGGGGTGCTTGGAGGTGCATGGGTACCGGTCGGTGCGGAATGCGCGGCTGTACTACCTGCATTCGCGGTGGAGGGATGTGGAGGTGTTTGAGGCGCACGCGAAGTTGCCGCATACGGAGAAGTTTTTGGAGCGGGTGGAGAAGTTGCTGGCGGAGCCGCGGGATGTGAAGCGGTGTGAACGGATAGTTTAGAGGCAGTGGCGAGTGGCGAGTGAAGAGGGAAAAGGCGAAGAACGGATTTAACGCAGAGGCTGCTGAGGACGTCAGAGTGCACTGAGATCGGAGCAGTGAAGAGGAGACCCACCGTCGATCGCGTTCGAACCTCCCACATTGAACTTTTGAACTCCCGAACTCTTCAACTTCCGAACTTCCCGAACTCTTCAACTTCTGAACTTCTTGAACTCCTGAACTTTTCAACTTGTGGTCATAGCACGGCTCTCCACCCGCGACACAAATAGAAAAGGCCCACTCCTCGTGAGGAGCGGGCCTTTCTTGTCAAAAGCGCACAGGCAAGAGTGCCTGTGCTACACGGAGTTACTTGGAAGAGGGAGCGGTGGCCGACTGGCTGGCGGACTTGGCTTCGAGTTCGATAGAGAAGCGCTTGCCGTTGGGGTAGATCGCGGTGAGGGTGCGGGCGCCGTCGGTATCGGCGGAGGAGCCGTAGGCGTCTTCGGTGTTGCGGGTGGTCTGCTCGGTAAGATGAGCGGCGAAGGTGGCAACGGTCTGCTTACCTTGGGAAACGGTGACCTGGACGTTAGGTCCGGAGCCGTCCCACGTGATGGTGTAGTGGCCGGGGTTCAACGCTTTGCCTTCGACGTTCACCTTTTCGAACAAGTTGAGCGAGCCCTTGTTGGAGTCGCCGGCGACGGCGGCCGAAGCAAGCAGGAGCGCCGAGCCGAAAAATGCGAGAGAAAGTTTCGAGAGTTTCATGAGATTGATTTCCTTTCAAATTACCGCGGGCACGCGGGGAGTAAAATCAGGCGTGTTCTGCGCGGGCGAGTTTCAAATTCGCTTGTCCTTGATTTGACGCTGGAGAAAAACAGGAGTTACAAATATCAGCATCGAAAAAATAGCAAAGAACGAATCGCTTGCAGTCAATAATTTGATGTTTCCATTTGGGAGTTGGGTGCATCGGCAACGAAGGCAGAAAATGGAAAATGGAAAATGGAAAATGGAAATTCGGAAGCGGAGGGGAAGAAGAATTTAACGCAGAGGACCCTGGGGCACAGAGGACGCTGAGTCGGAGCAGAAAAGAAAAGACCTGCTAGGGATCGGACTTAATTCGCGGGCGTGCTGGACGGCCTGGTGGCGCAGGAAGCGGGGAGGAGCAGGAGTTGGCCCGGGCGTAGGAGATTGGCGTTGCGGAGTTGGGGGTTGGCCTGGGCGATGCAGGGCCAGGCGGCGGAGCTGCCTAGTTGCGACGCGGCGATTTTCCAGAGAGAGTCGCCGCTTTGGACGGTGATGCTGGGGGGCTGCACGCGGGAACGGAGTTCGGTGGCGGGGACAACCAGCACTGCGCCGGGTTGGATGTGATTTGGATCGGAAATTGCGGGATTGGCGGCCAGGAGATCGCTCCAGCGAGAGCCGCTGCCGAGATGGCGGCGGGCGAGTTTCCAGAGGGAGTCGCCGGGCTGGATGCGGATTTGGCTGCCGCTTGGATAATTGATGAACGGAGCCGTGGGCGCGGCGCGCGGAGCGAGCGAGGGACGCGCGGGAACGGGTTTTGCGGGGAGCAGCAATTTTGGAGCGGCGGCGGCTGGCGCGGCTGCGTGGACTGCGGGAGCGCGGGGCGCTGGCGCGGAAAGAGTGAGAGCTGGCTTTTGCGGCGCTGAGAAATTTGGAGCGAGCGGCGCGCGTTCGTTGGGAAGCGCGGGGGAGAAACGCTGGCGCGAAAATGGGTCGCGGCGCGAGGGAGAAATTTTTTGCAGCGGCTTTGCCGGCGAACGCGGATGCAAATTTGGCGCGAGGAGTGGCGAGACAGGTGGCGCGGCCGGTTGCACGGGCGCGGCGAGGGAAGGTTGCGATAGATCCATCGGGAAGCGCGTGGCGGGCGGCTGCTTCGCGGCTTCGGCATCTTCGAGTTTTTGGCGGCGGTAACGGCGAGCGACTTCGCCCAAGCTTTCGGGAGCGGAATTTTTCTCGGCGTTGACGGCGGGACCGGCCGGAGCGGCGGGCGAGGCGGGCGAATTATTTTTGCGGGCTTCGACCTGGGCGTGATCGCGTTGCGTGAGAATTTGCGACTGCTTTAAATCTTCGTTGGTGTAAATGTGGGCATCTTTTTTCTGCTGCGCGTCTTTGCGGGCTTTTTCGGCGCGAGCGGTTTCAGCGACGGATTGGGAATCGGGCTGGGCATCCTGGGCGCGGGAGGGCAGCGCGAGAAGAGAAGCGGATGCGCAGAGACAGAGAGCTACGCAGAGGCCGAGTGGCCGGCCGGGGGCCCGTCGAGAGTGGGGCGTGCGGTTCATCAAGTTTCGTGAATCCGCCCTGGGGGACTCCAGAGCCGAGGCAACCTTAAATTCTGGGGTGATTGTACCCTTTCCTGTGGGTGGAAGGGCAATAGAATTGTGCGGCGGAGGCACCCCCCAAAAGTACTGGAGCGCGAGGACAGTTGCGGGGACGGCTGCGAGGTGGAGAGGAGTTGAACCGGCTGGCGCGGTGGGCTAGGCTTTGGGGCGCTGCACGAAGAAAGACCAATCGGTGGGGAGAGCATCGTGGCGAACCATTACTTGTTGAAAACGGAAGCGACAGTATATTCGTTTGCGAATCTGGTGAAAGACCGGGAGACGGAGTGGGATGGAGTGTCGAATCCCACGGCCGTGAAGAATTTGCGGGAGATGGAACCTGGGGCACGGCTGATCATTTATGAAACCGGGGATGTGAAGAGCGCCGTGGGGACGGCGACGGTGGTGTCCGTAAACGCGAAGGACCCGAAGAAGCCGGTGGTGAAGATTAAAGCGGGGAAGGCATTGACGAAACCTGTTTCGCTGGAAGAGATCAAGAAGGAGAAAATTTTCAAGGAGTCGCCGCTGGTCAGGATTGGGAGATTGTCGGTGGTGCCGCTGACGGCGGAGCAGTATGCGTGGCTGGTGGGGAAGTAGGGGAAGAAAAGAGTTCGCACGGCGAGCGGGCTGGGAGGGTAGGCGATGGGAATCCGGCTGAAGGTGAATGGCGTTGTCCACGAGCTGGATGTTGAGCCGGACGCGCCGCTGCTGTGGGTGATTCGCGACGAGTTGAATCTTACGGGGACGAGATTTGGCTGCGGAGTGGCCGCGTGCGGAGCTTGCACCGTGCACGTGAACGGGAAAGCAGTGCGGAGTTGCAGCGTGCCGGTGGGTTCAGTGGCAGATGCGGAGATTAAAACGATCGAGGGACTTGGCGGTGGCGGGCTGAGTGCGGTGCAGCAGGCGTGGATTGAGCACCAGGTGCCGCAGTGCGGGTATTGCCAGTCTGGAATGATTATGGCGGTGAGCGCTTTCCTGGCGGAGAATTCCGCGCCTACGGACGAGCAACTGGGCGCGGCGATTACCAACATTTGCCGCTGTGGGACGCTGCCTCGGATTCGCGCGGCGGTGCGCGGCCTGGCCGCGGGCAAGAGCGCGGGTGAATCCAGATGAACAGGAGAAAGTTTTTGATTGGCGGCGCAACGGCGGCGGGTGCGCTGATTGTGGGTTATGGACTGTGGCCGAGCGGGCGGATTGGCCGGGCGAATCTGCTGGCGGCCAAGCCGGGGGAGCGGTTTCTGGCCAGTTGGATCAAGATTGCGAACGACGGCAGGATCACAGTGGTGATTCCGCATTGCGACATGGGCACGGGGATTTTCACCTCGCTTTCGCAGATGGCCGCGGACGAACTGGACGCGGACTGGAAGATGGTGCAGGCAGAGGCCGCGCCGAGCGATCCGCTCTTTGCGAACGGCGCGATGGCTGAGGGATTCGCGTTGGCAAAAGAACACATGACAATCGATTCCGTCCCGAGGATATTGCGGGGAACGGCGATGAACTCGATGCGGGTGATTGCCGAACATATGAACCTGCAGACGACCGGCGGCTCGTGCGCGGTGCGGTTCACGGGCGTGTACGGAATGCGAGTAGCCGGAGCTGCGGTGCGCGAGATGCTGGTGAAAGCGGCGGCGGCGCGGATGAATGCGCCGGAGGAAGATTTTCGCATGGAGATGAGCCGCGTGATTCACAAGGCTTCGGGGAAGAGTTTTGGTTATGGCGAGCTTGCGGCGGAAGCAGCGGGATTCAGCCCTTCCGCACATCCGAAATTGAAGGCGCAGAGTGAGTACAAGCTGGTGGGCAAGCCAATCGCGCGATTTGACATTCCGGCGAAAGTGAATGGAGCGACGCAATACGGGATCGACGCGCAGGTGCCGGGAATGTGCTTTGGGGCGATTCGGATTTCGCCGGCGTTTGGGGGGAAGCTGGCGTCGGTGAACGAAGCGGCGGTTGCCGGGAATCGGGGAGTGAAGAAAGTTGTGCGGCTGGATGATGCTGTAGTGGTGGTGGCCGACCGGTTCTGGCGGGCACGGAGCGCGGTGGAGGCGCTGCAGCCGGTGTTTGATCCTGGGGCGAATGGAAACGTCAGCTCGAAGACAATCCGCGAAGAGCAGCTGGAGGAGCTGAAGAACGGAAAAGTGAAGAAAGACTTGGCGACGGGCGCCGGGGCCGATGCGTTGAAGAATGGAACTCTGGTGGAACGCACATACAACGTGCCGTATCTGGCGCACGCGGCGATGGAGCCGGCGAACGCCACAGCATTTTATAAAAACGATGGCACGCTGGAGGTTTGGGCGAGCACGCAAGATGGTTTGGGTTCTCGAGTGTTCTGCGCGAAGGCGGCGGGGCTGCACCTGGACAAGGTGACGTTCCACCTGATGCCGAGCGGCGGCGGATTCGGGCGGCGGCTCCCTGGCTTGTGGAACTTCCTGACGTACGCGGTGAAAACGGCGATGGCGGTGCCTGGCGTGCCGGTGAAGCTGGTGTTTACGCGCGAGCAGGACCTGCAACACGACTATTACCGGCCGAATGTGACGAGCCGGTTCCGAGCGGCCGTGAGCAACGACGGGGCGCCGGTGACGTGGGTGAACGAATACACCACGAATGATGGCCCAAATGCCGAGGCGCATATTTTCTATGGCGTGCCGAACCAGTTTTACGGCACGGTGCAGGTTCCGGCGCATGTGCCGACGGGGCCGTGGCGGAGTGTGGAGGCTTCGTGGCACGGATTTTTTGTGGAGTCGTTCGTTGACGAGCTGGCGCACGAGGCGAAGCGCGATCCGCTGGAATACCGGCTGGCGCTTTTGAGGGACAAGCCGCGCCACTCCGCCACGCTGAAGCTGGCCGCGGAGAAAGCAGGATGGGGCACGCCGCTGCCCGCGGGCTGCGGGCGCGGGATTGCGATGGTGCAATCTTTTGGGACCATAGTGGCGCACGTGGCGGAAGTTGAAGTGGGGAAAGGCGGCGTGCTGAAAGTCCGGCGCGTGACGTCGGCGGCAAGCTGCGGCAGGGCCGTGAATCCGGATGGGCTCAAGGCGCAGATGGAAGGCGCGGTGGTTTTCGGGTTGAGCGCCGCGTTGTACGGCGAAATCACCATCGACGAAGGCGCGGTGACGCAGCAGAACTTTCCGGACTTCAACGCGCTGCGCCTGGCGGAATGCCCGGCGATTGATGTGTACATTCACGAAAGCGATGCGCCGCTGGGCGGGGCAGGAGAGCCGGGAGTGCCGCCGGTTGCACCGGCACTGACGAATGGGATATTCGCTGCGACGGGCGTGCGCGTTCGCGAATTGCCGATCAAGAAGCATGGGCTTGCCGACGCTGCGCAGGCGGCCGGCTGAAAGCGCCTCGATCGGTGACTGCGAGCGGCGATTTTGCCTGTGCATTCGATTCGTTTTTTGATGCCGTAATTTTATTATGCAACTCACCTGCCACCTTTGCTACGCTTTCACGCATGCGAATTCACCAAATTTGTGCAGTTTCACTTTTGCTGGCTGGTTCGGTATTTGCCCAGGACGTCAAACCCGTCGCCGAGCGGCTTGCGGCGCAGAACGCTTTATTCGAGGAGCAGTACGAATCTGACCTGCGTAATTTTCCAGAGCGGGCGACTTCCTTCGGGGACTACCGCTACAACGACAAGCTTGCCGAATATTCGCTGGCGGCGATCGTTCAGCGCAACGAGACGAATCGGACTTTCCTCGCCCGCCTTCAGGCAATTCCCACGACGAGTTTTTCCGACCAGGATCAACTCTCCCATGACCTGCTGATCCGGGTGTTGCAGCAGCGCATCGCCGACTTCGACCTGAAAGAATACGAAATGCCGGTCAACCAGATGAACGGCATCCATACTTCACTTGCGGATTTGCCGCTGTCTGTCCCGTTTGACTCGGTGAAGCACTATGAAGATTACATCGCGCGCCTGCACCAGATTCCGCGCGTGCTCAGCCAGACCACGGAAGTGTTGCGCGTAGGCATGAAGGACAACCTGATGCCAGTGCGATTTCTGCTGGAGAAATTGCCGGCTCAGTGCCAGGGCATCATCGACGCCAACCCGTTTCTGACGCCGACTAAGAAGTATCCGGCGGAGATTTCCGCGGAAGACCAGAAGCGGCTGACGCAGGAGACCACCGCGGCGATTGAGAAGGATGTTTTCCCCGCTTACAAGGCCTTCGCTGCATTCGTCAGCACGGAATACGCTCCGCGCGGCCGCACCGCGCTAGCGGTGACGTCTCTAGCGGACGGTGAAAAGCGCTACCAGAACGATATTTACGGCCGCACTACGACGCACATGAGCCCCGACGAAATCCACCAACTGGGGCTGCGCGAGATCGAGCGGATCCAGGCGGAGATGACGGTAATCGCAAAGAAAGAGGGATTCGCGGACCTGGCATCTTTCCGCGCGTCATTGAAAACGAATCCCAAATACATCCCCACTTCCGCGGACCAGATTCTGGACGACTTCCGGCACTACATCGCTCAGATGGAGCCGAAGCTTCCGCAGTTGTTCACGCTGCTGCCGAAATCACCGGTGACGGTTGAGGCGATTCCCGCATTCCAAGCGGCGGCTGCGACGCACTACGTCACGGGCACTCCGGACGGCAAGCGGCCGGGCCGCGTCGTGGTGGCGACGGCCAAGTTCGCCGAGCGCTCGCTGATCAACGACGAAGCGATCGCATACCATGAAGGCATTCCGGGGCACCACATGCAGCTTTCCGTGCAGCAACAGCTGACCGGCCTGCCGAAGTTTCGACTGCACGGCCTCGGATTCAACGCCTATACCGAAGGCTGGGCGCTTTACGCGGAGGAACTCGGCAAGGAGGTTGGCTTTTACCAGGATCCCGTTTCAGACTACGGAAGGCTTTCCTCCGAACTCTTCCGGGCCGTGCGGTTGGTAGTTGACACGGGAATCCACTCCAAAGGCTGGACGCGCGATCAGGTCGTGGAATTCTTCCGCAAATCGGGCGCCGTGGACGAGCCCTCCATTCAATCGGAAACCGACCGCTACATCGCGTGGCCGGCACAAGCCCTCAGCTACAAGCTGGGCCAGCTCAAGATTCGCGAGCTTCGCGAGCATGCGCGGAAGGAGTTGGGCGCCAAGTTCGATATCCGCACTTTCCACGATGAGATCCTGGATGGCGGAACCCTGCCGCTCGACATGCTCGAAGCCCGCACCGACAAGTGGATTGCCCAACAAAAAGCCAAGTGACGAGCCAAAAATCGTCTGAATAGGCAGAAAACTCGTCGCGATCTCCGGCCGAGCCGTTGCCGTTTGCGGCTGCTTGTCGGGGTTATGGGGGAGCGCCTATAATTGAGTGTTAGCGAATCAGGAGGAAAGTGTTATGGCGACTGCGGAAGCGAAATTGCACGTGGCGGAATTTACGAACGAGCCGTTTATAGATTTTTCGAATGCGGAGAACCGCAAACGGATGGAAGCGGCGCTGGCCAAGGTGAAGGCGGAGTTTGGGCATGAGTACCCGATGTGGATCGCCGGGCAGAAGGTCACCACGACAGGGAAGAAGAAATCGACGAACCCTTCGCGGCCTTCGGAAGTGATTGGCGTGTTTCAGGACGCGTCGAAGGAGCAGGCGGCGCAGGCGGTGGAGGCGGCGAACAAATATTTTGATGTCTGGAAGAAAGTGCCGGCGGAGACACGGGCGAAGTACTTGTTCAAGGCGGCGCAGATTGTGCGCGAGCGGAAGTTTGAGCTGGGGGCGCTGGTTTGCTTTGAGGTTGGCAAGAGCTGGATTGAGGCGGACGCGGACGTCGCGGAGACGATCGATTTTTGCGAATATTACGGGCGCGAGATGTTGCGGTTGTCCGAGCCGCAGAAGCTGACGCCGATGCGCGGCGAGCGGAATTATATGGTGTACATCCCGCTGGGCGTGGGCGCGGTGATTCCTCCCTGGAATTTCCCGATGGCGATTATGGCGGGGCTGGTGGTGTCTTCGCTGGTGACGGGGAACACGGTGGTGCTGAAGCCGGCGGCGGATTCGCCGACGATCGCGGCGAAGTTCGTGGACATTTTGCACGAAGCGGGCGTCCCGAAGGAAGCGGTGCAGTTCCTGACCGGGTCGGGCGCGGTGATTGGCGACGTGATTGTGCAGCACCCGAAGACGCGCTACATCGGGTTCACCGGGTCGAAGGAAATTGGTTTGCGGATCGCAGAGCTGGCGAACAAGGTGACGCCGGGGCAGATCTGGATCAAGCGCACGGTGCTGGAGATGGGCGGCAAGGACGGCATGATCGTCGACGAAGAGGCCGACATTGACGCAGCCGTGGAGGGCACGGCGCAGGCGGC
>Ga0210399_10002826_pt1 | contig 13515 bp, 21 predicted proteins | sample IncBWC14MmetaG_FD_150865 | JGI IMG/M metagenome (GOLD analysis project Ga0210399, IMG submission 150865) | Forest soil microbial communities from Barre Woods Harvard Forest LTER site, Petersham, Massachusetts, United States - Inc-BW-C-14-M | ecosystem: Environmental > Terrestrial > Soil >... | reverse complement strand
ACCGGCCTTCGTTGGTCGGCCATCGGCGTTGAGTTCTGAGACCAACCCCACTACGGAGCGCCGCGCAGCATCATCATCAGGGTATTGCTCGACTGTGCCGACAATTTTCTTGTGGTAAAAACGCTTGCCGTCAAGCCTGGTCTCAGACCAGCGAAACTGCCAGACATCGGGGCCTTCTTTGCGACTGTTTCGTTGCATACATCCACGTTGCATCCTAGCCTCCTGCGCCGCCGTTGCGGCGTAGAAGAATATTCAGGCACAGAGCCGAAGGGCAGGGGCGGGCGAAACGAGTCGAGTGAATTGCTTTGCGGCGGCAAAGTTCGATAACTTCCGGCTGGCGGACGATACATCCGGAATGCCGGACGGCTTCGTTCAAGCGCTGCTGGCGTGTTACGTTGCGGCGTGGCGGGCGATGAAAAACGATCCCTGAAATGCGACAGACCGTCGAAGGTCAATAAAATTGTGTCGCTAGCCTTCCTGGCGGCGCAACCGTCTGCCGAATGTCGCGACAACGACGCCTACGACAGTCCAAAGAACGGTGCCGTACAGGGCATACCACATCGCTTCTTGCGCGGGTGTCACGCGTGCTGCGCTGAAAAGGACAAGGGAGCCTGTCGAACTCACATGCATGAGCTGCGCCAAGAAAATGCTTTTCGTGTTCGTATAAATCCACGCGATCAGCACTCGCATGGCCGTCATGGCCATGCTGAACGCAAGAAAAAATGGCAGCCAATAGGTACCATGTGGGGTGGCGGTCCCAAGATAGTTAATCACAGGTAGGTGCCAGAGGGCCCATAACAGCCCAAGTAGGATAGCTGCAGCCAGGCCATTATTCTCGGAACGCATTTTAGGGAATGCGTAGCCCGTCCAGCCAATTTCTTCCAACAAACCAGCCGGAATCCCAAATAGGATGCCCATGAAAAAGCGATTGGGAGCGTAAACCGGGGAGACGAATCTCTCCAGGCAGAGGAGAACGGTCAGAACCAGGGCCGGTGGAAGGAGTAGCGCCGCATACCATCTCAGGGGAATCCATACTCGAAACATTTGGGAGAACAGGACTCGTAGACCACGTTTCCCATCTACAATCCTCGTCAACACAATGCCGGCAAGACTTGGGCCGAGAAGCATGACCGGAAACATCAGAATGCCGGTCATCTTCGGCAGAGGTTCGTCGCGGATGAGGTGCGGCGCAGCCACGGCAAGCGCACCCGTCCAAGAGATCAAGAAGGTCAGCGTAAAGTACGCGACAACAGGATAGCGTCTTATTATTGCTTCGTGGTTGGCGGGGACAGCAAACTCTGCCGGCATGTACGTCCTAATCTACACGGGCTCGGGTCCGCGTATATTATCCCCAAGAAGGCACCCATGTCCTATTCGCCCATACTGATTGCTCATATCTGCGCGGGGACCTCAGGGTTGCTGTCCGGGACTACGGCAATGTCTTTCCGGAAGGGTTCTCCCCGACATGCCCTGGCGGGAAAGGTCTTTGTCGCCGGTAACCACACCCCCCAAGACCCTGACCCCCAAGTCAAGGCCAGCCTGATTATTCCCTTGACAGAATATTCCATGGATGGCATAGTACTGACATGGCATGGGAGGTCGAGTTCACTGATGAGTTTGAGGCTTGGTGGGCTGATCTCGCACAGGCTGAGCAGGAAGAGATTAACGCTAAGGTTGATCTTCTTCAAGAGCGCGGCCCTATATTACCGCGTCCACATGCAGATCGGATCGAGAGTTCTCGCCACTCAAACATGAAAGAGTTGCGCGGGAAGGTAGACGAAAGATATCTACGAGTGTTGTTCGCTTTTGATCCACGTAGCACCGCGCTACTTTTGATTGGCGGTGACAAGACCGATGATCCGACGTGGTATGACAAGTTTGTGCCGATTGCCGATAACCTGTTCGATGACCATCTAAGGGAACTAGAGCAGGAACGGAAAAAGGCACTTGAGCAGGAACGAAAGAAGAAGCTTGAGCAGAAGCGGAAGAAGAAAAAGTAGAAATACAGAACAATTGGCTCTGAGAAAGGATGATATGTATGGCAAAGAATTTCAATACTCTTCGCGAGAAAATGTCTCCCGAGTCCCGCGAGCGTTCCCGTGCTCTAGCCGCAAAGTACCGCGCTGAGATGCCTCTTGATGAGCTTCGAGAAGCTCGGGAGATGACTCAGGTACATCTCGCTCGAATCCTCAAAGTCAACCAAGCAGCGGTGTCAAAAATGGAGCGTCGCACGGATATGTACATAAGTACGCTTCAGGACTTTGTCAAAGCAATGGGTGGAGAACTGAAGATCACCGCGAAGTTTTCTGACGGAACCGTTGAGATCAATCAATTTGAAGATGCTAAAAAGGCCGTGGCGGGAGCAAGAGCCTAATACAGCAAAACAACTCATGCATTAAGAGGGGCACATTTGTCGGGTGCCCTTTTTCTATTGGTACCAGCGACATCGGCGGAAGGAGCATTACGAGGTGTTCAAACTGGCGGAGGGCCCGAATCATAACCTATGATCGTGTCCAGTTCTAGCAGGGTGCACTACAAAAGTGTGAAAGCAGAGGGGCCGATCCCCCACGATTCGGCCCCGAACCCACTTGCCAAGTTTTTGGTAGCAATTTGGTAGCAAATTGCGCCGAGTATTACGGTTCTGCCGGTTCCTCCGGTTATTAACTCCTTTAGAGTCAATTGCCGGCTGCTGCACCTCTACCTTGACACGGTAGAGGTCGCTGGTTCGAGTCCAGTCGTGCCTACCATATTTTTCAACAATTTACGGAACCAGATTGCGTTTCGCGTTGCTCCATATTGCTCCAATAAGGGCCTAAGTTGTTGTGGCCATTAGGTGGGCTACATCTCAGTCGCCACTACGCTTCCTTCATAGTTCCTCGCTTTCAGTACCCAACTGTAAAGCGCTGCCGGACATGCTCCGGGCGTTCCAGTTCGTCGATCGTCGCGACGGCGTAATCCTTAACTGACATGCTCTGGCGACGACGACTTCGTTGTATACAGGTCGGTCTAAAAAGAATTAGTTCGCAGAAGGAGACGCGATGAAGCGCACGTGGACGATCATAGGGGTAGACGACGTGCCGGACAGCTTCAAATGGTACCAGGCGCTGTTCGGTCAGCCGGCTAGCCTTCTTGCCCATGATTACTTTGGGCAAATCCTCGATTCAGATGGAACTGTCTTGCTCTGCCTGCACGAGTGGGGCGCCCACGAGCATCCCTCATTGATGAGCCCAGATCACGGGACACCCGGCAACGGCCTCCTGTTGTTCTTCCGTGTCGATGATTTCGACCTGGCGCTTCAAAGGGCACACTCTCTCGTCACTCGGCTCGAAGAGGAGCCACACGTGAATCCGAACACTCAAACCCAGGAGTTCTCGCTCCGAGATCCGGACGGATACTACGTTACGATCAGTGCGCTCTCTGCAGCCTGACAAGGCGCTGCAGCTGTCGAGCGCTAGCCTGGGCTTCATTGGGCTAGCGCCGCCCGACTTCGCTCCCCTCGCTGTGCGGCTCCGCCGTCAGAGTGGGCCCCTTGTGGTACGAGTGATCACCGCCTTAATTCTCTCTAGCTATTTTGGCCGCTGTCGCTCGAAGAAGGCCCAGATCACTGCCGGTCCGTTCGGTTCCTTGGGCGCTGGGCCTAAGAATCGCGGATAGCGCCAGTATGGCTGAGGAATGCCATGCCCGCCGCCGTGAATGGCAACGAGTTCCACTTCAATCTTAGAGTCGTTGCGCCAGAGTACCTGCTCGACGTGAAATCCGTCGGTCACTTGGGTCTCGCTCGTTTCGGGCGTGCCGATGATATTGTTGAGGTCCGCAAGATATTGACCTGACTCTCGCGACGACCGGACCCTGCCGCGCTTGAGCAAGCCGAGGAATTTGACCTCTCCACCCTCAAACGGGTTAATGGGATCCCTCGTGCCGTTCATGATCATGACGGAAGAAGTGCCTTGCCCCGCGGGCCTGCATTTGAAGTTCTCCGGCGTCGGCACGCTTGCCGATACCGCAGCAACTGCGCGAAAGCGGGAAGGAGCTTCGAGGGCAAGACGAAACGCCATGTGACCTCCGCGGGATATGCCCGTCGCAAATACGCGGGTTGGATCGACACCGATTTCAGTGATGAGATTGTCGACCATTCCCGTCAAGAACCCCACGTCGTCGATGTTGAGCTTGTTCGCGCTGTAGTCACCGGCGATATTGCATGCGTTCCAATAGCCCTCGTACCCATCGGGATAGACGACCGCAAAGCCCCGTTCGTCCGCAAGGCGCTCGAACCCGTACCCAGTCCACTTTCGCGTTTGCGCACCGTTTTGACCCGAACCGTGCATCACCACTACAAGCTGGGCTCCCTTCGTCAACCCCAGCGGCACGTAGGTCAGGTAGGTCCGCGTCAGCCCGCTCACCTCAATGGTCTGTTTGGTCAGCGTGCCGGAGAGTCGTGGAACCTCAGGAGAAGGTGAGTAGCCGAAGTAGCCGAACAGCGCACCACCCAACGCAACAACGCTGATCAAGCCCCAACGCACGAAGCGTAGAACTCTTCTCATGGCAATCTCGCTGCTTTCCGCCTTAGAGCGCGTCCCCTCCATCGGTCTTCACGGAAGTATATTGAAGAGCAGCTGACTCCAGCGCAGATTTCTGGAGCTCCACGCCCATGGCCTATTCGACGTGATGGAGCCGTTTAAGAGCGATGGTCCAGGGTGACCCGGAAGTTACACCCCGTCACGAACGTACTATTTGTCAACACGAACGTTGGACCTCGGAGGGATTCCGCGCGGCCGTCTCCAGATGCACCATTGTGGCCGCAGAGTTGACAGCTATACGCTATTAGCGTACTGTGTCAGCTATACGCTAATGGCGTATAAGAGCCTGTATGGAGTTCATCGAAGCGCCGGCCTTTACGCGGCATCTGTCGGACTACCTGAGTGACGATGAATACCGGGCTGTGCAAGAAGAACTCGGAACGAATCCGGAACTGGGAGATTTAATGCCCGGCACCGGCGGCTTCCGAAAGATGCGCTGGGCGGATGCGCGGCGCGGTAAGGGTCGCAGAGGTGGGTTGCGAATTGTCTATTACCACTTCAAGTCGGATCATCAGACATGGCTGATGACGGTTTTCGATAAAGACGAAGCGTCAGACTTGAATCCGAAGGAGAAGAAGGCTCTAAAGACCGCAATTGAGGGCGAATTGGCAGCGCGAGCCGCTAGGCGGGGTCGACCGAGGAGATCACGGAGGTTATGCTGATGGCGAAGAGAGACATTTTCGGCGAGTTGATGGAAGGCACGGCTGCAATGAAGAGCCATCGCGAGGGCAAGATTACACTTCGCAGCTACAAGGTAGCTGCGGCACCGCTCCCCAAAGTTGATTCCAAGCTTATCCGAGACACTCGAAAGCGGCTGCACTGTTCACGAGCAGTGTTCGCGCGCAGACTGCGCATCAACGAAAGAACTTTGGAAAAATGGGAACAAGGCCGTGCGAAGCCGAATCCTCAGGCGGCGGCTCTCGTTCTTCTTGTCCGCAGATACCCCGATACTTTAGCGCGCTTGGACGAAGTTGCGGCGCGCTAAGCGGTGTATGCGTATCCCAAGGCGAAGTCGTTTGGTCGTTTCGTGGATCAGGTCTGGCAGCGAACCAAACGGCTGCGACCTCTGCACACCGATTGCAGAACTTAATCCGCCGTTGCGGGGCTGGGGGAGTACTACAAGCGCGCCCACGTCCGAAAGCTCTTCCAAAGTCTCGACGGCAGGGAGGAAAGGGGAGTCCGGTGGAAGGTGTGGCGTTGGTGCAAATTACCGCTCAAGTGTAGTGAAGGGGCCGATCCCCCACGATTCAGCCCCGAACCCACTTGCCATGTTTTGGTAGCAATTTGGTAGCAAATTGCGCCTAGTATTACGGTTCCGCCGGTTCCGCCGGTTCCTCCGGTTATTAACTCCTTTAGAGTCTATTACCGGCTGCTGCACCTCTACCTTGACACGCCGGCGTTCCAGAGCAAGAGCGGGCAGACTGGCGAAGCACCTGAAAGTTGATATTATAATAGTAGATGTGGCGGAAACGCCGAAGAAATGACTCTTACCGTGCCAATTGACGTTCTCCTCCTCCACCAGTCGAAGGTAGGCTTCATTGACTAGGGCCGTAGGTTGCAGCGTGTGTGGTCGGGGCGTTCGCGGCGCAAGTAGGAGGCGGCCAGACGGCGCAGTTCGTCGTACACCAGAAGCATGAGCGCTTCCCGCGCTTCCAGGTCGCCTTTGCTCCAGTTCATGAGCAGTTCAGTAACCGGCTTCGGTAAGTCGGACCCCACATCCACCTCCGTTTCGGGCACAAACGATAGTGCTGTCTTCCCAGGAAGTCAATGCAACGAGAGCGCGTTCGGAGAGGGAGGTTGCAGGAACGATTGTCTCCTGACTGTTTCTGTCCGTCCACGGACTTGGATCGCATCGCAGACCGTCAGCGGGAATCCCCACTTCCCGGCATCATGGCGAACAGACAGCGAATATGCTAGCCTCTCACGATGAACGAACTGCCAGTGCTCTCCTCGTGGCAAAGACTTCCGTCCGGATTGGACGATTTTTCCACAGGCGCGTGAGCCCTTCCCGCCCGGATTCTCGCGATGAATAGTTGAGAGAGCGCGCAAATCGGTCCAACGCGAAGATCTGGCGCCGCTCATAAACGAGGAGGAAATATGACAAAGCACAAGCTGGTGTTGATCGTCGTTCTGGGTCTGATCGCCGCCTTAACCCCCAATAAGGCCGCTGCTCAGATGCCCAACATGGATATGAGCTGGGCCATTCGCTCACAGATGCAATTGCAACAGCAGGGTGACGCCACCGCCCGCGCGACTGCGATGGCTTACTACAACTACATGCTGCGCCTGCGCCGGCAAGGATACCGCGGACCGTCGCTTCCGACCGGGGTTACCCCCGACACGCTGCGCGCCTCGACGCAGCGGCTGCAGCAGTCAATGGATGCCTACCACGCGTCGTCCGCGGCGAACTCTAACGCCACCGATCGCGCCATCAACAACTGGGATTACCGCGCTGTTCGCGGATGCCAGTGGGTGGTTGATTACTACGGGAACAAAGGATGGGTCTGCCCGTAAGCAACTCGGGAGTTACCCCTGAAAGATCGAATGGGTAGGTCAGCCGTTCAAGTTCGTCAGACTCTTCTACGATGACGAACGCAGGTTGCATGCGGCGGTTCAGGCGTCTCCAGATCAGAACCGCCGCGACCGCGTGACTCGGTCGTCAGCTTGAGCAGGTATGACACACTTATTTGCTTGGCTCAGGTGGTAGGCAGTCTCAGCGCTTTGAGGTTGCCTGGCCGTAGCATCGGAATGTCCAGGCCGCGCAGATCACGCTCGGTGTACCTCAGTTTCGCGATTCGTGCCATTTTGACCGACTGTCTTTTGACCGACTGTCTAAGGATGGGAAGGCGCTACCGGACCGTTGCCGGAGCCCAGAACGGGGTAGTTAGTGTAATTGATTCCAATGACAATGTCGGCTCCAGTGCCCGAGTGAAGTTGGTGGTGCTGAATCCAACCAACCGGCTCGGGAGAAAGCCGAACAACGATCATTATAGGAGTGTCAGCGCTTCACATTATCTGGCAAAGGCCGGGAAAAATATGCGACTGCTGTGTTGATCCGATTTAAGAGCTCTTGGCCTCGATCCCGGAATCGGCGTCTTGCACGTTGAAACCTAAGCCCGAGACAGTTTTGGATTGCGTTATTTCAGTCGGTGCAGCTCCTCGCAGCGTCTACTCTAGCAATAGAGCCTATTGAGCATGAGAAATTTGCCGGCTTTATCGCCTGCTTACCCACTGGGCACTGGACTGGTTGGAATTTCGAGGCGCACTGAAAACTTCCAAGAGTCCGCCCGAAGCATGTCCCTGTCAGCTTGTTGTTAGAGTCCAGCGTGCAATATCCCGTGCCCGAGCAGCCGCGGCAGCATCTGAAGCACAGAGGCCCTAAGTCGTCGAGAGTGTCGGGCAGCAGGTCTCCGGTGTTGCGGAGCTGTCCGGCTTGTCCGTCGCTATCGATCCCGTTCTTCACAGGTGTGCGACCGAGAATGCGATTTCCAAAGGGAGACCGCGTTCGCGGCAATTGGAATGCATGGCCCGACGTCCGACTGGGCGCATCTGGAGATGCGGGAACCTGCGGCAACGCGGTTGTGTCTACCGTGCTGTAGTCGCAGCCCTCGACGCCGGGGTGATGCTCGTCGCACGGGATTAGCAGAAAAGCATGATTGTCACCATTGGAGAGTAGCCCATCACCGGCAATCTCACCACGATCGTTGATGGAGGCTGCGAATACCAACGTTAATCCAGAGCCGGGAGCCATCAGGGTATTCAAGTCCACTACGGGGCCGCCATTCTCCCACAGGAACGCGTGCGCGAACTCGGGAGCGCCGCAATCAAAACTCCCGCCGACGATCTGGCCGCCCGAATTGACGCTCTGTGCCGTACTGCATGTGTCACCGCCCACTGTTCCGAGATCGGTAATCACGTGACCCTGATGTTTCCAGAGAACTGCGTGAGCGAACTGGTCGTTCTGGGTGCCGGATAAGCCGACGATCTCCCCAGCGTCGTTGATCCAACTTGCGATCGAACTCAGTCCTCCAGGCAGGGTGCCAGATCTATCAGCACTCCTTTCTCCCAGAGGAATCCGTGGGATATTCCTTGACCTCCTGGCGCGGGGTCCGATTGGCCGACAACCTGACCCCGGTTATTAATTTGGTTGGAGAACCCGATACCGCCTCCGAACGTGCCGATGTCTAATCATCCCCTTGCCGTCGTCTTGCCAGAAGAAGGGGTCCTGGTTGGTCCAGAAACTGCGCTCGGCACCATCGCCTACAGGTCTCCTGAACAGGCGCACGGAAAGGAACCGGACCATCGGTCGGACTTGTTCTCCTTCGGAGTAGTGCTATATGAGATGGCGACCGGCGTATTGCCTTTCCATGGGCAAAGCTCGGGAGTGACACCCGTTGCTCCGACTCAACTAAATCCCGATCTACCGCCCAGGTTCGAAGACATCATTAACAAGGCTCTTGAGAAGGACCGCAATCGTCGCTATCAAAATGCATGCGAGCGAGCCTGCTGCGCGTGAAGGATGCTCACAAATCTGCGGCTACGACTGAGTCGATATCCGGTTCTCTCGCACAGGAGACTTTCCCGAATATTCGCGCTTCCTTAATCGGCCAAACTGCCTCCCGCTACCGCATCTTGTCGAAGCTTGGCGCCGGTGGAATGGGAGTGGTTTACGAAGCGGAGGACGTCCGCCTGGGCAGGCATGTTGCGCTGAAGTTCATACCTGAGCATCTGGCGAGGGACCGAAGGTCTCTCGACCGCTTTATACGCGCGGCCGCCGAAACCGCCTAACTGCAAGGGCGGAACGCTGACGAAAAGGCGAATCCTGAGTTGCCACCGTCTCATGACCGACACAGACACAGTCGATAACAGCACAGCACCGTGCCTATGATGACCCTTTTCGCGGTCAGCTTCAGGCTACACGCAATAACGAGACCCGTCTTCTACACGCCGTTTGTTCTTGTCGCTGTCACCGCGATTGAGGTGAGGATCGCAGTTGCTATCCGTTCAAGAAAAGAGCAGTATCCTCCACCTGTGGAGGCATTCCGATGAACGGACGCAGTTCAGCACGCTCCGAAACAGCAGGAAAACAGACCGCAAGGGGTGGCGGCGGGACTGTCGAGCAACAAGTCAAGGCGCTTCACTCGCACCTTATGGAGGCGACCTTGAAACACGATTCCGGTTTCTTGGAGAAGTACCTAGCCGATGATTGCATAGCGATCCGCAATGACGGCAAGCTGACCACAAAGGTTCAGGAGATCGAGAATTACAAATCCGGAGTAACTAAATACGAATCCATTGAGATTCGCGAAGCAACGGTGCGCATCCACGGAAAAACAGCGATCTATAATTCGCTAAATTCCATAAAAGCGACAATCAACGGGAAACCATTCAGCGGCGACGTTCGCAACACACGGGTTTGGGTAAAACAGAACGGCAACTGGAAAATTGTCGCGTTTCAGGCGACGAAAGTAGCCCCGGCTTCGGCGAGCGAGTAATCCCAGAAATCCGAGCAGGGGACTCACTGCCCCGCCTGTTGTAATTGGGAATTCCGGATCGGCTCGGGAATGCCACTCGGCGTCCGACAACTTCCGACTCCTCGGCTGCCGTCCGTAGCGTCGGGTTCAGCCATTACACCGCAATCCCAAGTGATCCGGCGGGATGGGTGCGGTGTACAAGGCTGAGGATGTCAAACTGGGTCGGTTTGTTGCCCTGAAGTGCTCTCGTCCGCCCTGCTTGCGGCATCATCTTCCCCCACTCTCTGCATGAGTTTGTGCTGCCGCAAACAACTCGTATGTGCCCGGCATCACAGACCATTGTGCGAGGGCTAGCCAGCCAAGTCGTGGTCGTCGGTCTGATCGTCGGCGGTTATTCATCAAGCCGACCACGGGACAAACAGCATCCCGCACGGGAGTTCGAAAAAATGGTGTTCGCAATCACCGCTCTATGTATCCCGCGTCACAGCGGAGTGATCAAACCTCTCGCATAATGAACGTCTCATTTTCCGATTCCCGATTACGGACGATACTCATGCATCTCATGCAAAATGCAGAAACGATAGATAGGCTGGTAATTCAGGGCGAAATTCTTTTGAGGAGTTTTCATGCCGAGTACAAGAAAGACCCCGTAGGGCGCAAGACCGAGTTCCTATGTGGCAAAATCGCCGGTTGGCGCGATACGTTGCACACGTTGTACCACGGTTGGGCCGAAGAAGTCGTTGACCGCGTTGTCGTCAAGACATGCTTATCCATTCCGGATAGCCAAGGCCGAAGCGTTGGATTCGCTTGTTTGCGCTGCGATAATTTCGTGGATCACAACGAGGAATCGATTGTCGCGTAGCCGAGGCAATTTCAGTGCGACCCGCTGGCAAGGGATCGCCGACTCTGAAGCAATCGGATTGCGCGGTGGAGGTTAGCCGGGCGGCACTTAGCTGGGAAGAACTTAGATGGTCGTCTACCTGTCGTACATCTCGTAATGCGTGGAGCACGACTCTAGCTCCAGCAAGAAATTCTTGTCGAAGTCGTAGTATTTTGCCACATTGATGTCGTTTCCAGCGAAGGCGCGAATCGCGTCTTCGGATTCCCAGAATGTGATCATCAGAAAATGTGCGGTATCGCCTTCGATACGCCGCAGCGCATAAGCGCCCTTGTTGCCTGGGGTCGAGCGGTAATCGCGTCGGAGCGCCTCAGGTTACGAAGGTTACTTCATCGTAGCCTCGAATGCACATCTGCAAGTCTATCCGCAGGAAAATAACTCATATGAAACTAGAGATGCTCTCGCTTGTGTTGCGGCTTGACTGCTTGTCTTGTGTGCTTACGATTTGTTCGACCATTCTTGTCGGAAGAAGATGCTGGGAGGGCTGGGTGCTGGCGGCGGCGAATAGCCTAATCATTTGCGTCATTGGGTTGAGGACAGCTCAGCTTGCCTTCATTCCGGCGAACCTGTTTTGTATCGTGCTCTATGCTGCTAACCTCCGAACTTGGCGCAAAGCCGAGGTCTCCTAACCAGCGTCCCCAGCCAATCCATCGTCTTCGTTGATAGCGTCTACCAGATCACCGGTGAACTCCGAAAGCGTTGAACAACCAGAGCGCCTGTCCAGCCTCGCGATGTAATGCTTGACGAAACCAACCGAAATACACTCAGAACCCCGGTCAATGCAATCGCGACAATCGGCAGCGACGCTCAAACGGGCGGCTTCGACAAGAGGTCGATGTGCTCGTCCGGTTGCGTGAGTTCCAGTGTCAACTCCGTCAAACTCCAGCGTCCACCATCTTTGCTGGCTCGTGCCCGCAGGTTCCCTCTTCGCATTCGGCCTTGCACAGGAATCAGAATCTCGCCTCACTTCGAGGTTTTCACCGAACCAGTTCTTTCTCGTAATGGTTGGGTTCGGGACTCTCGCCATAGTGTGGTTGCTGACAGCCGCCTTGGCCCTCGCCCGCGCACGTCAGCGGCGATTCGATGAGCACCGTGCGTGGATGATGCGCAGTTATTCGTTAACTTTCGCTGCGGCCACTGTACGCTTGGCCGGCCTTCCGATCCTAGTTCTCACGCGTGACCCGATCGTCGCCATTACCTGCACGTTTTGGAGCTGGATTCTCAACCTTGTGGTGGCTGAATGGTTCATCCGCCGTCCGTCCGCTGTTGGCGCGTGCACCAGTCTGACGCAGACACCTTCGTGACGCGTCTCGGAGGCCACCCTGGCTAGCAACGTGACGCCCCCCAGACAAGTGAACAGTTCGTTGCCAGGCCCGAAGTTCCGGCAGATCGTCGGCAACCCTTGCCTTATAAGATCAGGGAAGAGCAGCCCGTCATCCGTGCGCAACTGAGCAAAACTAGACGCCGCGAACTCGGACTCGAGCCGCATCCCCCTCGCGACTGCCCTGCAGTCAGCTAACGCCACCAAGCGATCGCCGTCTATATGAGGTTGGGAGGAGCCAGCCGGGCGCGAGAAGAACCCAGCCGACTATCGAGACCGCATGATGGGTTCCGCCTGGTCAGGACACTCCTCTGAGGCGCGGGTCAGTTAGCAGGAGGAGGATTTCAATGAAGATGACTCTCAAAGCAGCCCAATCCATTCTCGATCGCCGGAGATTCAAAGGCTGGATTCTCCTGGGCACCGCTCTGGTTTCTTTCGCCGCTGGTTCACTGTTCTCAGCACGACTGGCGCACCTTAGAGAGGTGAGAGCGGACAGCAATCGCGTTTTCGAGCTCATGATTTATCACACGGTGCCCGGCAAAATGCCTGCTCTTGAATCCATCTTTCACGACGTTGCCAAGCTGCAGACCAAATACAATCTGAACGTGGTTGGCTATTGGGTACCCAACGAGGATCCCGCGTGGAAGAACAGATTCGTCTACCTCGTAGTTCATCCCAGCCGGGAAGCGGCGGAAGCGAATTGGCGCGCGCTTCATGCCGATCCGGAGTTTCTGCCTTACCGGAAATCCGCGGAGCCTTTGATTGAGAAGGTAAACGGTGACTACAACGTCGACGAAGTGTACATGCGTCCCACCGATTTCTCGGCAATGAAATAAACGATGTGGAGCAAGTTCAGTCGCATGAATGCATTCACGAGATGTGCTGTCATCTGTTCTCTGGTGCTCATGCCCCGACTTGGGCCGGCTCAGCGAGAGGCTTGGATCGCCACTTGGACGGCCAGCCCTGAACCAAGAGACTCCGATCCAAACCAGCCAGTGCTCAATCTCCAGAAGCAAACTGTGCGCGAGCGCGTGCGCATATCCGTTGGTGGCTCTCAGATTCGCATTCGCCTGTCAAACGAATACGGCTCCTCACCCCTGCATGTAGGTTCGGTCACTGTGGCTGTACCGAACGATCTAGCGAGCGTCAAATCAGGTTCGATCCATGCCGTTACATTTGGAGGACGGGACTCGATCACAATTCCGGCGGGCGCACCGGCCCTAAGTGATCCGGTGGCCCTTCCCG